>Ga0214544_1003674_pt1 | contig 31435 bp, 13 predicted proteins | sample CNSS3metaG_FD_160074 | JGI IMG/M metagenome (GOLD analysis project Ga0214544, IMG submission 160074) | Root nodule microbial communities from cowpea collected in UCLA plant growth center, Los Angeles, California, USA - CNSS3 | ecosystem: Host-associated > Plants > Roots > Nodule | place: USA...
TTGTTGTTTTTTTTTTTTCAGTTATTTCCATTTTTTTTTGTATTCATAATGAATATTTTTTTCTAAAAAAAAGGCCCATGGGTTGGCCCTATACCACAGGATTTTTGTGGGCTTTTTGGCCCTGTGAGCTTTTCCCATAAGAGGCTTTTTGGCCATGTGGGCTTTTCTAACCCCAGTCCATATGGGCCAGGGCCAAATCATGAAAACTGGGCCAATTTGACAAGTCTACATGCAAGTATATTTTTAAAAATATTTTTTGTACTATAAAATATCATCTTATTTTTAAACACTTAATTGTTTCAGAAAGTGTAAAAATAAGAACATTTTTCTTTTATCATGAACTCTCATTAATAAGAAATAAAATATACTTACGTAACTAAAACTAAAAGTAAAAGTAAAACACGAAACTCATAGGGTGTGTACATTTGAGTGAAAGTATCTAAGAGAGAAAGAAATGATTGATTTGAGTGGATTTAGGATGAAGTTTATGTTGTTCTTTATAAATGATTTAAAATTGATAGTGAAAAGAATTTAAAAGTAAATTTTGTAAAAGTTTGTGTAAGATTTGACTAATGTGGCTAATAAAAAATAAAATTTAATTTATGAAAAAGTAAGATTATCAAATTACCCTTGATGTTAAAAATAATATAAAATGATGATTAGATAAGTTGTAATTAATTTTGAATTTTTTTTCTTGATAAATAAAAATAGTAATGATATTTATTAATTAAAAAATAAATATTATAATATATTTGATTTGAATTGCAAATCACAAATCGAGGACATAGTAATGGTGGAATCAGATACACTAAAACGGAATCGGATAAAGAACTAAAACACCTTTTAAAATCGGATACATAACAAATGGAACCGAGTACATTAAACAAAAGCTACTGAAGATGTAGGAATCACATCAATGTTAGAATCACGTCAAAGTACAATATATCCGATTTCATTACTTCTTCGTAATCACATTGGTATCTTCATAAAGGAACAATAATAATAGAAAACTATGGAAATGGAAATGGTGCAAAACTTAGGAAGTACTATGAAGGAGCAAAGTGGTAAAATAGCAACATACTCTCTCAAATCTCTTCAAAACTTCAGTATGCAGAATGTTAAAAAATCATGACAAATCTAAAATCCCATAGTTCATGGCTTTATTACATTAATCTGCTGAAAATAAATTTGTTGAGCAAAAGCAACGTTGATAACTTTACATGGCATCATTTATCAGAAAAGAAATAGACAAAAAGGGTTGATGTAGTTTTTGAAGATATTGAATTAATGTGTATTGTTGAAGGTAGTAGGATCCAATAATTTGATTGACAATTCACTGCGATGATCTGGTTCTGAAATTGAGTCAGGGACGTGCACGCGTGGCTCGGTGAGATAGAGACAAAGAAACAGACTCACGCATCAACAAAAATGATACCAATGAACAGGGAATAGTCACACCACTGTTACTGTTAAACATCGATCAATGCTGTTAAATTAGGTCAAATCAAATAAATATGTATACATGCATGCACACACTATTTCTTTCGATTATTTTAATCCACCATTTCAATTATCACTACATTACTACATTACATTATTAAAAAAGATAAAAAAATAATCTAATAATAATTAAAATAATAAATTAAAAGTAAATAAAAAAAATGAGTTAAAATATTATTTTCTTTCACGTGTACTATTAAGATGATCAGTATTTCTAAATCTTTGCACTTAAACGAAGATGATATGAGAAAGCCAACTTATCAAACTTGAAAAATACTAAAATACTCTATAAGATGAACAAATGTGGCTTGAGGATGAGAGAATTTAAAGTTGAAAGGTAGATGAGAATCGATTTGTATCTTCATAAATTCTCATCTGTCACTTGCACTAATTTTGAAAAAAATTAATGCAAGAAAATTGATTATCCTTTCTCCTCCATTAGGAATAATCAATTCTCATGTGCTATAAGGATTAATTGTTTAAAAAAAAAATGCAGGAAAATCGATTCTCCTCTCTCTCCCCTCCATTAGAAAGAATGAATCCTCTTTTACAGGACAAGGATCCAACATATTTTCTGCAACTAGATGTATCCCAAATTAACATGCTAAATAAATGGACCGAGACCTTGTTTAACTGGATAATAATAATAATAAATAATAATAACAATAATTCCGTCGATTTTAATTTAATATAATTTCATCATTTTTAATTTTTATAATTTCACGGATTTTAATTTTTTGTATTGAATAATAATTCACATTTTATTTTAAGATTAAATATGTTTTCGGTATTCTAATTCTTACTGAAAATTGAAATTAATCAATATTTGAAATTTTTGAACTAATTTAGTATTTTATTTTAGAAATGTGTGAATTTAGTCTTTTTTTCAAACATGTTTTCAAGCTAACATTGAAATGAAAATGTATCGACCAACGTAAACAACTCAAATGCTATCGTGAGATGTGTTTGAAATGTCAAATAAATATAACGAAATTTAGTTGAAATTACTAAATTCATTTATGTATGAAATTGGGAGACCAAATTAAATAAAAAAACCGAAGGAACTACTTCAATTTCATGACTTAAATTTAAAAGAGTAAAAGAAGCTCGTGAAATTGTAACGATGTTACATGCTCATTTCCTTTAAGATGGTTTACAAAGAGAGATCAAAAATAACATTTTTCAAACTTTGGAAACTAAAAGATTAAATTTAAAAATATCCAAAGTTAACAACAAAAAAATTACTTTAACCTTATATTTTACAAAATTCGTAATTTTCTAATTTCATCATATCATGTCTAAAAAGGTATGGATAATAAAGAATTAAAAGACGTGAAATAAAAAAAAGAAAGATTGAAATTATATATTTTGAAAAATATTGAGAACAAAATTTAAAATTAAATAGAAATTTGAAGCAGAAAGAAGAAAATAGAGGGTAACAAGGTAAGTGAAATGATGAAGAAAGAGGGAAAGAGTTATGAAGTGTGGGAGCAGAGATCACATGGAGAGTAGAATGAAGCTGACATTACATGACACCACCATAATTCTCTTCTCTCAATCTTCTTCTCCTTCAAACCCTTCTTAATTCTCACCACTCATCATTTACCATAAAAAACTACATCTTTTTTAATACTTCTTCATCACCACCATATTTGAGTCTCACCGTATGTACTTTAAAAATAAATAAATATATATATATATATATATATATATATATATATATATATATTCTTTTTAACTCACTAATATTACGGTGAGAATAGTTCAAGTGTGAGTTAAAGTTCTACATTAAAGTTACAAATAAAAGACTCATAATTCAATTGTCTCTAAGTTTTAAATTAAAAGTGATATCAAATACTTTATATGTATAAAACTCGTATGATGAAACATAACCTAACCCAAAGAGAAGTCATCTTATAGTATGAAACATCATTTAACATCTAATAAAAGTTAATATCTTTAACTAAAAAATTATATCCATTTATTTTTAAAATTTAAAAATTAAAATATATAAAAGTTTAAAATAATAAAAAATTTAAATTTTACCTCTAAATATAAAAACTAAAAATATATTTAATTTTGTCTCTGTACACTAAAGCAGTAGGTATAATAAACGTTAGTTGCATAGTCAACATATATATATAATCTTTACCTTATTGAAGAATTCCTATACTTCAAAAATTTATTATGTTATTTTGTTTTATATATAATAAAATAGATAATTTAATTTTTGTTATGTTATGAAAATTATTATATTATTATTTTGTATTACCAACTTTAGTATACTAGTATCTAAGATAGAACCTACATTGATTTTGTTTGATGAGTGATGTATATTTGTATGCCTGTATATTTCTAACATTCTTTGAGTATATTATGATATTTTCAACAAATTTAAAATGTTGAAGGGATTTAAGCTCAAGAAGACCACCCCTATCTAATAAAGTGAAAAAAAATATATGATAAAGTTACCTTTAAAATCTTTACTTACAACTTCTAATTATTGTGTGAATTTTGTTCGAAAATTCAACGCTAAAATAAATTGTGAACTTATTATATATTTTTCTCTTATATAAATACTTATATGAGAGGAAAGTGGGAAGAAACTTTTTTGTCATAAACTAAAAATTCACATTAGCTCATTTGTAGAGTTTGTACACTGATTTTTAAAAATATAATTTTTTATTTAGGTATAACATCAATTTCTCCAGCTTAAAAGTATGTTAAAGGCATTATTTTATAAGAACTTCTCCATAAAAAATTTTAGAAAAATAAATTATAAGAACTTCTCTATGAACACTTCTACAAAAGAATAAATGAGAAACCCATAATTATATTGACTTAACTTTAAAAAATATTGTACAAACTTTCATACTAACTTCTTCAAAATATAATTTTTATTTGGTACATTCTTTTAACTTATAAAAGAAACTGATTTGATTTTTATTTCTGATTAATTTTCTCTTCTAATAGTATTTACGTAATCCCAGTGTATTAATATAACGTTGACACAGATAATTAAGTGAATAATTTCTCTTCATTCAATATACTAATACAATTTACCTTGTGCAGTTCTTATTACACCTCCATAAATTGTTCTCCGTCGCATAAACTTTTTTCCATTTTATTCTTTTTGGATTATAAAATTCAAAAGTTGTTTTTTGATTTTCAAGTTGTATAATTCAAAAGCTAGAAGTCATTTTCAGATTACATAATTTGAGAGTTGAAATTTTGAGAATATGCAATTCGGAAATCAAAGAACTTTCAAACTTATAATCCGAAAATCATTCAAAAAAAATAACTTTTAAATTGTGTAATTCCGAAAAAAAATTAAATTACATGATTTAAAAACTAAAAAATAGTTTTCGAATTATATAATCCAAAAAGACAAAATGAACAAAAAAAAATTATGAAGAAAGATATTGAGACGAAGAAAGCAACTACCTTTACTTTAACATGCGAAAGTGTAAAAATTGGGTCATGGGCCCAGTGGGCCATGGCAAGAACATAAAATAGAGGCTGAGATATATAAGTGATAGTGGATTTCTTCTAGAATCTTCATATTATTCTTGAATTAATAGCATTTCAGATTGTATAATACATAAATATATTTGTAAATTGTGAAATATAGAAATGTATTCTTAACAGTAATCCAAAAATAAAGAAATATAGTCTTAAAAAGTATATTTCAATTTCCATGACTTGAAAATTCATAAATGCATAAAGATTGCGTAATTTAAAATTCTGTTTCAAAATCTAAAAATATATTATCGACTATTATAATTTGAACATACATCATACATTGTGCAATCAAAATTTTTAAGAAAATATTTTAAATTATCTAATCTGTAATATGGAGTTTTGAACTACATGTCTGAAAATGTAGAAACAATCTAAAAATATAGATTTTATATTGTATAATTCAATTTCTAAAATATATATTTCAAATATTGATGCAATATGGGAATAGCCGATATGTAAGCCTGCATGAAAGTGTGAAGCAAACTAAATATTTTAACTCGTTTAGATCTATCCTTGATTTTTTAAATATTAGAATGATGTGGACATTATGCATAACATGATCGATGTTTATGGTGAATGAACTCTCATTCAAATTGTGAATTTAGTTTAACTAGATTAAAATTCTCACATATCATGACAACGAAATTGTTCGATTGGAAAGACTGCCTAAGTTTCTCAGAATAAAAAGCAAAAAACAATTACAATGAAATGAAAGAAGTGTTACATGCAACTTAAAAATAAAAGATGAATCTGATATGATAACTCTTCTTCATGCTTCATTTTACAATAAAGGGGTATTGATAGAGTAGCAGTTGCCAATTACAATTCCTTAACATTCTTCAAAACACTACTAATATAAGAGCCAATGCATCACCAAAATAAATAAATAAATAAAACAATTAGGCCATAAGAAAACCTAAGATGAATATGTTATGCTTATTTCTGATATTCAAGCACATATAACAGAAATTAGATTAACAAGTATAAGGAAAACAACTACTTTCTATTCATAATTGCTAAGCTGAAAGCAAAAACATATACAAAATGAGTGCTCTCTAGACATCTACACAACATGGTCGTGGGAGCATTGGAGCAGTGAGCAAATTAACATTACAAATTACCCGTATGCTTTATAAGAACCTTTTCTATGTGGAAAACACTTCTAGATCAAGTCACTTTAGCCGATTGCCCAAAACTTTTTTCTACAAATTAGAACAGTTTCCATTTTCTTTTCTTTGTTCTCTAACAATTTTGATTCCACATCCCACAGGAATTTTGGGGCTATCTCTTGGATTCTTGAGGTAATGTCTCCCTCATCCCTAATGATAACAAATCCCTGCATATAATAAGTAGCACTGAGTAATTAGGAATAAAAGAAAACGAAAGTATGGACATAAAGTAATTTATTCCAGTGTAGTGGAGGTGGAACTCCTCATAGAGAAAGTACCACAATCATTTTCTTCAATTATAAATCTGAAGTCGTAAAAACGATTTGGGTGTTAATTTCTCAGTTCAGTTCCCCAAAGTATTACTATATCAGGTAGCTTGTTCTACTTATTATGGAACTACTAACACTTGAACACACATTTGGACACTAGGATATGTACTAAAACCAGATTTGACCAAAACTAATGCATTGCATGAATTTTTACTTTGGTCTCATGTATGCATACAACCATGAAAGATGAGAGTTAATAATTGTGATTACCAGTGGGCGTATAAGTCGATCCATCTCCAGCATAATGTCGTCCAACAAACAACCTTCCCCTTTTGTTTTGTAGTGCGAGAAGAGATAATTGGCATGCAAAAGATCATATGTCCGAGGGTAACTTGAAAATGGTTCACACCTAATGTTTCAGAATCCATGTTAGCTGCAGTCAACTAATAATGTCTAAACACAGGTGTTGAGAAAGCATTTGCTAGTTAGGATATCAATAGCAAAAGTCTTACCAATCATGAAAAGTTCCAATCAATCCTCGGTCATAAATTCCAGATAAGGTGTTCTTCATGCTTGCAGGAACTACATTCATTACCCAAACCGGAAAGCTATTTAGTGCAACAGCAAATCCACCACAATAGGCATTCATATCCATCACATTGCGAATTTCTGTCTCCTTGACATTCATCAGTCTCCAGTAATGACCAATTTGTTCTTGCCAGAAGAGAGTATCTGAACTAAATTCATTCTGACTTATACCTGTTGTTCAAAAGGTTCAAGGGATATCAGACCGAAAGAGGCTATTGAGTGCACCATAGCAATGCTTGTTTTAACATATAATTTCCATTGAACGGTCAAAGAATATTAGTCCTTTTATTTCAAACATATTAACTATTAACCATCTCATTCAAATACAGGGCACACAGACCAGAGGTTTTCCGTCTACATTATTATGTTTGTTAATATTTACATCAATGATTACAAGAATACTTTCACTTATAGATAATTTGGGAAAATGCTCAACTACATGTCTGTTTGATAATATAATAAATTTATTCAGGAAAAAGTAACGTGCACTCCTTGTTAGGTTGATCCTACACCTCAAATCTATTTTTCTTTTTATCACTGATGCAAGTTAATTATGTTCCCACTGAACTTGAAGTTTCAGAACAGAACTATTCACAGCTAGCAAAATACTAACATTAAGATAGCATAACCTATCAAGTTTTCATGACGCAACAAAAATGATGTCAGTAAGCTAATTTCTGATATGCTGCAGATTGTGCCTTTCTAAGACTGAATATAGTCTAATAGCCATTTGAAAATGCAATTTTGATGATAATAAATCATATGCATGAAAATTGAAACCATGAAACTAGTAGGAACTTCCTATAAGGTCCTTTAATTAAAATTCTCTGGCCAGAATATCTACGCTCTCAGAGTGCACATGCATGTGTGTGTGTATAAGAGAGAGACAGAGATATGGACAGGCAGACAGACAAGGAATCACTAGTAGAAAGGTTAGGAAAGTATAAGTTAAGATTAAGGAAGATGTTAAATATGGAAACCAGAAAGTAGAGTCTTGCACATGTACAAAAGAGAGTGGACAGACCTATCATGTTAAGGTTGTTAGAGAACACTGAATGGCGCTCATGACTTGGAGGAAGCTTGTAAGAATCTGTTTTAGAATTTCTTACTTGTACACAATTCTTAAGCTGGATATTCCATGAAGGTTTGGAATCATCAGCAGGGTCACAGATGTTTATAAGCTTTTGCTCTGCATTGTGCAAAAGGCATGACTCATTATTTTCTTTAATCCATATTGCAGTCTGGACTTTTCGAGCAATGAGTCTCCAACACATTGCTGTAGTCAAATTCATCAATTTATCCCAAATGACAGGATACTCTTTATCCTTTTTATAAGCCGGGGGAGCTGAATAAACAAAGTACCCATTAAAGCGAAGAAGACGGTTCAACTCATTCAGTAAAATCCCATCTGCAGAAGATTCACAACAGAAAAAATGTCAGTCAGAATAACATTCACCTCATGAATCATCGGATAAATGAGTTCATGGATCAAACATTAAATGCACTCAATTTCCACAGGAATTATTGTTTAGGAAATACCACTCACTTACTCATCTGTCAATGAAATAGTTCCCACCTCACCTAGTCTATGAAGAATGCAAATGTTCCCACCTCACTTGAGAAATTCCATCCTATCTCCCTCTCTATTTCTCTTCCTCTAAATTGGACAAAGTCCATTCAAATAACGCTAACCTCACCAGCTTACGTAGTTTTGAGAAGTATTAAATGCATCTATTTGACAAGTACTTGGGTATTATGGATGCCAAAGTCCTACATAATAGTACAAGGTACTTGGCTAGAGGGTAGTGGCGTGATAGGGGATTGGATATTATAGTTTAAGTCCCACATAAACAGTATGAGATGCTCAATGGAGTATTTAAATGTTTAATTCCACCTCATTGATAACTAGCTTTTAAGGGGTGGGTTCCCCAAGTGCTTGGGCACTTATCACTATTCTATTAGTTAACCACTTTAAATTCATAACAAAAGTATTGGATAGGTCTAATAGGGCAAGTTTTCAGCACCTTCAACAGAAGTGAGGACAATGTCAATGATTATGATAGACTTAGGCACCCCATCACACCTAAGTCCTTATCATAAAATTGCCTCTAAGAATCAATATCCAGATCACTTCTCTCAGCCCCTTCATACTTAGCTCTTTATTGAGACAGTTGCAGCAAGCTCCGATACCAATTTATAAGAACATTGGGTAAGCCTTTTAATAGTCTATGCATATAGATGTTTGGAAACAATTTAAATGGGATGTTTGATGTGAAAAGCCACATCTTGACAGAAGTTGATAGTTGTTGTTTATTCATTTTTTTTATTGGACTTGGAAAACTGCAATTTTAACTTGTTTCCAGACACACTAAATGATTCAATCCTTTTGAGAATCAACTAAATACAAAATCCCACTTTCCCTATGTTATTAAAGGAACCAATTTTATTAATCATGTAGGACTGAACTTTCCTTATTTTATGACGACTCCACTCTATAGAACGGGGAGCAAACCCACCAAGAATGATAATCTCATTCTAGCCTCTCACTTATTGACACTTGCAAATCCTTTACCAACTGAAAAATTTAAATGTCTTTATACATACACCTCACTCCATCTATGCTATTGGCAGGAGGCAGATCATGTAGAAGGATTGCAAATAAGGCTATAGAACTCACATTGGAGTATAGGTAACAACACATTGCATCTTCTTAATTTATTGTATCATCTACAGAATTAAAGGTAAAATCATAAATAACAAGCAAATTACCATTTTCATGAAAGTCTATTCTGCACCGTGAACAGTGAATCATTTCAAATGACTCACTAGGATACGGTAATTGTTTTGTGGACATGGCAGCGATCATTGCACCAATCCCTCGTTCTAATGCAAATTGAATTTGATTTTCATGACCATCCTTGGGGGCAAAGGACATTGTTCGTATATTCAATGGAAGAAGATATGCTGAAAAACTAGCCACACCACAGCCCACATCCAGAACTTGAACTACCCCAGCAGAACGCAGATCACCAGTCTCATTGGTAATCATATGTCCTAGCCTGCATTCATGAAAATTAAATGTATAACAACTATGTCATGCACTTTTCAGCTAGAAAATTTTTCACAGGAGCACCAACTTCAGTGAACAAGTTCCAGAAAAAGGTGGCAAAAATTATCATCAGAAAACTGTTAAACTACTCACAGCATACAACCACTCATGTTCATTTATTTTGGAGCATCAACCAACATAATTAAACCATAGGTAGTGAAGATTACTAAAATTGAATATAAATATTAGAAATTGTTAGAGATATGACTTAATTATGCTAGAGATATAACCATATGATATAACTAAAATACAATAATAACTTTATGCAAACTTTACTTTATAAACCGATTTTGTAGGACTGAGTTAAGTCTAAATCTAATTTCTAGGAATTTGGTTTCTGCTGGTTTCATTAACACCAAATGAACCACAAATTCTAACAAGTCTACAGCATTGAAATATGTTGCAATTTGCATACCATAGACTAACTTGTGGAATGATCTGCAATATAAGATCATAAGCCTGAAAGTTTCTTTAAAGCATTAGTCATTCCTTTGACTCCTAGGACAACATTCCAAAAGTGATCACATCCTCGTTGGGACATTCAATCCAGTAATTTCAGTCTACTACTACAAAATTAGAATTTCATTTCTTTCACAAGTCTCAGAATTTCAGCCTACAAGAAATTTGTTTATCAGAATTCACAATCACCAAGGACAAAAGTTCATGGTTATTCGTGATAGATCATCTTCTGAACTACAAAGGGTTAAAAATGAGAATTCTCTGTAGATCACAGCACTAGATTCATCAGTAATAAAATTAGATACATATTAATGTTGAGAATTTTTTTTATTATAGATTAATACATCATATTTTACTTCTTCTCTCCACATACTCAATATATGATGGTCAAATATTTCATGACTGTTAAGATAAATTTGAAATTTATCAAATTACAATACAGGTATCTTTATGTACTCTTCACATAGTCATCCTCAATTTGATTTTAAAAAATTACTCACATGGATTTGCTATAGTGGAAGAAAAATAAAGTCATCACAGCAGTCGCCAATGTAACCACAAAATCATCATAATAACATTTCTACGATCAGCATATGGTTCTTAGACAAAGAACACAAGGAACTTAAATAAGTCAATTGCAGCTACCTCTCTATGTACTCAGAAGCCCCATGCTTGAAATGGGTACCACCGCCAGGAAACCACCAGAGCTGATCCTTCTCATGGACCCAATTTTGGCCTCCTTTGACTTCTGCAAGATGTGTATGATTCACATTGCTTCGCCAAACATAATCCCTGCTAAGAGGCCACTCGATAGGTATTTTATAATCTTTTGGCGGAGGAACCAAGCAGAATAAGCGCTTTTCAAGAGGAGGACAGTGTCTCTCCAGTTCTTCTTTTCTAGAAAAATCAAGGCTCGGGGCTAGAGTTGCCACATAGGAAACATCATGGCAGGGAATATACTCATTGAACTTCAAAGGGCACACATCCACCCCTGTTTCTGGAATTACAATAGGGGTTTTCCTGTAAGTCAGAGCAACTTTGTTACTGAATTTATCAGTACCTGCAAGAGTTAAGAACATTCAGTGATCTTTCTCAAAGCAGCACTATGAAACATTAAGGATTTAACCTTAACACAAGTTTCCAACTAAGCCACCGACACCAAGTGATATCCCCCACAAAAATGTAATTAAAAACTTTAAGCAACTCAATCAAGCCGAATGTACATTCAATTCATACACCCATTTAAAGCAAACCATATGTAGAGGACCCACTTGGATCTGATAGCACCGAAATGATTCTATGAGGAACTAACATACTGTGGGTTAACACTCATTCACTAGAGTATAACTATTAAAATATGCTCCAAAATTAATGAACTGAAAACTTCCTAAATCTGGGAATTTCCAAACAGAAGCATTTTAAAGAAAACCGATACATGAAATTAATGGAAGTTCAAGAGAAACCCAGATAGAAAAGCTTCAAAATTTGGCAATATGGCTTTAGAAGAAGCATTAGAAAAGCGATTTTCGTAGCTGAGTTGAGCTGAAGAGGTTACCGTTAGAGGAGACATTGTTGGGAAAAGAAGAAGGAGAATTAGAATCAAGCTGAGAGACGTAAAGGGGAGCATTGTTGCCAAAAAGCGTGCCAGTATAGAAGGACACAATCATCAAAAGCAAAGCAGCCATTATTATCTGCCCAGATTTGGAATCGAAGGCAGAACCCAATGCAAGACCCCCCATTGCTGTTGCCCCTTTTCCTTCTCCTTCTTCTTCTTCACCCTCTCAGTTGGATTCCCTTGCAATGCTTGCGAGAATGGAAACCGGTGAATGAACGAAGGAGAGAGAAAGACTTTGTTTTGTTGGAAGCTTCAGATCTGATGAAATTCTTTGCTTTGTTTTGTTTTTCTTCATTTCATTTTGCATTTTTCGGTAATCGTTGATTAAGGTTTGTTGTGAACACTTAATCATTTTTTACTATGTGGCAACAGTTGCCGCGAGACAACCACGTACTGCAATTTGCAATTCGTTTATTTTTATCGTGTAAAGTGTTTCACGTTATTATTATTATTATAATAATAATAATATCATTATTATCATTAATACTTCTAAGTCTTGTCTTAATACTCTAATTTTGGGATCGTATAAAATATTTGAATATAATGTGTTTGTGATATTAAGGAAATATTGAAACGTGCATTATATAATTTTCTATAATACAAAATATTTACAAAAAAAAAATCACTAGCAATTTTTTATAAATTAATTTTAATAATAGAATTTACTTTTTTACGAAATTTTTTTAAAACAGATAAGAAATATATATATTTTTAATATTGATTTTTAATATTGAGAATATTCTACAAAAGACATTTTTTTATGTACAACCATAATTTCTTCTTGCACTTTCATATATTTTAAAATTTTAATTTTATCCTTTTTTTCATTTTCTGTTTCATAATACACAATTCGAAAATATTCTAAAATACATAATCCATAATATAAAATTTGTATTCTAGATTGATATAATTTGGAGTACAATATAAAAAATGCATTATGAATTTTAGAATATAAATTTTATATTTCATATAGTAAAATATAAAATATATTTTTTGTTTATATTTTAAATTGTAGAATCTAAAATATAAATTTTATATTTTGAATTATATAATATAGAATACAAATTTTATATTTTGGATATTGTAATTCAAAATACATTTTTATTTTATATTTTAAATTATACAATTCAAAATAAAAATTTTATATTTTGAATTGATTAATTTGAAATATAAAATAGAAAAACATATTTCAGAATGCAAAATAAAAGGAAATAATGTGAAGGGATGTAAATGAAGAAGAATGAGATAAATTAAGACCAGAAATGACAAAAATATTTATACCCATAAAGTAAAATATAACACAAATAATTGATATACAATAGCATTTATTACTTACGGGTAACCAATAATAAATATGGTAATACTTATTTATAATCGAGACGAGTGCAATGCAGATAGTTTAACCGGATTTTAAAATTCAATAAAAAGAACAATTGACATTTGACCAGAATTTGAAATTCTGTGTGAATTCCGAATTTTATACATGGTATATCACGTATAGTACTATAGTACTGGGCATAATTAATTTAATCGTAATGTACTACAGTTAATTATATTGTTTTATATTATAATAAACTGAATTGATTGTATTAAAAATTGAACTATACTATTATTCGGTACAGTTTTTAAAAATCAAACTTAAATGAGTTAACTATTTTATTATTAAACTGAACTGTATTTTAATTTTTTCTCGTTACTTCACGCTTAGTCAGTACTAGTAATGTACAACACTCATTGTATTTCCTCATCTCATGTACTATATGCACAAAATTTACTCTTTGATTTTTTTTTCATTTCATATACAACAATAAAAAAAAGTATGTAACACTTTTTAGGTTATATTATAATAATATATTTAAGTAACAATTTTATGGTTATATTATAAGTTACGGTTTCATTGATATTAATTATTTAATTTTATTAAAAATAGTCTGTAATATTTATTTCATTTTATAAAAAATAATGTTATATATAATTTATATTAATTAATTTAATTATTTATAATAAAGAAAATTTAATACTTTCAACACTTATTTTCTAAATATTTTTTTATACCAAACACAAAATAAAATCTGTCTCTTTTAATTATAGTTTCCTCTTTTTCTCTTGAAACTATGTTTTTCTTATATATCACACGATTCCTATAATTCATGGAAGAGGGTATAACAGTGGGAGAATTAATTTTTATAAATAATATCTTAAGTTTCATTTTTATTGTCCCTTTAGTACGTAACAAAATAATGTGATATTATATATAATTTTATATAATTTTATCAATCTCTTTAATTCTTTCTTCAAATATATTTTTTGTAATTTTAAATATATAGTGTTTTAACTAAATTTATATTCATTTAAATTTAAAAATATTGTAAATACATAAAATACTATTTATTTATAAAAAACGTTAATTTCAAGCTATTGTACATGAATAAGTATCGCACAAAAATACTTTAACTCAATTCGTTATTAATATACTTGTTAAGTTTATTAGTAAAATAAAAAAAAATGAAGAAAAAATTCAACAATTTAAATTGATGTAATAATTTATTAACAATTGAAATGATGAAGTACATTTTAGTTAAAAAAATAGTACAATTTGGTTCAAAATTAATGTGGTTTAGTTAAAAATCGGTTCAAAAATAGAGCAGATCAGTTTAAAAATAGTGCAGTTTGTGCAACAATTCAGTTTATAATAGTTTATGTCATATTATAGTGCAGTACAGTTCAGTTCAGTTTGTTAGGCAAAAAAATAGTTCAGTTCAGTGCAGTTCAGACGAACTATTTTTTAGTTCAGTGCAGTTTTTAATGGTTCAATGCAATTCAGTATGCTTTGCCCAACTCTAATCACACATATAATAATAATTTATTTATTTAATATATATTTTGTAGGAGTCAAATGTAAACGGCAAGAAAAGTAAAGTTGGGGGACAGAAAGAAAACAATAGGTACATGAAGAAACCCCTCAAAACTAAAGTTTTTCATGGTATCATCACTCAACAATGAGTAATTTTACATGTACTAGCAAACACACTGTCGCGCATGTGTATCCACTTTTTTTATTTTAAATATTTATTTTTAAAATATATATTAATTTCTATAAGATTAATAATATTTATTTTTAAAAGATATATAATAAACTTTAAAATAGTTGTTAAATAAAATAACTGTTAAAGAAAGATTTTTAGAATAACGATCAAAATAAAAAAGATTTAAAAAAAATGATTAAAAAAATAATTATAAAATAAATAATTTTAAAAATAATAATTAAGGATAAAATTGAAAAGTGAAGAGTAAACACAAAAAGAAAAATCCCTTTATATATTTTTATAGATAATAATATATGGGTTTTTGTTTCTTGCACTCCCATAATTTCTTCACGCACCTTCGAAAATTTTAAAATGATATGTTACTCTTCATAAAAGTAGTTTGTGGATGATATCTTTTGGAAATTTTCTTGAATAAGTTTTGCAAAAACTTTTGAAATATGATTTATTGAATGAAATTTTTTCAATATTTTGGAAATAGCTTTTTAGATTAAGATTTCTGGAATAAATTTTCCGCAATTTATATAATACCTTTTGAAACAAGTTTTACAAAATATGTTTTTTGGGAACAAACTTTCTGTACAGTAAAACAGGGCATTTTAGTTTTTTTCTTCTTTTGTAAATATAGATAGAAATGCAGTTAGTAATTTTGGAGTGTGGAAAGCAATAATCGAATGTAATTATTGAGGGTTGTTTGAAAAAGACTTGTTCCAATTCAAACGTACAAGGAATTAATGAGACATTAAATCGAATGAAGACTTAGGAGAGAAAGTTTGCACTCACAGGAACAATGAAATTTTATACAAAAACGTTTTTCTTTTATACCATTATCAAAGCCAATATTAGACATTTTCCTAATAGCAATAAATGTTCGAAAATATTAGCTAAACATAATAATTTGAATAACTTAATTTGTTTTTTAAAAGAAAAATTATAAAGGAAAAATACTAATTATAATTACAATTAAGTTTAAGGCTTGGTAAATTATTTTAAAATACAATATTATTTTTATTCATTTTAAAATTATTTATTAAAACATATCCATGTGAAATTGTGGTACGCAAGCTTGGAATTCTTAAAGTACACGGTGGCCGTTGAGATCTATACTTACACTCTACACCTTTCGTTTTTCAGCCTACCTGGTTCGCTTACAGCATGACAACACGTGTCTATCATTTTATATAAAATATTAATCTAGAAAACAAATATTTTTGAGTATTTACAAAACTCCACAAATAATATATTTTAACATTGAATAAGATATTGCAGAGTTACTTTTTCAGAATATAAATTTAAATACAAATTTAATAATAAGATATTAGTATTAATGAATTTAATTTCTAATCTTTAATAAGTTACATTATAAAATATAAATTTCAAAAAAAATATTTTCTTTCAAAATAATTTTAATTTTATAAATTTATAAAATTAAATTTCAAATAATTAGCTTGGTAATAAATCTATTTTTACTATTATTTTTTAGAAAAATATTTAGATAAACATATAATTAATAAATTGAATATCACTTATTAATTATTATAATACATTAATGATGATTCATGTAACTCAATCTTGTTGGTAGGGGAGCTACTTCACCTATGAATGAAGAATGGTTTTGATGATGTCTACTGGTTTATAATAGAACATAGTTTTAGTCCAATTATTTTTCTTTATCAGATGTATTTTAGGCCTGCTGTGTGCTGCTTTGGACCATTAAACTTGTGCTGGTGTAAACTTGCATGGCTAGGTTTTTAATTAATGGATTAGCTGTGAGTATGGCACAAAGGAAGTGAAAATATACTCACGATAATCGATTAGGTAAATTGCTAATCAATTAGTGACAACAGAAAACTCTGTATAAAAGTTGTTTTTAGAATCTGTTTTGCTACGGGAGATAATTGACAAATCACGCAGTTTTCCTTCTGAGAGAGAATCTTCTGATAGTCACAGAGAGATTGAATATTCTGGAAGATCACTCAAGTGCAGATCCAAGAAGATTGATGGTTGATTCTACCATGATGAGTCTTGCTTGAATCAAGGAGCTTTTTGTCAAATCTACACAACATAGGTGTATTCGTTTCTTGATTTTGTGTACTGTATTTCTGATTACATTGCTTCAGTGTGTGAAGTGTAGGCCTAGGTACAATTGTGTGGATGCATTGTTCCTAGGGGGAGTTCTTGATTGGTGAATCAAGTTCTTGAGTTTTGGGGGGTTTAGAATTACACAGGTGTGCTTGTAATTCTTGGATTCTTTCTGTTTAGTGGAATCCTCCAAGTGTGTTACTTAGGAGAAGACTGGATATAGATTCGCCTTGAATCGAACCAGTATAAATTGTGTGTCTTGATTCCTTCTTCTCTCTCTTGATCTTTCTTGATTGACTTAAACAGTCCATCAACCCAGAACTGTGAAATTGATTAATTGAGCTTTAAAACCTAAAGATCTATTCAAGATTCATCTTAAACCAGATAAAAGCCTATTAATCAATTCAGATCCCTTTGTGGTTAAGGTGTTTAGACAAATATGATTTTGACAAATCTAATTGAATTAGATTGAATTGACTTTCATTTACCAATGAATTAAAATGTATTAAACCCAAACTAACTCACTCTTATATGTATTTGATATCAGGTTTAATATAATTTGATACTCACTCTTATATTTATGTTTTGTGTTATAGACAAATTAAAACCTTAAATTATAATTAATAAATATGATACTTTTTAATTAAGTTATACTTAAAAATAATAATTTCAAAATATATATATATATATATTTTTTTTTTTTCACTTAATCCAACCTATTAAAAATGAATTAGGTTTAACAAAATTTAATATATAAAATAAAAATTCAATTCAACCCAACCTAATATTTTTTTAAATGAATTAGCTAATAAAATTGCTAAAATCCTACTCATCCAATTATCTATAAATATTCTAGTATCTAAATAAATTTTACTTAAAAATATCCACGGCAACTAATTTTTCCATCTATTATCACTTAGAGAATACAGTTTTCCGTCAAATCCCTAATTTAGGTTTACCTTTCCGAAATAGAGCAGAAGCAACAACACGCCGTTATGATGTGTTGGGACCAATTTTTGTTATAATAGTTGTTTATGGAAATAGAAGCGTGTAAGACAAGTAAAAGAGGATAAAAGTTCAAACTACTTAAGGAATTTAAGTTAATTTGAAAAAAATAATATTTACTTTCATATAAGTTTATTTACAAAACAAAATATTTGTTAATAGTTTTAATTTTTATACAAGTCAATTTTATTTTATATAAAGAATTATTTTTTTTTAAATAAAAAATTTATGGAGATATTTGTTTAAACCAATATTGTAAAGACTTAGAAAACATTATTTTAGAAGTGATAGTGATTTAAAAATAGTGAAACTTGATTATTTTAATATTAAAAAGTTTTAGTATAAATATAATTCTTATAAATGAGTTTCATTATTTTAAAACACATTATTTATCTAAAAACTATTTTTATAGAGTTCTCTGACTTCTTTCTAAAAGTTCTTCTTCTTTGTTTTTATGATTGAAAAACCAAGACAATAAAATGATCTTTGCAGTGAATTTTCAATTTGGACTGATCAATTCTTGTTCGTATAAGTTAGTTTTCTATCATTTTTTCTTAGTCTAATCTTCTTTGTCTTTTGCATGCAATCCTTCTTTTGGTTGCATGCGTCATTTAAGTCATTAATATGACTTTCTCTACTAATCATTGATCATAAAGATATGTCTTGATCGCCTTTGTGATGTGTCGTTGTGTAGATAGATCATCTTGTGGAACTAAATTTGTTGAGTTGTCTTATAATTGTTTTTGCAATTTGGTTAGGTAAGGGAAGTTATCCTTAAACTTGTGTTTGATTGGGTGTTTCTAAATTGTGCATTTGCTTGGATTGATAAAGTATGAATTAGTATGTTTTTTGTTGGTTGATCTTGTTTAATTGGAATTGTAATTTTTGTTGTATGTTGTTTGATTTAGTGGTAATTGGGGAAATGTAGAATCTAAGTCATTGATCAAATTTGTACCAACTCATTTGATCCAAAATGTTTTAAACCAATGCCTAAAGAAGGAGTACCAATTTGAGTTATGAAACAAGTTTAGATTGACCCAAACCTTAAATTGCATTTTTTGATATATGATGCAACGCTGAACCCCATAATAGCACCGCTAAGCGCCAACTTTTACAAACTGATAGGCATTGAGCACTAGAGACCACTGCAAGTTTGGAAATATTTTAGCTCCATGACACTGCGTGTTAGCATGTTGACACTGAGGACCCATTTTTATGAGGTAAAGAAACATCTAATAAGGTTATTATATGGTTAGGACATAGAAAAAGGAAATGAAGAATTGAAAAAAAAAATGTTAATGGTGTAGTTTTATTGAAAAATATTTGAGAGCAAATGTTTTTGGAATATACAACAAGTTTGATTACTTTATATTTTAATTATTATATGATATCTATATATATATATTATATTTTATTTTGAATTAAAAAATTCATTATAGTTGATTTTAAGAAAATAATTAAATATATTATACATTTAGTTGTGCTGTATTTGTTTTAAGAAAATAAAATTATATTATTAAAGAAATTATTAGTTATTTACTGTATTTAAATTTTTTGTTGGATGTTCGTTTGAAAGTATTGTTGTTGGTAGTGTGAAATTTTTGTTGATGTAAATACGAGTTATTGTTGTTCTAGTTAATATATATTAAATTGTTGTTGTATATATATATATATATATTAAATTTATTATTATATATATGATAATAATTATAATTTAATGATTTTGTAAATAGATTACGTGTGAAACATATTATATTGTAAATGGAAAATAAAAAAATATTGAAATTTAGAGAAGATGTATTTAAAATTTAAAATTTTTTATACTATAAAACCTTATGTTAATTTATGTAATGAAAGCTAAATTTTTATAAATTTAATTTTTGGATATGTTTTGATTTATATAATTTTAAACAAAGTATTTTCAAATTATATTTCATAATTAGTATTATTTTAGATAACCTTCTACAAGTATTATGTAGGTTTTAATGGCTATATAACCAATTTTCCAAACATATGTAGTTATTTAGGTTTTTACATTAAAGGAAAATATTTGTTTTTAAATTATATAAATAATAATATAACTTTATTTTCTATCCATGTACATGTTATACACATTTTTATTGATGTGGGAAAACAGTTAGCAACGAAAGTACGGAACTTTAGTTGTACTGTTGGAATTCAGCGTCAACAGCCAAGCCACGGCGCACTTTTCTCTCTGGCTCCCGCGTCACCGTTACTTCAACCTTATCTTCTCTTCGCAAATCCCAATGTCCCTTTTCCTTCTTTTTCATTTCTTTTTAACTTCCAAATCATAGTTATCGTGTTCCTCATGTAAACGACCACTTTTCTTTCTTCTCGCTAAGCCTTTTCCTTCTCTTCTTGGCTTAGCGGGAACATTTATCTGTTTCATACATTATCACCATTTCTTTTCATTTCATTCCATCAGCAATCCTACTTTACCACATTTATTTTGACCCCTTTTCTGTATCCAATCTGATCTGTGTTCTGCTTCCGGAGAATCGTCCCCCTGGAATCCAAGATTTGATTCAGAACCTTTTCTGTACCCAAAAGTTGCGTTCTTTTGCTTGTTTTTATTCAACATCACTGATGGAATCATCCACAAATCGAATGTGCCGTTGTGATGTATGATCTTTCTGTTTACACAGTGCCCTTTTGTTGATATCACTCTCTGTCTGGTTCCTTGTTAATTTTATCCATTTATCAACTTCTTGGGAGTTTTATGCAAAGTTAACAGACGTTCCGATTGTAAAAGCGTTGCCTTTCAGATTTTACTTTTTGATGGTATCATAGAAAGGCCATTTTGTACCGTCCAAACTCCTTTAGAGTACATAATCTCTTAAGGGTTTGGCTTTTGAGAAGAAAAGTATTTACTTTCATCGTTTTGGTCTAAGCATGGATCATATAAGTAACGAGGCTAGGGTTGACGCTTTCGCGATTGGCCCTTCTAGCATTCTTGGTAGGACTATTGCTTTCAGGGTTCTTTTCTGCAAGTCTATGTTAAAATTGAAGCATCAGATACTTTTTGTGTTGTTGGATGTCTTCTATGGTTTTAGGAGATTTTGGGGACCCATTGTGTCATGGTTGCACCCAAGAAATCCACAGGGGATATTGGCAATGATGACAATAGTTGCTTTCTTGTTGAAACGCTACGCCAAAGTGAAGGTGAGGGCTGAAATGGTATATAGGCGGAAATTTTGGAGAAATATGATGAGATCTGCATTGACCTATGAGGAATGGGCTCATGCAGCCAAAATGCTTGATAGAGAGACACCAAAGATGAATGAATCAGACTTTTATGATGTGGAGCTGGTGAGTAACAAGCTTGAAGAGCTTCGCCATCGCAGGCAAGAGGGATCTCTTAGGGATATAATATTTTGTATGCGTGCAGATCTTGTTAGGAATCTTGGTAATATGTGTAACCCTGAACTTCACAAAGGTAGGCTTCAGATGCCAAGACTAATCAAGGAGTATATTGATGAGGTAACAACTCAGTTGAGAATGGTGTGCAACTCTGATTCGGAGGAGCTTGCATTGGAAGAAAAGGTTTCTTTCATGCATGAAACTAGACATGCATTTGGGAGGACAGCTTTATTGTTAAGTGGGGGTGCTTCCCTTGGAGCTTTTCATCTTGGAGTGGTTAAAACACTGGTAGAACACAAACTTTTGCCGAGGATAATTGCTGGTTCAAGTGTAGGATCCGTTATGTGCTCCATTGTTGCCACTAGGTCTTGGCCCGAGCTTCAGAACTTTTTTGAGGATTCACTGCACTCATTACAGTTTTTTGATCAAATAGGTGGGATTTTTACAGTTGTGAAGAGGGTTGCAACATTTGGTGCAGTTCATGAGATCAGACAATTGCAAGTGATGCTGAGGAATCTAACAAGCAATCTTACATTTCAAGAAGCTTATGATATGACAGGTCGAATTCTTGGGATTACAGTTTGTTCCCCAAGAAAGCATGAACCACCTAGATGTCTTAACTACTTGACTTCACCTCATGTTGTTATATGGAGTGCAGTCACTGCTTCTTGTGCCTTTCCTGGCCTTTTTGAGGCTCAGGAATTGATGGCAAAAAATAGAAGTGGAGAGATTGTTCCTTACCATCCTCCATTTAATTTGGGTCCTGAAAAGGGTTCTACTCCAGTGCGCCGTTGGAGGGATGGTAGCTTGGAGATGGATTTGCCTATGATGCAGTTGAAAGAGCTGTTCAACGTCAACCATTTTATAGTTAGTCAGGCCAATCCCCATATTACACCATTATTGAGATTGAAAGAGTTTATACGAGCTTATGGAGGTAGTTTTGCAGCTAAGGTATGTTCATGGGCTCCAACCTCTGTGAATGATAATACATACATAAATGTTCATGTGTTGGTTTATTTTGTTTGTTAACTGAACTTTTCACTTCTACATTTTCCATTAACTCGGCCTCTGTTCCTTACTGAAATATAACAACTTAGATAAAACATTATGACATCAGTTGATTGTTATAACTAATCCAATGTGGTTTTCAATTCTGTAGCTTGCTCATCTAGTAGAGATGGAGGTGAAACATAGATGTGATCAAGTACTGGAACTTGGCTTTCCATTAGGTGGACTTGCCAAGCTCTTTGCTCAAGACTGGGAGGGTGATGTAACAGTTGTTATGCCTGCAACTCTTTCTCAGGTATGTGCTCAAGAACAATTAAATACACTACATCAAGTATTATTGAAAGTGGTTCAAAAATTTGTTTACAAATAATTTGATGGAGATTATTTAGAGATAAGACAATTTTATAGTATATAAATAGGTGCAAACTTCATTTTACAGGTTAATTTTGTAAGGTTGAATTAGACTTAAAATTCATATCTGATGAGATATTGATTCATTTGAATAGTGATTAACTTTGGTGGATGTTGTTTTTTTCTCTCATCATACTCCAGTACTTAAAGATCATACAAAACCCTTCTTATGTGGAACTTCAGAAGGCAACTAACCAAGGGAGAAGAGGCACTTGGGAGAAGCTTTCTGCCATAAAAGCAAACTGTGGAATTGAGCTTGCTCTTGATGAGTCTGTTGCAATTCTCAATCATACGAGGCGTCTGAAAAGAAGTGCCGAGAGAGCTGCTGCTGCTTCTCATGGTCTCCCCAACATGGGCAAATTCAGTGGTTCAAGAAGAATTCCCTCGTGGAATATCATAGCTCGAGAGAATTCTACTGGGTCCCTAGAAGATCTTTATGCAGAGGCTACTTCCTCAATGCATCATGGTGTTATGAGTCCCAGAGGAGCCACTGGTAAAATTTGGAAGTCCCATCGTAGCAATCATGAGGCAAGTGACAGTGAATCTGAAAGTGCTGACATGAATTCTTGGACCAGATCCGGTGGGCCTTTGATGAGAACTTCATCATCTGATATGTTCATTGATTTTGTCCAAAACTTAGAAGTTGACACTGAACTGAACAGAAGCAGGGTGACTCAGAGTAGCCCTCGTGATTTTCAGCATCACAGTTCAAGGCACACAACTGCTGATAAGTGCTTCGAGATCACAGAATATGATCAGAAAGAAAATGGCAACAGGGTTGCCATGAATGGATCTAACATATTGGTAACTGAAGGTGATCTTCTGCAGCCTGGAATGATCCACAATGGGATTGTGTTCAATGTTGTCAAGAAAGAAGACTTGACACCTTCAAACTGGAATCAGGATCATAATAGTTCTAACAATGAAGTGGTTGAATGTGTACAAATTGACTTTCCAGGGAAGGAGATAGATGCTTCTAGTTCAGCTTCTGAAAATGGTGATGAGGAATCCACAGTGTTAAGGTCTTTAACTGATAAACTAGAATATAATTCTACAGGTATGGATCAAAGTATTGCTGCTGACAGTTAACACCAAAGTATTGTTCATATTGCTGATAGAATCAGTATATCATCTAGGGTTTGGACAAACTTCTCCCCAAGTTCTTCTAAAGGAAAAGAAAAAAAAGGTTGAGATTCTCTTTAAGCTAAAATTAGCTTATGTATAGTAAAAAAAATGCACATTCCGTGTGGTTTTTCACATGGGGAGACAAGGGGAGGTTTGGTATCAATGGGTTATGGAAAGTTCGTATAAGAGATCTGAACACAATTTTTAATCCAAAATCTTAAAAAATAGATTTATGGGTGGGTTCTTCTGCATATATAATAATCATCTTATTCATTTTTATCTGATGTGAAACTTTGGACTTATATTGAATTTCTAACACATTCAGAAAAATAAGGAGAGAGTTTCCATAAATTAACTTATACATAAGCTAATCTTATGTATGGAAAAGTTCATCGCATTTTCTCTTTATTTTCACTTTTAGAAGTGCTTACGGGGAAACATGTTCCGTCATTCTCTGGTCAAGAATCTATGTATTGTTTGATCAATTGGAATGTTGACCAAAATGTGTGATGCAGATGAATAAGGAAGAGAAGTGGTTTCTATTTTCAGTTTTATTCAGTCCACAAATAGATTGAAATTTGTAGCTACCTTTTGTATAGATGAATGAAATCTACTCACTTTACACTACATCCCCTCTCTGCTGTTGCTCTGTCCTTTTTGGCTTATTTTATTGTGTTGGTTTTATAAAATGAGGTGGAATTGAGTTTAAATTTTATTAGTATTATAAATCTCATATGAATTATAGATATGATCATAAATAAGTGTGGTAGTAAGACCTTTAATAAACGTTAAATAAAAACAAACAATAATTTTATCGTCAAACATGGTCGTTGTACAACATTATTTTACCAAACTTATATAAATTCTTCAATATTTTAAAAAAAAAACTACTTAGAAAGTTGGGTGTACAGTATGACTTATCAACACGTCTAGCTAGTCCTTCGGCCAGGCGGTCCAAGAATAAGTGGTCAAAGGCGGCTTAAGAACAAGCGGCCGAAGGCCGTCCGCTATAGGCGGATTATCTAACAGGTTGTTAATGTGGTAATTTCTCCGGAGTGATTTTAGGGAGTCACAACCGAGCGTCTCCGAGGAAAAGCGGCCGAAGGTCACCTGCAATGACCAGTGGATCTGGCGATGAGTAATTGAAAATCACATTGACACCCTTTATCACTGGGTGTCAACAAGTACACAGTCGATCAGAGTGCGGACGCTCAGCTACGTCAGTCAGGCAGCCAAAAAGATAACTTTGAGATAACATCTGGTTAAAATAAAATAAGTCATTAATCAAGTTTAAAAAGCAATTGGGTTGTAATTAAAAAAACCTTAATCATATACCCATATCAACAACTATAAATAGGGGCCCAAGGTAAGTTGGTGAGAACTTTTACTTCGCATTTAGAACAACATTAATTGCATACCCCCGAACGAATTTGAACTGACTTAAGCATCGGTGCCTAATTGACAGGTACCCCGATCGTCTAGTCTACCGAACGAAGGATCGGCCCCAAAAGGAAGAAACGGTGACAAGAAGACAAAATGTTAAGTAGAAAAGACCAAGCGAATGTTTTAGATAGGTGCTCAGTCCCTATACTCGACATTTTGGTGCCCACCGTGTGGCCGAGCGATCGATATAAAGAAAAACCCTTATGATAACCACAAGAAACATGACGAGCAACGTTGAAGGAAGATGAGCAACAGATGAACAGGCCGAAACTAGGGAAATGCTTAGGATGCTGCAATAACGGATGGATGAGATGTAAATGAATTATGTGGCCCAACTGTGTGTTTTACAAGAGGAAAATGCAACCCTTCGACAAAAAGATGGGAATCCTATCCCCTCGACCCCGACGATTCCGGACCCTACACGGTTGAGTCGTGCCCAACCAAGGATGGACAACGAGCATCAACAAAGTCGCCCCCAAACTCTTGGAGTCGACCACCCACAACCTCGCGAGTCGAGAAAACATTAGTCTCGAAGGGAACCCTGATCCCAATTGTAGTCGAAAGCTCTGGGTCAGTCGGGGAGGACACCTGTCTTGGATGATGGTCCATGCTGAAGGTAATTTCCCCTTTACATCATTCATCCTTGAGATCCCGCTGCCTGATCGGTGGAAGATGCCGACCTTCGACAAGTACGATGGGACGACAAACGGATAATCATCTCCACACCTTCTCCAACCAGATGATGTTCCATGCCGTTATCGATCCCATATAGTGTCGGGTTTTCTCCTCGTCGCTAACAAGAGAAGCTTTAGAATGGTTCTTCGAGCTGCCACCAAACAGTGTCGACTGTTTCGCCACACTGAAGGCTCATTTCAGCACACAATTTGCACTGCTCCGACCACTCACTCTCACTCAGGCAGCCCTGGTAAATGTCCGCCAAGGAGAGGATGAATCCCTAAGGAGTTACATGGATCGCTTTAACAGAATGTCGGTCAAGATTAAAGACTTAAGTGATGAGATCGCTAGACATCACTTCTCGTATGGCCTACAGCCCGACGTTTTCGTTGACTAGATTAGCCGCAAACCACCTAAGACAATGGAAGAACTGCGGGAAAGAGCGACACAATTTACGCAAATGGAAGACATGCAAAATTTCATAGCCTAAAACAAAAAGCCCGAGTCGTCGATCGTCGTCGAGAAAAACACATCCAAATCGAGTAACAAACCACCGACTGGAAAGCCGATCGACCGAAAAGGTCCCAAGTTCACTAATTACACTCCATTTGTTGTCCCGAGGGCCAAAATACTACAAGAGGCATTCAGTGTGGATTCCCTCCCTCCCCCTCGAAAGAAGCCACCACCCGTAGACGCCGACGGAAGTAAGCACTGCCTTTATCATCGCGACATCGGACATACTACAGAGGAATGTTACACTCTTCATGACAAGATCGAGGAGCTCATCTGGTCAGGGCAATTAAAGAAGTATGTCAAACAGGAACGACTGGAGCGTAGTCCCGCCAGGAAGAGAAGCCTGGTACGATCCTCTTCCCGATCAAAGAGAACTAATTGATTGAGAAAGGAGCCTGATCGGAATAGAGGGAACTCTTCAGCACGACGTGATCGTAGCAGGAGCAGGAGCAAGGAACGACCCCTTCGAGAGTACATCAACACCATATCAGGAGGATTCGCCGAAGGAGGATCTAGTTCCTTCGTTCGGATTAGGCACATTCGAACTCTCAAATCAGTCCATCTAGTGGAAAAGAAGGCGCAAACGATGCTACCGATCACCTTCACTGACAAGGACTTCAAGGCGTCGGACCTAGATCATAATGATCTGATGGCCATATCCATCGAAGTCGTAGAATACGGGATAGGAAAAGTCCTGGTGGATCAGGGGAGCTTCGTTAACATCCTGTACTGGAAAACTTTTCAGAAGATGAATATTTCTGAAAACCTGATCATCCCATACAACGAGTAGATTGTCGGGTTCTTGGGCAAGCAGGTAGACATCAGAGGCTACCTGAACTTGTGAACCAAGATTGGATACAGGCGCGATGGGCGAGAGGTAAGAGTGCGTTACCTTTTGGTTGAGGCTAACACGTCTTACAATGTCTTGCTAGGGAGACCTTGTTTAAATGCTTTCGGAGCCATTGTCTCCACCCCACATCTAGCCATGAAGTTCCCAGCCGACAAGGGAGGAATTTGTACGGTCCACGCTGATCAACAAATTGTTAGAGAGTGCTATCGGGCTCAAGATGGTCCCATACTCCCGACCGAGGAAGCACCATCGATAAGAGGTTGCGATGGCTGATCTTGACCCCTGAACAAATACTGAAGATTGCATGAACCCAAGGGAGAAACCAAAAACCTACCGATTGGCAAGACGGAACAACAAGTGACAAAACTTGGCAGCCAACTTAGCCCCGAAGAGGAGAAGCTCGTCACCGATGTGATCTGCAAAAATAAGGACCTGTTTTCCTGGACAACTGTAGACATGCCCAACATTCACCTAGAGGCCATGTCCCATAAATTGGCAATCTTCAAAGAAGCCCGGACGGTGGCGCAAAAGAAAAGGAAGATGGGAGAGGAAAGAAGGCAAGTGGTGGAAAGCGAGGTCAAGAAACTCTTAGAAGCAGGATTCATCCGAGAGGTTAAGTACACAATGTGGTTAGCAAATATGGTGATGGTTAAGAAGTCGAGTGGAAAATGGAGAATGTGCACAGACTTCACGGATCTGAACAAGGCCTACCCCAAGGGTGCATATCCCTTGCCGAGCATCGATCGACTGATCGATGGAGCATCTGACCATAAGGTGTTAAGCTTCCTCGACGCCTACTCGAGAGACAATCAAATCCCCATGTACGCCCCAGACAGGACAAAAACGACATTTATAACCGATCAGGTGAATTACTACTACGACGTTATACCGTTCGGTCTAAAAACGCTGAGGCTACTTATCAATGCCTCATGGATAGAATCTTCTGAAATAAGATTGGACGAATGATGGAGGTTTATGTCGACGACATGGTGGTAAAATCTCAAACGGTCGTAGAGCATGTGCAAGACCTCGAAGAGATATTTCACCAGGTGCGCAAGTACAACATGCGATTCAACCTTGACAAACTTTACATCCTTGGACGAAAGTTTTAACATCCTTAGTGAGGCCTTTCCAATACACAACGACCTTCAATCTTTTGAGGGTAACATCTCTTCCATTAACAGTTGATTCATGCAGCCATTATAGTAAAGTCTTTCTTAACTCTTCATTTTTGCCTACCACCAACTTACCATTTCTTCTTAACTCCTCCCGCTTTCATTCAAAGTGCGTATGAGAGGCTGTATTATCCTTGATTTCTACAATTGTTTTCTGTATAGAATGGTCATTTTGCCACGATAATTTTATTTTCTGTAGTAGGTTAGAATCGAGTTGATGAACCTACATAGGTTGACATACAATTGAATCCTCACAATCCATTCTAGAAAGAGCGTCTGCCACAACATTATCTCGTTCTGGCTTATATTCAATGTCAAAGTCAAATTCCAAGAGTTTGACAAGCCACTTTTGTTGGAAGGTAGTAGTTAATCGCTGATCCAAAATGTACTTAAGGCTCTTATGGTCAGTTCTAATAATGAACTTCTTAGGCAACAAGTAATGTCTCCATTTCTAAACTACAAATACCACTGCCAACAACTCCTTTTCATAAGTAGAAAGTTATGAGTGCTTCCACTATCAATGAGCACATGCAAGGGTTTCTTGCTAACATAACTAGTGATTCTCATAGTCTTAAAACTAGGCAGACCATTCATAGCATTCATAGAAATTACTAGGTCAACAGTGTCGTGCTCCACGATTTCCTCGGCAAGGGATGTATCGTTTAAGGTTTATGTCATTTCCTCAACTTCCATAACATGAATTTGTAAATTTTTTGTGTTAGACCATGTTCCATAGTGAAGGTTTCATCACAAAAGTAACATAAACCCTTGGCACGTCATGCACTCATATAAGCTGGGGTAGAGCTGCCAAAATGGGTTGGAACCCGAGCCAACCTGGCTTATCACAGGTTCGGGCCGAGTTGGGTTAAATTTTTTTTACAAATTTCAATACAAGTTGATTTTTGACCCGGCTCACCCGGGTTAAACCCGTGGTGAGTTGGGTTGGCTCACCAACTCGCAAATAAATGGTCACACAGTGTTTTTTATTAAGTTGGATTTTGCATTTGGGTCATGTTAGGTTGTTTTTTTTAGCCAACACATAGATAATTTGTATTTTTATGATTTTAGTTTGTATTTGGATTGTATTAAAATTTATTTAGATTTTAATTAGAATTATAATTTAGTTTTGACTAAAAAAAGTAAAAAAAATTGTATTTTTTTTTAATTAAGTGAACCCGTGAGCCAATCTGTTTAACACACCAACTTGTAGTGGGCCGGGTTCGAATTTTTTGACTCGTTAATAAGTGAGTCGGATTGGATTGACTTATTAAGTGATCGACCCGTGGTGGGTTGAGTAAGACGGGTTGGATTATCCATTTTGAGAGCTCTAAGTTGAGGTAAGGCTTTTTGTAGTTTGTGTTTGAGGTCTGAAAGTGTCAGATGACTTAGATGGGTTAGGCAGTATAGGAGGCATGTTGGCAGGGACATGTTTAAATGGTTTTGATGATGGGGTGGAATGGGTGCTGGATTCATATAATTTTGCCAAGGAAAATGCTTTATGTATAGAAACCGAGTGGAACATGCATACCATCATTGAAGATCATGTTTTAGCCCTCCAAGGAAACAACTCAGTTAGTGTTCCTCCGGTAATCGACTCTTGTTGTCTTAGTTTCATTAATTCTGCCATAGGATCATCACATACCTCTCCAAATCCCAAGAGGGTAAATTGGGTAATCCGATGTTTTTAACATAAGCATTGTGCCATTGAAGTGCCCTACTGGCAAAAGGAACAATCGCCAACCGGACTTTGTAATCATCTGGTGTATTGTCAATAATACCTCCTCCGAAAGACATAATATGGTGTTATTAGGTGTGATATTGAGTATTTCTAAGGTGTAAGATTTGAAATTGAAATTGATTTCATTCGTATTGTACGCAATATGTGGTCTTGGTTGGTTTATTCATCAAGTGAGGAAGATTCAATAGTAACACATATTTATAATTTTAGAAATATAAAAAAGAAATATCATTTAAGGAAGATTTGTATTTTTTTTTATATAAATTATGCCTCCCATCAAAACAAAATATGTGAACAGTTTATTACTAAATATAATTCAATTGCTTGATGCTATATTTCATTTAATAATACAAGGGGTTTGGTTAAGGATAGAAAAAATATCATATATGAAGATATTGATGACTAAATTAATAACCAGTTAGTAAATGGATATCCGCAAACATTTTAATTACCTGCTCGTTGAAGGTATGGTTATTATTAGGAATGGCAACGGGGCGGGGCGGGGACGGGTTTCATTATCCCATACCCATCCCCGCATCAAAAATTCATCCCATTCCCATATCCAAACTCAACGGGTATCAAACTTTTGTCTCATCCTCATCCCCACCGGGTAACGGATATAATCTCGTACCCATACCCGTACCCGTGTTCTAACTAATATTAATTTTTATAAAAGAAAAAAAATTACGGTAAAGAAAACATAATATTATCAAATATTTAATATTAGGAGGATGATTGTTTCTTCCATATCAAA
>Ga0214544_1003677_pt1 | contig 31427 bp, 27 predicted proteins | sample CNSS3metaG_FD_160074 | JGI IMG/M metagenome (GOLD analysis project Ga0214544, IMG submission 160074) | Root nodule microbial communities from cowpea collected in UCLA plant growth center, Los Angeles, California, USA - CNSS3 | ecosystem: Host-associated > Plants > Roots > Nodule | place: USA...
CTCTAGGGTTTAAATCAGATACTAAAAAACTATGTAATTTTCTTTTGTTCGCAATTGTTATTGAATTTTTTGACCAAGTGACGTTTTGAACTATGTAATTTAAATTAAATTAAAAGTTTTTTTATTAGTACATTTTCAATGATAAACCTTTTTGTCAAACGTGTTCATTTTCTAACTTTCCATGACATCCCAAAATTGGGTTGTTACATTCTCTGGTTTGCTCACGTTTCTGGTGAAGTGCGAAGTCTACCATGGATGGTTTGGTTCGTGTTCACGGTGCTCCGACGAGGCTGCTATAGTGGATAGATTTGCAGGTGGCGGCATCATGAATGTGGATGATGGTGAACATGGTTTAGGTTTCTTTTTCGGAGAAGGGAAGAAGATGATGATGTGGCAATATTTGGTTGCGTAATTTTGAGTGCTTGAATCCTGACTCGTGTCATTGAATGGGGGAATGCTCTTGTATTTGATGTTGAGGATAAGATGCACTAAGTTTGTTGAACTTTTCCCAATATTCTCTAAGGGTTTCTCGATCTTACTGCTCAATTCCATAAATTTCTCTACGAATGGCGGCCACTCGAGATGTAGGGAAATATTTCTTAAAAAAAAATTCGTTCCACAGTTTCCCAACTAGCAATTCTTAACGAAAGGTAGTAGCACCAAGCACGTGCCGCTCCATGAATAATAAAAGGGAAAGCTCACATTTTTAAGGTTTATAGAGCGATCATGGGAGATCTAAAGTTCTCACAGATCATATGGAACTGTCTCAAGTGTTTATGTGGATTCTTCCCTGATAACACATTGAATTTTGGCAAGGCATTTAGTAGGTCAGTCTTGAGCTCACACTACCCCTATAGGTATTGCATGTTATTGTTTATGATAGTATTGTTGGATGTGGCCAACTGTTTCATGGTTCTCTCATCCATTATGTTTGGATTTGTATTAGGTAAAGTACTAAAAGATACGTATGTGAATGGGGAGGATGAATGTGGTATGGTTTCTGTAGTGGCTTTAGATTTTGAAGGTGCTCCCTTAGAAGAACAGTACAAAACGAATCTTCTACGCAGTTTACGCAAGTTTTGTTCGTGTTTTGGATCAAATTGATAGAACTAACTCGAGTTGGCTAAGGTCATGCATTGCATAGTCCGCTTGAAATTGTTCCTTTTTTTGACTTTTTTTTCTTGTTCGTGCTTTTGTAGAAAGATTTCAACGAAGAAATAAGTTAAGATGTTGCTAGGTTCACTACTAGGAAAGAGAGGTGTGTCACAATAGACAACTTTAATACCAAATCTTTCCTAGCAGAGTTTTCCCAACTAGTCTCAAAATATTTCTCAAAACGAAATTCTTCATTAAAACAGAAACATAAACTTTGCTAGAATTACCAAAAACAACTTAAGACTACAAAAAAAAAACTCAAACTCTATTAAACATATATGCATCAAAAGAAATAAAAACAAAATAAAATAAATAAGGATGAAAATAAAGAAAATACTAACCGTAGACCTCGATAACGACGCCGAATTTGATAACACTTTCGTGAAGCGATCAAATTACTACTACCTAACTCTAGCAACTTTAGTATTGTCAAGTTAGTAATGAACAAACTAGATAGGTTTAAGCCAACCCTGAGTCATATCACAACAAATACATAATTGATTTTCAATATATGAGTCTTATAAAAATCTAACCTAATGCAATTAAAACTATATTATGATATGCAAAATTGTCGTGAAGAATTTTGAGAATGAAACAACAATTTAATAAAAGACTTTGAAACAATTATAGTAAAACAAACCAATTCCGCTATTTTCAAAATAGATTCATCATTGGTTATTTAAAGATTATTGTTAAATTAATTCTTATTGTAGATTTACAAATCAATTAATGTAAAGTATCAGTTCATTTGTTGACGTTCTCACTTTTAATCAAAGTACAATCTCTTAAAAGTGAGAACTTTTAGATTATCCATAGTAAATTCAACCAAAGTACAGTCTCAATTAAATTTTACTATGCCTAATCATGTCTATTCCTTTGTTTCCTCAGCAAATATAAACCTTAATTAATCAAAGTAAGCTCTTGACTTATTTTAGTTAAAGTGATTACCTTTAATCAAAGTAAAGTCTCAATTATTGGTAAAAACTGGTTGAATCGCATGAAAGTTTCTAAATAAAATCAAAGTAAAGCCTCATTTGAATTTTAAAACCCTTCAACTCATATGATTACCATGCATGTAGGTTTAAAATCATTATTTTTTATTCGATTAAGAAGCAAAGGACATATATAAATGAAAACCACAACAGTAATCAAGAGAACAAAGAAATTATTTTAATTTAATCTCAAAATCCATAATGAAATTAGAGTTGAATCAACCTTAAAAGCATAATACTCCATGGATTGGATGGAATATAGAATAAATCATGACTGATGAAAAAAAAAGGATGGAAAAATGAGAGATGTGGTGGATGCTAGCTGCCAAAACTAGAGAGGTGCTAAGTGTCCCTCTTCTGCTCCCTTGGGTCTTGTTATATAACCCTTGATTGGACATGAATATTATCTTTTTTGTTGCTGAAATCTTTTATCTTTTGATATCATATCTTTCAAATAATTAACAGATTTCATTAGTTTCTAAATGTATTTGGAAGTTTTTATCTGTTGATAATTTGAGATATACTAAAGATAATTAATTAAAAATCTCTAATTAAAAATCTTTAATTAATTATTTAGGGACTTAATTTTTGTCCAATTTCCTAATCAGCCCTTGTAGTTTGACCTTTTGACCATCTTTAATTAGAATTTGTCCACAATTGACTGCTTTGACCAGGTTTGACATGATGCGAATCTAGTTGTTTGCGAAAGACGAACTCGATGGTGCATTTTCTGGCTGTAGTACTTTGTGTTTGGAATTCGTGATGAGGTGCTCTCCTTCAATGGTTGTTAGAGTAGTGGCTGACGCAAAACTTTGTGGATGGCAAACTGAGTCTGGTGTTTGTCCCAATCTGGTTCGTGCTATAATGGAGGTCGAACTCGTAATGGTACAATGTAGGATGCTTGGTGGCAGGTTACATTTTCTGTTTGATGTGGTTGTACTGTTTCCAGGCGACGCGATGGAGGCTGAACTCGTGATCTGCGTCACTTAGTCCATGGTTCGCTCATGTTTCTAGAGAAGTATGAAGTCTTCTACGAATGATGTGGTCTGTGTTCGCAGATCTCTAGTGAGGCTACTACGATCAACAAATCTACAGGTGGCGGTAGCGTGAATGTTGACAGTGGTGAATGTGGTTAGGGTTTTTGTTTGGGAGAAGGGAAGATGATGATGACGTGGCAACATTTGGTTGGCTAAATTTTAAGTGCTTGAGTGTTGACACGTGTGATTTTCTAGTTGGTGTGTTTAATTAGTGGAGGATTGTCACATGGCATGATCTGATTGAAAATAGACAAAGTTAGGGGTATCAAAGTAGGTTTTGAGTGGCTCTTTAAAACTGGTGGTGTATAATAGGTTTCTTTCCATGAATTGTTTTAGCTCAGGGGTACTTTTAGCTCATGAATTATTTCTTTCCATAATTTATCGATTTTGGACTCAACTTGTAACTCAGGACATTTCAATTCCACACTTTTAATGACCCAAGCGAAATTTCGGCTACATCAACAAATGTTAGAATACCCAATAATATTTTATACAACTAAAATCAATTTCTAGGCTATTTTTATCTCACGGATTCACAAATGACAACAAAAGCCCAATTATCACAAATCCTATTTAAATCAATCCTTAAGGGCAAAAATTCAATTAAATACCCAACATTTAACATTAAATGATGACAAAAATAAGAACTCATCACACACCCAAGTGAGATTGGACTTGTTCACTCTAGTCAGAGAAATTCAACCCATGAAAGACTGGAACAGACGTAGCATGCATGTGTAAAGAGATCGGAACAGAGATTGTGATTAACACATGCCTAACATTAATGCTTTGAGTCATAAAACTAATCATAAATACAAAGTCATTCATAAATAGCCATTCTTTGCACACTAATGTTCTCCTTTGAGAGATCCACTAATACACCAACATCAACACAATGATGTTAATCATATTATAACATTAATGATAATTGAAATATACATCTAGAATCACCTACTTTGGGTATAAAACCATATGCATTATTGTAAATTTAAAATACATTATTCATAAAATATCAACATTAATTAATTTTATTGGTGGCGAAAACCAATAATATTAGTACTAATATATCTCTATTAAATTAATTATAAAATTATGTTTAAGAAAAAAAGATCCAAAAAGAAATTTTATTACTAATATAGCTCTATTAAATTATTACAAGTTTATGTTTGAAAATAAAATTTAATTAAATTATTATTGTTTGATAATTTTTATTGGTATTTAAAGTGATAATGAGTTAAAACCTTTTTTAGTAAATTATAATTTTGTTTACGAAAAAGAGAATGATTAGCGATATCTTTATTCTCTTATAATCAATCAGTATTCTATTTCTTCTTTTATCTCTCTCTGACTTCTCTTGCCTCTCACTTTCTTCTCGCATAAGAGTCATTTTTTTTTCATATTTTTAGGGTTTTAGGATATTACATTCCTTGAATCTCCTCATTTCTGGTTAGTATGTTTTTTCTTTCTATTTGTGTTGCTGTTATTTTTATTTTGTTTTGGATTTGTATTAGAATTAGAAATGTGTTTCTTCTGCCCAATTTTGTTTTTCGGTACTTTTCAATTTACGGGTTTCAAGAGTTATTTTTTTCATATATCTTGCCCACTTACTATCGAAGAACAATATTTTTTTTAATTATTTTTATTAATGATTAATATTAAAATAAACTTTGTAGGTTTATGAAAGAGTTGAGACTTGAGAAGGAGAAAGAGGTTGGAGACTTCAAGATACTACAAGTCTACTATCAAGTTTACTTCCTTGACAACCAAAATTGGGTTTTATTGTTTTAGTTATTTCGTTTTATATACTTAACTCTAGTATTATTTAATATATTATAAATTTTTATTTTATATAAAAATATATAGATATGTCAAGTAGAAAATTTGAATTAGGCAATTGAGAAATCCAAAAAAAAAGAGAGAAGAATTGCGGCATTAATTGCATCACAAGAAGGAGCTATGAATAAATTTATATAAATAGATAAGAAGAATGAATTACATAATACAGGTGCTTTGAATGAACAAGATAATAACGATATAGATATAGGTGAAAGCACAAATAGAGAAAGAGAAATAGTTAATGGTTAGGAGTTTCTCAAAGCTTCAGCTGAAAGAAGTTTTTCAAAGCTAAAGAAAATAAAAACTTATTTGAGATCAACAATGTCCCAAGAAAGATTAGACTAATTAACCCTATTATCTATTGAAAAAGAAAGGTTAAATAAAATTAATTATGAGAATTTAATAAATAATTTTGCATAAAAAAGCTAAAATAAATTTTAAATAAAAGTCCTGATTTTTTAAGTGTGCTATAGGTCTTCCAAATTCTTGAGCCGCCCCCGGCTCTCATACAACATGTAAAACAATTTAAGATCTCTAAGATTTAAGATTCTATCACAATAAAACATAATGGAGCACTAACATCTAAACTTGGCCCATATGAGATCCTATATATTAGTATGTGTTCTTCAATTTGTCACCGTTTTGCAATCCTGTTTAATCCAAACACACAACGCGGTATTTTGATTTTTTTTTTTCCAAAATTTTCATATAATTTTTCGTAGAATTGTCTCTTACCAAAATTTTCGTGCAATTTTATAGAGCAAATTACAAACACTTCCTAATTTTTTTTAACAATATCTACTTATGCCTTTTTTATGCAACATACCAATTTCAATTCAAGTAAATAAGTTCTTTTTTTTCTTGTGTATAAAAAGGCTTTCTTGGTTGCTTTAACACACATCTTATATTTATTCTTCAAATCAATAGAAAATTTAGGAAGAAGATTAAAAGACATCATTTTTTCAACATAATTTAAATTTATGTGACCTGACCATAGTTTTCAACATATTTGTAATAATCAAGGAAGATTAAAAGATATCATTCTTTCAACATAATTTAAATTTATGTGACCTGACCATAGTTTTCAACATATTTGTAGCTCTCGATCATGTATATTTTTTCATGAAATTGTATTGTAAATCTTTCTCTCTCTCTTCTTTTCTTTTTTATTTTTAGTCTTCCCTAATAACTCCTCCTCTTAGAGACATAGTTTCCTCTTAAATTGAAATCACATAACCAATTTTCACATTAAACAAAAATAGCATCAATTACGGTTTCAAGGGTTACTTAGGCTATAAAGTTAAAAATATTAATGCATTAAATAAGAATAGATAAAAGTTAGTAAGGACCTAATCATTCGAAAATATCTAGGGATATTAATTTTCACTTTAAGAAATTTTAATTGTTTATATCGATTTTGTTAAAAATATCTTAAAAGTTAATAATAAATAATCAATTTTTCATATGATTAATTTTTGAACAATTGACATGCTTTTGAATTATGATTGTAGTCACTCATTCAAATGATTATACCAAAAATATACCAATTTTTTTTTATATTAAGTTAGTAGTGCTTTGTGTTCTCTTAAATTGTTTATTATGAATCGACTAATGTTTTTCTTGGACATCTACTTATATTAACCTTACATAAAATCTTAAATTTTATAACTCCTATGATCAAAATTTTATTTAAAAATAATAATATTTTTTCATCTGGAGATTGAAGGAAAACATATCCAGTAGTGTTTAGAAAATATTATGACTAATAAAAATAATAATCAAAATAAATAATAGGAAAAAATAAAATAAATTAAAAAAATATTTGCTAATTAAGTAATATATGTATATATTAAACGTTCATACATATACATATTACCTAAACAATATGTAAGGGCGGGTAGCTCTTTTATATTAATTTTTAAGATTTTACGTGTGTTTTAACATTTTAATTGTAATGTCTCATATAATAGATATATTTAATTAAATAAAACATTGCATACCTTATAATATCCAAAGAGTACGAGGCTTAGGGTATAAAGGATTTTACAGTCACTCAAATATACTAAAAGAAAAACAAAGGTGCTACACAATGACAGGAACCAATTTAAAATTCACTGTTATCCAAAAGAATTGGCTCATAAGCAAGGGATTACAAAACTACACAAGTCCTCAAAACATGAGCTCAACAGTGAGATCAACGTCCACACACGACCACTACGCTGCAACATCCCCATTATCATTGCGATCACCAGGGGGTTTCATATCTGCTCACATCAATAAATTGATGATCATTACAAAAAGGAAAAACCACACACAAGACAAACACAAGCAAACAGAAAGGGTAAGCTAGAGTATAAATCAGTTTAACATGTTATAGCATGCAAATACTCAAAACAGGTCATAAGCATGCAACAGGATAGGCAAACAATCATGTGATAACAAACAAGTAAGACTTTAAGACTCAATTATCCGGATACATATAATCAGTCGGATTCACTGGTGTTTGCACTTATGGTGGCCTCTACTGCTCTACAGAGCCATTACCAATGGGTTTCAACCTACCACGCACAAGGTTAGCCTTCAAACATCTAAGACCATTATCCTATCGAAGACTAAGGCCTCCTGCTACTCTCACCACTTGAGTCAATACGCTCTACGTGAGACTAACTAACTCCTTAGAGCTTTAGGATGCAATCCTTACTTGAATCCTTACTTAATTATATACTGAGACACCACCACGAAACCTTACTAAGAGATTCGTGGAATTACGTCCATTACCTGAGGCACCACCATGAGCTCTCACCAAAATGGTCATGGAATTACGTCCTAACCATGAGGCACCACCATGAGATCTCAAAAAGAGATTCATGGAATTAAGTCTTAACCATGAGGCACCACCATGAGTTCTCAACAAGAGATTCATGGAATTACGTCCTAACCATGAGGTACCACCATGAGATCTCACCAAGAGATTCATGGAATTACGTCCTAACCATGAGGCACCACCATGAGATCTCAGCAAGAGATTCATGGAATTACGTCCTAACCATACCATAGTCATGCTTCACCAACCAACCATAGAATTATCATGTATACCAATCTCATGCCAATATTTAACCAACCATCCAATAATGTTCCATATGCATAATCATATTAAGCTTCTTAAGTCCATTCCCATTGTGTCATAAAGAATACATACAAGGAATCATACATGACTTTGTAAAGCAACACACCAACTAATAGAGATGTCAAAATGGTTTCAACCCGTGAGCCAACCCGTTTCACCACGGGTTCGAGCCGGGTTGGGTTGACAAAAATTCAACTTTTTCAAAAGTGGGTTGCTCTCAACCCGGCTCACTTAACTCACGGGTTAAACGGGTTCGAGCCGGGTTGAAGGTGGGTTGACCCACTTAACCCACCAACATTTTTTTACAATTTTTTAATTTTTTTCAAATTTTCTTTTAATTTTTAAAATTTTTTTTTAATAATTATTTACTAGTCCTTTTATTTTTGTTCACAATTTCATATTTTTAAATGCTAGAATGTTGCTTAATTATATTTGAATAGTTTGAATGTTTAATTAATTTGATTGTCTAGTTATATATATGTTGATACTTTAATCTTTAACTATAATCTTTATAGTAAATTACTCAAGTAACCGTCTTATAAACAATTTTTTCTAAATTAGTATGAAAAAAATGTATAGTTTTTTTATTTAAATTTTGTTGAATAACATGACAGAAAATTTGTAATATTAGCCATGCTTTCTTAGACTAATGGATACTTTCTTGGAAATAATTCTTCATATATTGGCGGTGAGCATGATCAAAACATTTGTCCTTGATTTTATTATGATTGTCATCTCATGGGTTACTTAAAAATTTATTTAAATATTTGAATACTAAAAAAAAGAAATTTGGTGGGTTGGTGAGCCAACCCACTTAACCCACCACCCGTGGTGGGTTGAGCCGGGTTACAAAATTTCTGGCTCACCAGAAAGTGAGCCGGGTTGGGTTCATTCATTTTGAACCCGACTCGTGGTGAGCCAACCCGTGTGAGCCAGGTTGGCTCACTTTGACATGTCTACCAACCAATCATTAGAAAACATAGACTTATCCAACCAACATTGTCAATCTCACTCAGGCAGAGGAACCCCTCGCTCAAGCTACCAGATCTCGTCTGGGTGAGGTTGCAACAGTGGGCACGAAGAGGTCTCACTCAAGCTAGCCCAGCTCGCTCAGACGAGATTGCTCTCACTTAGGCGAGAGGCCTTCGCTTAGGCAAGCCCTCGAACTAGAGAAATGGGTGAGTTGTTGTTGTTCTCGCTCAAGCAAAAGCTCCTCGCTTTAGCGAGAGTTTTTCATTTTGGGCGAGCAACAGCTCGCCTGGGCGAGTTCAGCAGACCCACTTCCTCTCATGCGTGCCAATCCAGATTCGAACCACAACGACAATACAAGCAACATGTTATCATACAACCAACCGCATACACTACAAAAAAACATGTAAATACTGACGTTTATTTTTGTAATTTACGTCGTTTTTAACTGTCGTTATTTACTTGAGTGATGGTTTTCTAAAATGTCATAATTCTTACCGTCACAAAGTATAATATGGCGGTTATAGATGAACTGCCGCAACAACCGTCATTTTATACAATGTATAAAATGGTGGTTTAAAGAGGAAAAAAGCGTCAGTTAAAATTGACGTAATATTTTTACTGGATAACAAATATAATTTGAAAAACGACATTTTAAACTGACACTATTATCATTATATTATGACATTTTTAATTGTCACCAGTTTAATTAATTATAATTAATTCTGATATTAATAGTAAAAATTTAAAATATATATAAAAAAATACTACCAAAAAATTAACAAACATTATATTTCATTAAAAATAACAAATTTACATCATAGTACCATGTTCAAATATATATAAAAAAACATTACAAATTCATCTAGTAATTTTACAACTAAATTTTTTATCCTAATCCTAAAATATTTTAATTCTGATCACACCATCTGAAAGTAGCACACGATTCCCAACATCTGGTCGAGACTGCAGCATGTCACCGGAAACTTCCAATTTGATTGCCATAACCCTGCACATGGCTCATGGATTATACTATTCCACATACAACCCTGAAACACGCAATTAGTACGATGTATATTATGTTAACATTTTTCTTGTTGTGGATTGATAAAATGAAGTTGAGTAAAGAAAAAAATTGAGTTACCTCTATAGCAAAAACAAGCAGCTCATATGGATTTAACACCTTTACTCTTTATGAGAGATTGACACGAACATGTTGAACGTACTTAGTTACATTTTTTTAATTAAAACATTAAAAAGTTTTAAGTAGTTAGGAAGTTTATCTATTAGGTATACCATGTGTACAATTACATTATCCTAGAGATAAATTTATTTTTCGGGTGCTTTCTAAAAAGTTTTGTTGAAGTAGAAAAAGTTTCTCAAGGAAGACCCTAAAGTCTAAAACATTCCAGAGCCGTAAACCTAAGTATACAACAAGTAAAGTAGTTAAATTCATGAAGATGCAATTACATTACAGGAAATTCTGATACAAAGAAATTATGCACATTTATTAGTTAAACATGTAGTTAAATTTAAATTTAAGAAAAAAAAACTTAGTTCGAGTACGAATTTATCTTTCTATTCCTAAGAAATCTGCAGACTAAGCCAACCACATCAAATGTTGTTATCTCAACATTTAATGGGCAGGGAAACCAACTCTATATTGCATTTGCCATCAATGTTATCTCAGCAAGCTTAACAATTTTGTGCCCTTCAAGGTTCTTAGTTAACAAATTATATACAATAACGACAATTGAGTTTAAATCTAAGATTGGTACAAATTACACAATACAATAGATTTAAAATAATAACAATTGAAGCAGTTAACTGAAATTGACAAAAGAAAATACAAAACTCACTTGACATTAGCACTCCCATTGAAGTTGTAACGCGAGATTTTTTTTCTTAACCCACTTGCCATAGCCATTCCTCTCAACAAGCTGGATATTAGGGATAACCACCATAACTTCAATCTCAGTCCCAGCCAAGGCACTCATGGTCGATTCATCTACATCAAAAAGCTTCACTTTCTGAATCCCATTGTCTTTCAACATTATAGAGAAGGAGTGATAAAAGAAGAAAAATGGAAGTGTTAAAAGAAATAAAATGGAGATGGGGAAACCTAACCTCCTTAATCGAAGTAAGCAAATTGAAAAATTGTTTCTGATACTCTTGATTTTCTATGCAACACTCAAGACTTGAAGATGTGGGTTTTGTGGCCCAATACTTTTCCCAAAATTGGAGCCAAACTACCGAGATGAGAGTCCGGTGGCCCACGGCCATTAGGTTTAGGTGCGCTGGCGCATGATAAGGTTTAGGCGTGGTGCCACTGTGAGCTCCAAGTGCGGCATTCACATTGCGTTTCAGTTTCGACGGGACGAGGTATGCGACGATGACAGTGGTGGTGAGATTCAAGTGTGGTGTTAATGAGGTCTGATGATGGCAATGTGTTTGCAAGAAATGAGGGAGGATGGAGATAATAGGGAAAATTAGGGTACAGAGAATAGGGAAAGGCATACAAGAAGAGGGAACAGATGATTTATTAAAATAATAAGAGGGAATTCTGAAAAGTTAAAAGTTTCAAATTTATTAAAAGAAATGGCAGTTATAAATGTCATATTTTATTTACAAAATATGACGGTTCAAAATATGACGATTAAAACTACCACATTTTACATATTAAATGTGGCAGTTTTTAAATTGTCGTATTATATGGTTAAAAGTGATGGTTTTAAACAACCATTATACTAAAACTGTCATAATTTATAAAAATTTTTGTAGTGATATATCAAGCACCAATAACATAAAACAAACCAAACATACATAATAGCTTAAAAATAGTGAAACCTTAGCTTCCCTTACTTGGAGTGGGGTTAAACATAAGCACAACGGTCCTAGGGGAAGAGGGGAGCATTGTAACTCCAACCAATGTAGTAAACTGGGAAAACAGATGCACAGAGGCTAGCATAAGGTTTCAACGTCAACCCAAAGTAGAACCTAGACACTGAAATGGAACGAAATGGGTAAAGTTGAAGTTCAACTTACCTAGAGAAGACGTTCAAGTGAAACAGATGATGCTCTAATTGTGCCCTAACAAAGCTCTTTTCTCAAGCAGTGGAAGGGGGAAGGGTTCCTGTTTTCTGAGAATTGGGGGTAAAGGGGGTTAGGGCTAGAAAAGGGTTTTGGACACCCTATGGGCTGGCCCTTAGGCCCAATAGTTAAGGCCAGACCCTTAAACATGAGAGCAGAAAAAGTGGGTATTACGTTAATTGTTTTGAATTATATAATTTTTATATTTTCTTCTTCTTAATTTTGTTCATAAAAATTATTCTTTTTATTTATTTATACTTTTTATTTTTTGATTTATCTATTTCATTTAATTGATTTTCAGTTATCATATTTATTAACTTATAATTATGTCATTTAGTTTTTCTTTAATTAGGCACTAATGATCTTCTGTATTCCCCCCAGTAAGAATGTGACGAAAGTCAGCCTCTGGGCATTAGTGCACTCTATAACTCTGCAAATCTTCTCACACTCCTTAAGCCATGGGTCAGCCTCATCCGAAGTGGATTTGCCCATGAACTTTGAGGGCTTATGCCTCATAAAGTCCTCCATCGACACCAGGCATGTGGGTGCTACCACGGCTCTAGGTTGCGCTGCAATGGGCTGCATCGCATCTACCATCTGATGTTTTGCCTGCGCGATCTCATCAGCCCCAGCATTATTCCTCCTCCGCCTATTTGCCATAGCCTGAGCACGCCACATATCACTGTTCACATCAAACAGCTTTGGTTAAGACTTTATACCAAAAGTTAGTTAACAATCAATGATCAAAATGATTCTCACAAGCACACACAGTAAGCTCACTCCCCATAGACCCCAATAAAATAAAGAAAAGTAATTAAGCCGCAATAAATAAAACTCATTTCCCAAAACACGGGAAATTTAAAACTTTATTAGATTATAAAAAGACTAATATTGCATAATTTGTAAACGTAAAGTAATAATAAAGTCCCACAGTGTTTACAAACTATTATTCAAAATACAATATCATCTGCTCACATGGACCGCATACATGATCATCGCCAAGCACAAACAGATAGGGTGAGCTAAAAGATAACACATAAATATACATCAAACACACACACACACACACACACACACACACACATATATATATATATATATATAAAGTAGAATACATCAAAAATAAAATCTCTTCCTTTAATCCGCATGGCCACAACCATGTATAATATCATTTTACCACCAAAGAACCTCCTCCTTCTTTATCATATGGCCACAACCAGGTAATATCAATACACATCAAGGAAGACTCGTTCCCTTCCTTCCACATGGCCATAACCATGGAGTATCAGTGCACATCAAGGATACTCGTTCCAGCTCTTCCACATGGCCACAACCATGCTAGCAGTCTTCTACATCTTCTATTAAGTATCTCAAGGCGCCTTGCTGCCACACCTATCGGCCACAACCGATAGAGCACGTGCGGGAACCATGCTACGGATCACACACCGTAATGCCAGGTGGAGTTCCCAAATACGAACATAGTCAGTAACGTCCCAAGACTACCAAACTCATCAGCGAAGTACTAAGGAGGGCAATCCATCTGGAGCCATCCGTACTGGCCACAACCAACACACTCACACCAGTAACACTCGCCAACCTGAGCCACAACTTAAAGGTCCCTCGTGTTCATCCGCTATCCCGAGGCTCAACTCAAGGATATATTTCGGGCCACAACCCATGGAACACCAACAAGCCCACCATCGAGATATCTTAGAAGCCTTATAAACCATGAATCACCATTCAACTCTAATCAATCCAATACCGCAAAATTTATTGCCTTTAAACCCATCATCCATTCATTCTTGGCTTAACCTTCCAGCTCTCGCCTAAGCGCTCCAGTTCATCTCGCTTAGGCTAGGTTACCTCGCCTAAGCAAGCACCACGCACAAACCTAGCCTTGAACACTCGCTCAAGCGAGTTGGGCGAGATCACATTTCGTCCAAGAATCACATCTCTCGCCTGGGCTGCGAGTTAAGCCCACATCAGAACATTCTTCGAATTCTCGCTGTGGCGAGAGGTTCTCGCCTGAGCGAGATGCACTTTCACCCAAAACAGAAAATCCCGCCTGCGCGAGATGTGCAACCAAAACACTCAAACACACATGGGTTCTCGCTTAGGCGAGACACACTCACCTAAGCGAGATGGCAAGTCGCCCAAGATCAAAACACCCCGCCTGAGCGAGATGCTCGAGCAGAACCTGAAATTGTGTCTCTACAATTCTCGCTTAGGTGAGTCCGGCTCGCTTGAGCGAGAAGTGCAGACCTTGGCACTTCTTTACGCTCGCGACAGCAGTAATTGCGCCCAATCACACACCAATTCGTACCAATTCATTCAGACAACATTGTACCAACATTACAAGCATGATTTAGACACAATATAGACCCCCAAACCCCAAATTTACACTGTAGCAGCATACTCAGCGCAAAAACCATTCTTGTTCATGCAATTAGGTAAGAGTCTCAATGGAACAATGTCAAATCACCCAAACCCCAAATTCATCACATATACAACACAAAATCCACACATAAAATCAGTACATTCATGCAATATGACCGAAGGCATACAGTTTTAGGTTCAACTCCCCTAACCTGAAATTTTCCCTTGCTTAGAAAAATGCATAGTGTTGGAAATCCCTCATTGATCACTAGGCAGCCTAACACCTTCCCTTCACTATGCTCTCAATTGCCAAAACCCTCTCAACCCTCTCTCAATTTTCGCACCCTTGCAAAGCCCTTAGAAAACAACTTCTCCAAACCCCTTTTCTTTCTCAAAAATTTCCTTTTAAAGGTGCCTTAAAGGGGTTTAATGCATAAAACGAAAATTAAGACTTTTAATGGTAAGTTTTATTGTTACTTAAGGCTTTTAGTATTTGTTTTTCAGCCCTCCTAGCTGTGCCCCTTTCTGCTAGGGTTCTCCCCACCTCTTCTTATTCATTCCATACCAATTTTTTTTAGCAAAAACAAAAAGAGAATTAAATTTGCGCCACCAAAATTTGAACCCATGACCATGCCAAAGCCAAATCAATACACTAAACCATCAGGCCAACTCATATTTCTTGCCAACTCACACAATTCAAGTATAATGTCATACGAAACATGCTCCAACATATTATTAAAATAATAATAATTAAATAACACACAATTTGGCACACATAGGACTTAAACCTAAGTCCTCTCTCCACCACCAAAGTACTCTCAACCATTTGAGCTAGTACTTTTCCACATCATACCATCAAAATTTATTGTCATAAATACACCATATACCCGTATTTATTAATTAATTATTTATTTAATTAATTAAATTCGACGGATCTTACATTCCATACGCATAATCATACTAAGCTTTTTAATTCCATTCCGATTGTGTCATATAGAATACATACAAGGCATCATACATGACTTTGTAAAGTAACACACTAACCAATCATTAGGAAACATACACTTATCCAACCAACATTATCAATCTCGCTCAGGCGAAAGATCTCTCGCTTAGGCGAAAGAGCTTTCACTCAGGCGAGAGGAACCCCTCGCTCAAGCTACCAGATCTCTCCTGGGTGAGGTTGCAACAGTGGGCACGATGAGGTCTCACTCAAGCTAGCCCACCTCGCCCAGGCGAGATTGCTCTCACTCAGGCAAGAGGCCTTCGCTTAGGCGAGGTTGCAACAATGGGTGAGTTGTTGTTGTTCTCGCTCAAGCAAGAGCTCCTCGCTTAAGCAAGAGTTTTTTGTTTTAGGCAAGCAACAACTCGCCTGGGCGAGTTCAGGAGACCCACCTGCTCTCATGCGTGTCAATCCAGATTCCAGCCACAACGACAGTACAAGCAACATGTTATCATACAACCAACCGCATATATCAAGCACACATAACGTAAAACAAACCAAACAAATAGAATAGCTTAAAAACAATGAAACCCTAGCTTCCCTTACATGGAGTGGGGCTAAACATAAGCACAACGGTCCTAGGGGAAGAGTGGAGCATTGTAACTCCAACCAATGCAGTAAACTGGGAAAATAGATGCACAAAGGCTAGCATAAGGTTTCAACGTCAACCTAAAGTAGAACCTAGACACTGGAATGGAACGAAAGGGGTAAAGTTCAAGTTCAACTTACTCAGAGAAGACGTTCGAGTGAAACAAATGGTGCTCTGATTGTGCCCTAGTAGAGCTCTTTGCTCAAGCAGTGGAAGGGGGAATGGTTCCTGTTTTTTTAGAATTGGGCAGAGTAAAGGGGGTTAGGGCTGGAAAAGGATTTTGGAAACCCTATGGGCTGGCCCTTAGGCCCAATAGTTAAGGTCATGCCCTTAAACATAAGAACAGAAAAAGTGGGTCTTACATTAATTGTTTTGAATTATATAATTTTTATATTTTCTTCTTAATTTTGTTCATAAAAATTATTCTTTTATTTATTTATACTTTTTATTTTTTTATTTATCTATTTCATTTAATTTATTTTTAGTTATCATATTTATTAACTTATAATTATGTCATTTAGTTTTTCTTAATTAGGCACTAACGATCTTCTGTATTAATTACTATTTTTGTCTTTTTATCTGCCTTTGATGGTGTGACCCATATCTATTAATTTTTATTTAGCTTTGATTCTTATTTTATGTTATTATCTTTGACATTATTATATTATAATTGAAAATAAAAAAGTGAAGAAAACAATAAAAGTATCTTTCTATTCGATGAGACCAAAGAAAGTTAATTATATAGGTTATACTATTGTTTCATATTGTTTTGTAATTGTTTAAATGGTGTACATGACATCTTGTAATATTGATCTCATCATGTTGTCCTTAAAAAAGTCAAAAATTATGTTAATTGAGAAAGAGTCTCAAATTTACCTGAGTTGAGATTAGGTTAATGTATGAGTATATGAGTTTCGAAAGTCACAGTTATAAAAAAACTATTTTAATAGTTGATAAGAAATACTCAATTTTTTATATAATTTTTTTATATGATTATTTAGTTGGTAAGTTCTAGAGTTTTGAATATGTTTTGTTGCACTATGCTAGAATGCTCAATGGGAAGCGCTTTTTTTTTCTTCTAATAGATAGAGCTTTTTAGGTGCTATCTATTGGAGCGGTATTTATTTATAAAAAGCGTTTGTAAAAAAGCGCTATCTAATGATACCTTATAGACAACACTTGACGAAACAAGCGTTCTTTGTGTATTTTTACAAAGACAACACTTTCTACAAAAAGTGCTCTCTATCAGTGCTCTAATGGAAAATGCTTGGAACCACAAACATTGTCTATGTATTCTTCAAAAATACAAATTCTCTATAGACCACACTTTCTACAAAAAGTGCTATCTATCAGTGCTCTAATGGACAACGCTTGGAACCACAAACATTGTCTATGTATTCTTCAAAAATACAAATTCTCTATAGACCACAGTGGTAAATACAAGTGCTTTCTATGTATTCTTCATCGATGGATAGTATTTTTCTCAAACAAGCGTTATGTATTAGTTTGATTACTTTTTTTATAATTTATTTAATTTTTCATTCATTCCTTCTTATTTTAGTGAAATCTATATTAAAAAAACATCTATGACAACAATAACAATCAATCAGAAACTAACCAAATGTGATTCAAAAAAACATGTATGCATTAGCTAGGCATGTATTTTCTTTTAAAGATAGTAAACAAACTACTATAAACGAACACTTTTACAAAAAAATTTAATATATATCACAATTGAAAATTTGCCTTGGTAATTTGCACCGTGGCGTGGTTGAGCGGTGTTCTCATATATATCACTAAGATTCAATGTAAACAATACAAAATAGTAAATAAAAAAATAAAATCTAACTAACGAGAATGAAGTTTTAATTTCATTTGAGGAGGTTGAAAATTTAACCTCTCTATCAAAAGCTGCAACATTTTGATATTTTGATGATTTTCCCTCTCAATTTGAACTTCCATCAACTTAATTTTTAATTCTTCAATCCTCTCCCTCATGCCTTGCACATATGAAGATGTAAAATCATGTACGATTGTCTCCCAAATGTTTTGGTTGACTCAAATCCAAGCCCACACACCTTCCTTTGTTAATTCCAGCAACTTTAACAAAAGTTATAATTCATCCAGTAGAGATACTCCTATAAATGCTTATTGAGATGTTTCTTCCCATGCTCTATTAAACTCTACCTATAAAAATAAAAATAAAAATGGTAATGCATAAGGAAAATATAAAAAAAGACACCTATGTTAGACAATATAACATCATTTATCTATGACTTACATCCACATGTGTTGATCTTTGATCCACCCAAGACTTGTCCTTCTTTCACTGGTGTGTATGATAAAACTTTGATTGGGTAGGAGATTTTCTATTCAACTTTGTCTAAGATAAAGTGGACAAAAATACTAATTTAGAAATAAAAATATGTTCAAAAAAGAAAACATGTTTTTCAACTTATGGTTTATGTAAACCCAAACCAAGTCAAACTTCCATATACGTAATTACTAATGTTTTATTAATATAGCAACCAAAAGGGGCTATAACTATATCAAACAAATAAACTTTACATTAATATGATGATATTAGTTGATCTTACCAATGATTTATATGCTGATACAAATTGATCCAAGGAGTTCAGAAAAGTAGGGGTGGGCATGGATTGGATTTTTAATGATCCAATCCAAATCCATTTTAGATCCAAATAATTTGATTAAATTTTCGACCTAAATCCATTTTTTCATCAAAACAATTTGGATTTTTTTGAAATTCATATTAAATATTTGGATCAAGTTCAAAATCCAGAATCCATTTTTTATAAAAGAAATTTAAATTGAATTTTCTAAAACTTGTGTCCTTAAGGCTAACACAACTTAGCGTGTCCGAGTCGAGCTCGATGGGCCAATCAAGGTGTCGAGCCTGCTTAGTTCGTATACGACTCGTCTGAATCGTCAGGCTGAACCAACCAGCCTATCTAAGTCTTGGGGCCCGCTTGGCCCGTTCTAGCATCAGGCCTACCCGATCCATACGGATCATTTGGCACGGTCCGTCTGAGTCGTCGGGTGGACTCAGCCTGTCCAGGTCATCGGGCCTGCTCGGTCCATCAAGGTCGTCATGCCTGCCCAGTCCGTACAGGTCGTGGGGCACAACCCATTTGAGTAGTCCGACCGATGCATCTCAACCCATCTGAGTCTTTGGGCCTACCTGTCGCGTTTGTGTCTTCGGGCCCGCCTGGCCCGTTCAAGTCTTCGAGTTTGCTTGGATCGTTTGTGTCATCAGGCCAGCTAGGCTTGTTTGATTCTATGAGCCTGCTTGGCTCCTTGAGTCATCGAGCCCACTTGTCTCGTTCAAGTCTTCAGGCCCATATGGCCCGTTCGGGTCATCGGGCCCGTTTGGTTCGTTCAGGTCTTCGGGCCCCACTTACTTGTTCGGGTCTTCGGGCTGGCTTGGACTGTTCAGTTCATCAGGTCTGTCTAACCCGTTCGGGTAGTCAGGCCCACCTGGCCTATTTGGTTCTTCGGGCATGCTTGACCCGTTCGGGTAATCGGGCCCGTCTAGGCCGTTTGGATATTCGGGTCCATCTAGCTCGTTCGTGTCATCGGGCCCACTTCGCCCATTCGGGTCATCGGACTCACTCGACTTTTTTGGGTCGTTGGGCCCGATTCAGTCGTCCGATTTGTTGGACCCATCGAACTCATTCATATATTTAGGCCTGCCTAGCCTATTCTCATCGTCGGGCCCGTTTGACTATTCAGGGTTATCGAGCCTGTCCGATCCATATAGATCGTTAGGCAAAGCTTGTTTGAGTCTGAGTTTAGCCTAGTCCATCTCAACCTTTTGTTAGTTTTGAAATGGTGAGTTTAGCCAAGAAGGGGGGGGGGTTGAATTGGCTTTATAAAACTTTTTCGAAAGCTTAAACCTCTTTTCAATTGAATCTAATGGATTGGAAAGTTTGGATGTAAATGCAGCAGACCAGTACACTTTCAGTCGATTAAAATATAAAACAACAGAAACACAAATTACAGAACATCATGAAGCTAAAAACTGATATAATCAACCGACTAAAATGAGAAAATAGCCAATTAAAATACTAGAACAGACAGCAAACACACAAAATCCAACATGAAAATTCAATGCATGACCTATGAGCCATCCCCTTCACTCATTCCTAAGGTTGTCTCTGTTGTAGACATTGGAGAGAAGGTCATGAACATTATGGAGTTGGTCATCCAAGTCTTGAAAACTTGTTGTGCAATACATGTGATGTGAATTTTGAGCCATGTTGAGGTCTTGAAGTTGGTTGAGAACCATTCTCTCAAATTGGGAGTATGTATGTCCAGTATTCTTAGGAGGATTGTACAGCTCAATTTCCATTGGCTGAGGTTCATCTTTCTCTTGGTTTCCTCCACTTGTTCCCGCTTCATGATCATTTGCTCCACCTTCAGTGTTTGCACCTTGATCTCCTTCAACTATCCAAGTGTTTCCTACCTTGGTGAATCCCATTTTGTGCATATTAAGTGTAGAAACATGATTTAGAAGTCCAGTTGACTCCTCAAGCTCTCCTTCCACATTTACACCAAAATGCTCAATGAACTTAGAAATGAGTACCACATATGGAAGCTTGAAATCCGTGAGCCTCTTTGCCTTCATCATGTGGTCACGGATGGTGTATGTCCAGTCCACCATCACACCATTTTGGATACAATACATCACCACAAGATCACCTTCATTCAAGGTAGCATGGTTGCTCCCTCTAGGCATGATGATTTTGGTCACCACCATGGCTACCAACCTTTCCTCCACACGAAGCCTTCCCACATGGAAATTTCTAGCTTGCTCACCTTGATTTCTCACACATTGGTTGAAGTATTGCACCTTGTTGAATTCGTTCGCCGCACTAGTTTCTCCTGTTCGGACTTGCACACCTCTTTGCCTTAGGCCAGCTACATCCCTCCATGCTTGCCTAGTGATTTCCATCTCCACACCTTTGACACTTGATTTGAGAACACCATTGCTGAACTTGAGGTTGGCATAGAACACCTTCACCAAATCCGGATACACCTTACCCGAAAGCTCAAGGAAAGTCTTCAATTTTTGAGCTTTGAGATGTTGCTCAAGGTTGCCAAAGTTTTCTGCCCTTAGCCATGACATACGAATCACCTTAGGAAGAATGATTTGCTTCCTATTGATCTCAATCAAGAAGGTTTGAATTCTGTCCTCATGACCTCCAAACCATATCTCAAGTCTTCCTTGATTCATAGCATTTGGAGAGGATGAAGTAGGTGGAGCGGAGCTTTCATCATCTGAGGGGCAGCTCGTGATCTTCTAGGCATGGTGAAATGTAGGTTTGGCTCTTACTAGCAAATGCAAATGCCAATGCATGATGCTTATGCAAGTATTTATAGAATCAGCAAGTTGATTTTCAAAATCAGTCAATTAAATTGTGCAGAATATTTGGTTTCAATGTAGTACAGAAAATCAATGCAATTAAATGTGAGGGAATCTGAATCAGAAATGTAGTGATGTGTTTCCCATGCGTTTTATGATCAATCCACTCATAAAGTTCACATCTAATGCATGCACATTGGAAATCATGTAATTAAAGCACTTTATAGTCAATGCAATCTGAAAAGTTGATTTTAGCTGATGTAATAGTTGTTATATGCTGCTGCTATAGTCCAAAAATAGTCATGTGATGCATACTTTGACTGGGTCAATCAACTAAAATTAATTCAAGCAATTCCACATCAGCATAAGTGATTTTAACACATAAAAATACAGAGTTAGTCGACTAAAACTGTACCGGAAAACTGATTTTTGGTGCAGTGGCAGTTTTAAGTGAAATCTATGTGTTAAATTTGCCAATTTAGCTGACTAAAAATTTCAGATTTCACGTGTGTGTTTTGTGAGATTTAAGAGATTGAAACAGTTCCAGAACACAAATTATGCAGATTTTGACATTTTAAATGAAATCTATGTGTTGAAATTACAAATTTAGCTTACTGAAATTCTGGCAGTTTTCAAATTATGTAAATTTTTGTCATTTTAAATGCAGCACACACATGATCTAATAAGATTAGCAAGCCAAACAGATATCAACATATATTCTTCATGTCAAGAACACCTAATTTAGTTCTAAGCTTATTAAATCTATCACGTGCAAGTGGTTTAGTGAATAGATCCGCCAATTGATTTTTAGTTTTCACAAACATGATTTCAATATCACCTTTTTGAATATGATCTCTTATGAAATGATGCCTGATTTCAATGTGTTTAGTTTTAGAATGTTGGATTGGATTCTTAGTTAGGTTGATTGCATTTGTATTATCACAATATAGAGATACCTTCTCTAGCTTTACACCATAATCCATAAGTTGATGCTTCAACCATATGCTTTGAGCACATGCATGTCCAGCTGCTATGTACTCAGCCTCAACTGTAGAGAGTGTTACACAAGCTTGCTTCTTGCTATTCCATGAGATTAGGCTTGATCCAAGTAGATGGCATGTGCCACTTGTGCTTTTCCTATCCAATTTGCACCCTGCATAGTCAGAATCTGAAAAACCACTACGTGCAATGTTAGATTCATTAGGATACCATAATCCAACATTAGTTGTCCCTTTCAGATACTTGAGAATCCGTTTTGCAGCTTTGAAGTGTGATTCCTTTGGATTGGATTGAAACCTAGCACACAAGCAAACACCAAATTGTATATCCGGCCTATTAGCAGTTAGATATAGCAAGGAACGAATTAACCCTCTATATTTGGTTGAATCAACTTAGTTTCCAACTTCATCTGCATCCATAAGGCAGTTTGTAGCAATTGGAGTGGCAGCCTCTTTGCAATCCTCCATTTTGAACTTTTTCAGTAGGTGAAAACAGTATTTTGACTAGCTTAAAAATGTCCCATGCTTGAGTTGCTTCACTTGCAGCCCTAGGAAGTAGGTTAGCTCTCCCATCATAGACATCTCAAATTCTCCCTGCATAGCTGCAACAAACACTTCACACATGGAGTTATTATTTGATCCAAAGATTATATCATCTACATATACTTGAACAAGTATTACATCACTTGCATGCTTTCTAATGAAAAGTGTTTTATCAATAGCACCTCTAGCATATCCTTTAGAGAAAAGAAAGTTGCTTAACCTCTCATACCACTGTCGTGGTGCTTGTTTCAAACCATATAAAGCCTTTTTCAATTTGAAAACATGATTAGGATAAAGGTGATCTTCAAATCCAGGGGGTTGTGATACATACACTTCTTCATTTAATAAACCATTCAAGAATGCACTTTTCACATCCATTTGAGAAAGTTTGAAATTACACATCTATGCATATGCTAACAATAACCTCACAGCTTCTAGCCTAGCCACAGGTGCATATGTTTCATCAAAATCAATGTCTTCCTCTTGATTATAACCTTTAACAACTAGCCTAGCCTTATTCCTAACTATATTACCATTTTCATCCATTTTATTCCTAAACACCCATTTAGTACCAATCACATTCATTGCATCAGTTTTAGGAACAAGAGACCACACATCATTTCTAGTGAATTGATTAAGTTCATCTTGCATAGCAACAACCCAATTACTATCACACAATGCATCATTCACATTCTTAGGTTCAATTTGAGAAACAAATGCAACATGTTGAAAGAATGCAAGCTTGCGTCTAGTGGATACTCCTTGTTCTATATCACCAATTATGTTGTCCTTTGATAGTCCTTTGGGTTCAATCCACTCCTTAGGTAAGTTGTTGTGTGCAGCTTTTTCAGTCGACTGAATTTCCTTTTCAGTTGACTGATTTCCTGCAGCAGTTTCCAATTCTGCACCAGATTTCTTTTCTTGTGCTGTTTCTTCTTCCTCTACAATCTTAGGCCTTTGATCTTGCTGCACTGGTTTAGTTTCATCAAAAACAACATGCACAAATTCTTTAACAATCATTAGCCTCTTGTTATAAACTTAAAGTCACAAATCCTTCATCCTTTAACTCCAACTTTGCAATCTTGAACTTGTCATTTGTCATATGCCTTGAGCAGCCACTATCTAGGTACCATATACCTTTCTTTTCATGTTTTATGACCTGCAAAACAAATTAATATTGCATGGTACCCTTTGATAGGTTGGGTCCAACATGATTATGACTTTCTAGATCCTTTTGGGATCCATTTCATAAATCCCTTTGGTACATCATATTTTCTAGCATAGCAATTCTTAAGAACATGACCTTTCTTCATACAGTAGTTGCAAGAAATGAAGGGCATAACATTTGGCTCACTCTTGGAAAAGAAACTAGAGAACTTCTTGGCTTTCTTTTCATGGATAGGTGTATAACCAAGTCCAGCCTTTCCAAAAACACAATTTTGAAAGCCAAGAACAGCTTCCAAGTTTGCTTTTCCTCTTGTGAACTTTGCACATGTTTTCAAAAGGTATTTCACTTGATTTTTTCAAAGTAGTGCATTTTTCACAAGGTTTTATAGCTAGCTGTTTTTCAGAACAATGGACTGAATTACTGTAAATCATTTCTAAATGTTCAAAATCAGTTTTTAAGTCGACTGTTTCTGATTCTAGTTGGCTAACTCTGTTTTCTAGCCAACTATTTAATCCTTTTAGCCGATTGTTCATGACAGTAATTCTGTTTGCCTCACTATGCAACTCTTCAAAGTCATGCAACAATTGGTAATAGTCATTCTTATCTTTGGATGACAAGAAACTTACTTGGCTTGATGAGGATGATTCATATCCGGCCATGAGGCATAGATTTGCTTCCTCACTTCCTTCTTGAGATTAAGTGCTTGTTGAATCATCATTGTCCTCCCAAGCTATGTAGGCACGTCTTTCCTTGCCCTCTTTCTCCTTTTTCTTATCATCAACCTTCTCCTTCTCTTTGTTAACATTAGGACATTCAATCTTGATATGTCCTTGCTTTCCACAATTATAACATGAGAATTTAGAAGAATTACTTGAATCATTTTGTTTAGAATTGTACCTCCTTTGATTACCTTTGTTGCCTTTCCTCTTGAGATACTTTCCAAACTTCTTGACTAGTAGATTCAAGTTCTCATTGTCACTAGATTCAGCAACCTCTTCCTCGGTTTCATCACTCTTCTTAGAACTAGCATTCTAGGCTATGGGTTTTACCTTTTTCTCACTTGTTTCAAGCTCACTTAGCCTTTGCATTTCAATCTCATGCTCTCTAAGCTTACCAAACAGTGCAACTATTGTGATGATAGATAAATGCTTAGATTCAGATATGGCAGTCACCTTTGGTTGCCAATTTCTATCAAGACACTTAAGCACTTTGATGTTTAGCTCCTCTTTGTCAAATTCTTTGCCTAGACCCATGAGATGGTTGACTATGTGAGTGAACCTCTTTTGCACTTCAGCTATGGACTCTCCTTTTTGCATCTTGAAAAGCTCATACTCCCGAATCAAGTCATGCTTCCTTGCTCTTTTCACTTCACTTGTTCCTTCATGTGTAACCTCTAGGACATCCGGTAAGACCCAAGAAATTTAATTAATTAAATATTTAATTAATTAAGAAAATACGGGTAGTAGGAGCCCTTATGACAATTAATGTTAGCTTTTATAATGTGGAAAAGTATTAGCTTAAGTGGTTAAAAGTACTTAGGCATGTTGAAAGGACTTGGGTTCAAGTCTAGTGTATGCCATTATGTGTTTTTTTATTGTTTACCATTTTAATAATAATAAACTGCTTGATCATGATAAGTGATAATAAAATCCTAGATTTATAGGAATTATCATGAAACATGAATGGGTTGAATGGGTTGACATTGCCTTGATAATTAAGTTGTTGTGGGTTCGAACCTTGGCTAGCATAATTTAGCCTTGACTTGTTTGTGTTTTATTATTATTATTGGGTTCTACTAGGTTAGGGAAAACCTATAAACACTAGTAGCCGTAAAAGAAACCAAAGAGGTGTGGAATAATCAGTTAGAGTGCAATGAATTCACTTATTTTCGTGTGGATTGTTGGAGAGAGTTCTGGAGGACACTAGAACGTGAGAAAGAAGAGTGTAGATAGACTTTTCTACAAATGTTAGAGAAAGACTTGGAGCTAGATCAATAGTGGTGCAAGAAGGACTTTAAGATTTCCAATTGGCGCAAGGAATACAAGGTTAAGGGAGCTACTCTATTTGTCATATTAAATTGTATGATTTATAAAGAAGAGTGTAGATAGACTTTTCTACAAATGTTAGAGAAAGACTTGGAGCTAGATCAATAGTGGTGCAAGAAGGACTTTAAGATTTCCAATTGGCGCAAGGAATACAAGGTTAAGGGAGCTACTCTATTTGTCATATTAAATTGTATGATTTATGTGGTATGCTGTATGATTGGGTGACTTTTTTGCATTAAAATTCTATTGGTTTTGAGTTTTTGGAAATTTCCAAAAACCGCCTGGCGGCTTTGAAGGTCCGCTAGGCGATGCATGAGCGTGACACCCATTTCTGGGTTGTTTCAGATGAACCGCCGGGCGGCACGGGTGCTTCTGCCAGGCGAGACGAACAATAGTGTGATTTATGTGATATTTTTTATAGACTTTATGATATTTTGGGTTGATGCGAAAGTATCCTATGCATGTTGAATGAGATTTGGGAATTTAGGGTTCTTCACGAGTGCGGGAAAAATCTGGGATTTTCCCATAACTGTCTGCACCGCCTAGCGGTAAAGAGCTGCCGCCAGGCGATGAGTGTGGTGTACTATTAACAAAAAACACTATTTTTCGTGTTTTCGCGGAGCAGGTATCGTCGGGCGTTGCTTTCATGCTGCTAGGCGCCACTGATTTTCCTAGTCTACGCAGTTTTTGTAAAACTGCCTTTCTGGATTCGTTAACCGTCCGATTTAGGTGAAACTTTGGAAGGTTATTCACAACATGTTTTTCTTCACTTTGAACTGTGGTGATTTGCATTGGATCCCTACAGAGGGAGATATACGACACTCATGATTGGTTATTTGAATTCCCTAATAGTATGATTACTAATGGATGATTAAATGTGCTCAAGTGCTGATATGGCCTTGATTGGTTAATGTATGTATATAAACATATAGATGTGTGATTGATGAGTATGTTTGTGGTAGTGCTTGTTGAGACATGTTGAATATATGAACCTATATATGTTAGCTCGAATGTATGATGTTATGAGTGTGTGAATAAAGCCATTATTGATGATATCACTATGATCGAGTGGTGCATGATCATGACAGGTTTTGGGAAAGTATGGGAACATGATAATCATACTTTAAATGTAATGGAATTGTGAGGGCATGCGAAATAACTATATAGCTTTGATTGTGTCTTATGTGGGGTATGTGAATTGTAAGCATACAAAGGGTAGGAAAATGGAAAGGGGAAAATAAAGTGTGTGTTGGAATTGATTTAAGAGGCAAGTATATATGAATTATAAAAGAGAGGAATGTGTGCTTATATTTGAAAGATGCATATGTGTGTTGTGATGTTGGAATTTAGAATGTATGAATGTGTATATTGATTTCTGGATGTTTGAGAATTGAATGGTTGAATTCTAGGAAAGGAATCAGAGTACCTAAAACCAGTAGTGTCACACTAGTGGTGTAGCGCCTGACGGTGTAGAGTGGACCGCTAGGCGATAGTAGGAAACAAGGATGTCTTGTGAGTTGTGGCGCTCGGCAGTGATGTGGAACCGCCAGGCAGTCTGTACTGTCATTTCGCCTAACAACGCTTAGGCTGCGCTAGGCGATGGTGTAGTGGCAGGGTGTGTTGTGATATGTTTTGCATGGCTTGTTGTGTTGGTCCTGGTGTGGGATATGCTGGTGATGAACACGTGATGATATGAGCGGGGAGGTTCATATCCTATTACTTTCGTGTGAGGATACCAACGAGGTAGGTTCGTATGTTCCGTGCTCACACTTGAAAGATGTTGTGTGCGGGGAGGTACGTAGCTGGTGGATCACGTGTGTTGGACTACGAGTGGGTGGGTCCGTAGAGTTGGACTACGAGCGGGGAGGTTCGTAGTGTTGGACCACGAGAGGGCAGGTTCGTGGAAGCATTAGAATCCCTAAGACCAGCTTGAGTATGTACCTTGTGTAGCTTAGTGTGCTTTGAGTTGTTTTCGTTATCATGTTGTGATATGAAACTTGGATCAGGGGATGCTATGCCATGAGCGGGTAGGTTCATGGATGGTGGTGAACACGTGATGATATAAGCGGGGAGGTTCATATCCTATTACTCTCATGTGGGGATACGAGCGAGGTAGGTTCGTATGTTCCGTGCTCACACTTGATAGATGCTGCGTGGGGGGAGGTACGTAGTTGGTAGATCACGTGTGTTGGACTACGGGCGGGTAGGTCTGTAGAGTAGGACTACGAGCAGGGAGGTTCGTAGAGGCAGGACCAGAAGCGGGCAGGTTCGTGTGAGCATCATAAACCCTGAATCTGAGGCTAACTGATTGTGTGTTGTGAAGGTTGAAAAGCCTTGGGGATTAAGGTTTTGGCCAAGAATTAACTAGAATAAAATAGATGTGTGTATCTTGACTTTTATTAACTTATATGTTAACTGTTTATGAGCTCACCCTATCTACTTGTATTTGGTGATGATCGTGTAATGCGTTACATGGGAGCAAATGATGTTGCAGGTGGTGCTGGTGAGGCATAGCATCGGAGAGAGGGTTAGCTGGGAAGAGCTTTTACTGGAGTTTTATCATTATTATTTTTATGAACTTTGTAAACAGTGTTTTACTTATTTGTGAATTTGGATACTATATTGGAATTTCATAAATTATGGATTTTTGGATAACTTTCGTTTAATAAATGTTTTGAAATTTCCCGCGTTTTTGGGAAATGGATTTATAATTAATGAGATTTTATTTTCTTATTTTATTTTATTATTTAAACCCAGAATATTTGATAGGGATGTTACACATCCCATATTTCCTTTGCATTCTTACATTGGGAGACCCTAAAAAATTCATCCATACTCAAAGATGAAGTGATGATGTTCTTGGCATTGCAATCATATTGAGCTCTTCTCCTTTCTTCATCATTCCATTCACTCCAAGGCTTATCTACCTGCTTATTATCAACAACACATTTAGGAGTATATGGTTCATTAACTATTGCATCCCAAATTCCCTTGTCTATAGATTCAATGAAAATTTGCATCCTTATTTTCCAAAACTGATAGTTTAGGCCACAAATCATAGGTGGTCTATCAATAGAGGCACCTTCAACAAAAGGGAGTTTACTTTCAGCCATTTCAAAAAAAAATTTATCAAACTTGAATACCTTTCAAGAACCTTGCTCTAGATACCAGTTGTTAGTTTTGAAATGGTGAGCTTAACCAAGAATGAGGGGTTGAATTGGCTTTATAAAACTTTTTCGAAAGCTTAAACCTCTTTTCAATTGAATCTAATGGACTGGAAAGTTTGGATGTAAATACAGCAGACCAATACACTTTTAGTCAATTAAAATATAAAACAGCAGACTAAATTGTTCTTGATGCTATGAAACAGTCAATTAAAAATGCAATTCAGTCGGCTAAAATACTAGAGAATTATGCAGAATGCAGAATTTGCGAATTCAACTCAAACAACAATCTTTTACATACAAGACATGTTCCAATCAGTATTTATAACAAGTATAAAGCCTCAGATTACACAAGAACGCATTAAATCACACCAAAGATCAAATTGCTTGGTTTTCTTGAGTTTTTAAAGAGTTTCAAAGAGAGAGAGATGAGGGAAAGAAGATTGCACAGTTGTTTTTATACTGGTTCACTCAATCACAAAGCTACATCTAGTTTACCAAGACAACCTGAACCTGGTTTCTATTATATTCAAAATTTTTACAAATCACAAACCAAGATTACACTTTTGAACACAAAACACACAACATTTTTGACTCACAAAAATTTAGAACCACAACCTACAAGAATCACACTTGCAGACCTGAAATCACATCAGGCAAACCATCCAAAGCAACAAGAACATCCAAACCTGATGGTGGTTGTCCCTAGCACACCATACATGTGTTCTTCAAGCTACTCACAAGCCAAAATGCCTCCAAGATCAACCAAGATCTTCAAACATGAGTTGCAGTTGTCTATTGCAGAGAGAGAATGCTTCCCAAAGATGAATGACAAGATTTCGTTCAGAAAAACTCAGATTCGCACCTCTGCTAGTGAAAAAATAGCTTATATAGTTTTGGTTTAAGTGAAATTAGTCGATTGAATTTTTTGTATAGTCAGTTGATTTCACCTGACTTAAGTGAAATTAGTCGATTGAAAAATAATTCAACTGACTGAATGCATTCATACCAGAAACTATATACAACAAGCCTTTTAACCTGTTAAAACCCATTTTAACAGATTAAAAGAGACACACTAAGGCACACAAGACATCTAACCTATGCCATATAGCCTACCAAAATTGTATAACACTAAACCATTACATTTAACATGTTATTTTCAGATTTAACACACTAAAACTAAATCTTCAAGTGGATCTTCATTAATCTTCATCAAACTTTATCAAACACTTAAGATCTTCATGCACACGACTTTATCAATTCTTTGCTTCAAGCTTGCTCGTGCCAACACCTTTAGCCTAACCCAACTAAAAATTTAAATTGAAAATTTGGATTGGATTTTTTTGATTATCGATTTTTGAAAATCTTGATTTATAGAATGGATATCCAATCCATAAAACATATAAAATGTAGATTAGATTGAAATCTAGATCCATTAAAATGAATTTTAATTGGATTGGATTTTTAATAAAATGGATTTTAAATGGATTGGATTGAAGCAAAAGTGGATTGAATCAAGAAAATTAGATTTTTTGCCCACCCTACAGAAAAGGAACACCAATCCAAATAGTTCTTGAATAAACACAAGCTACACCATTCAAAACAATAATATGCATGACCTTTTTCATAAGTTTAGACAGAGAAATGTTTAGTTATAAAAGGTTATCAATGTAAATAATTAAAAAGTACAAATCAATTATTTTTTATTAATTATAACTCTCATGTGTATCTTAATTAATATATATATATATATATATGTATGTATATATGTATGCATGTATACATATATATATATATGTATGTATATATATATGTATGTATATATATACATATATATATATATATACATACATATATATATATATACATATATATATATATATATATATATATATATATATATATATATATATATATATATATATATATATATATATATATATATATAT
>Ga0214544_1003681_pt1 | contig 31383 bp, 13 predicted proteins | sample CNSS3metaG_FD_160074 | JGI IMG/M metagenome (GOLD analysis project Ga0214544, IMG submission 160074) | Root nodule microbial communities from cowpea collected in UCLA plant growth center, Los Angeles, California, USA - CNSS3 | ecosystem: Host-associated > Plants > Roots > Nodule | place: USA...
GAAAAGAAAAAGGATATATATATATATATATATATATATATATATATATATATATAATTTTTTCAGATTTATTTGTATTAGATTTGAAAAAAATTTAAAATATAAATAAAATTATATAAAAACAAAGAAGATAATAATGTATTAAAAAAGTAAAAAAAAATAATTATATATATACACAAATTTTGAAATGTGTTTGAAATTTTTGAAATCTCCTTAATTTGTTTATGAAATCTGGTAATTTCTTTAACCGTATTTCAAAATTCAGTGCATTTAAATTTTATACGGATTTTACTTTTGTGTATCGGATTTCGAAATCTAGTATTTTCTAAATAGGATTTCACTTTAATTGAAAAATGAATTTCATATTTGTCTATCAAATTTTGAAATTCGATAGTTTTTTAGTTTGGGTTGTGGATTGAGAGAGAGAGGGAGAGAGAGAGAGAGGAGAGAGAAGGGTATTAAATAGTTATTGGTCAAAGTAAGAGGAGTATTATGGGAAAATTAAAAAAATTTAGAGGTTCAAAAGAATTGTTTGGAGGTTCAGGGGAAAAGTCCCAAACCGTAATGAATACCTCACACAAACCAATTTCATTTTTTCTCATTAATTGAGGTAGAAAATTACTCCATGAAGCACATGCAAAAAGTTAATGAGTCAAAATCAATAAACCAAGATAACGGTAAAAGTAAACACCTATACTTTTCTAAGAACAAACCTGCCCTCTCATAAAGGTTAGTCGAGCAATGAGCAGGTCACATATAATTTCCCAAGAATACTACATCACAGTAGTAGTCTTTTTGTTTCTCTCTTAAGTCACACGTGACATAATTGTAAACATCTTTAATCCATCCAGCCAATAAATCACAGTATCCAGAACGATACCTTGGACTGATACCTTAGAAAATCAATAAAACAATGACTCATAATTAAACAATGTTAATGTTCAACTATAATAATAAATTTTTGTCTTAAAATTGATTCTTATTTTGGTTGAAAAGTTTCAAATTGGTTCCACTTTTGAAAACCCATCATAAAATGATAAAACAATGACCTTGTAAATAAATAGTGTTAAATAGATGTTCAAGTCCAATAGATGAGTATATATATATATATAAAGTGTGTGTGTTTTCGGATTTTGAAATCCGTTTGAAATTTTTGAAATTTTTGTAATTATATTTTGAAATCTGATAATTTCTTTACCCGAATTTTGAAATTCGGTGCATTTAAATTTAAAACAAATTTCACTTTTGTGTACCAAATTTTGAAATTTGGTATCTTATAAAAATGAATTTAACTTTAATTGTAAACAAATTTCATATTTGTCTACAGAATTTTGAAATTCGATAGTTTATTAGTTTTGGAGTGTAAAGTGAGGACAACGATAATGAATAAATAGGAGAGAAGAGAGAGAAGGGTAATTAATATTTATTGATCAAAGTAAAAGGGTATTGTGGGAAAATTTTAAAAATTGTAGGTGTATAAGAATTGTTTAGAGGTTCAGGGAGAAGCTCCCAAACAGTAATGAGTATCTCACACAAACCAATTCCATTTTGTCTCATTAATTTAGCTAGAAAATTAGTTCAGAAAACACATGAAAAATGTTAATGAGTCAAAATCAATAAACCAAGACAACGATAAAAGTAAACACCTATAGTTTGCTATGAACAAATATGTCCTCTCCTAAAAACAAATCGGTTAGTCGAGGATTGAGCATGTCACATATCATTTCCTAAGAATACCACATCACTATTGTAGTCATTTTGGTCTTTTCTTAAGTCAAGTGTGGTACAATTTTAAACATCTTTAATCCATCTAGCCAATAAATCATAGTATCTACCTTAGGAAATAAATAAAACAATAACCTCGTAATTAAACAGTGTTACATGTTCAACTATAATAATAAATGTTTGTCTTAAGTTTGATCCTCAATTTGGTCGGAAAGTTTCAAATTGGTTCCACTTTTGAAAAAGTTTCATAAAATCAATAAAACAATGCCTCGTAAATAAACAATGTTAAACATATGTTCATGTACATTAATAAATGTTTGTGTGTGTATTTGTGTGTTCGGATTTTGAAATATGTTTAAAATTTTTTAGATCTCTGTAACCAGATTTTGAGATCCGGTAATCTCTTTAATCGAATTTTGAAATTCAATGCATTTAAATTTAAGACGAATTTTAATTTTGTGTATCGAATTTTGAAATTCGATACCTTCTAAAATTGGATTTCACTTTAATTGGGAAACAAATTTCATATTTGTCTACCGGATTTTAAAATTCGATAGTTTAATAGTTTGTGTGGAATGAGGGCAATGATAGTGAATAAATAGGAGAGAGGAGAGATAAGGGTAATTAGTATTTATTGATCAAAGTAAGAGGAGTGTTATAGGAAAATTAGAAAATTTTGGAGGTATAGAAGAATTGTTTGGAAGTTCAAGAGAAGCCCCCAAACAATAATGAATACCTCACATAAACCAATTCCATTTCGTCTCATTAATTGAGCTAGAAAATTAGTCTAGAAAGCACATGCACAAAGTCAGCGAGTCAAAACCAATAAACTAAGACAACGGTAAAAGTAGACACCTAAAGTTTGCCATGCACAAATATGCCCTCTCATAAAAACAAAATCGATCAGTCGAGCATTGAGTAGGTCACATATAATTTCCAAAGAATATCACATCACACTTGTAGCCTTTTTAGTCATTTCTTAAGTCTCATGCGACACAATTTTAAACATGTTTAATCTATCATGCTAAAAAATCACAATATCCAGAGTGATGCCTTAGGAAATCAATAAAACAATGACCTCGTAATTAAACAGTGTTAGACATTCAACTATAATAATAAATGTTTGTCTTAAGTTTGATTCTCATTTTGGTCGAAAAGTTGCAAATTGGTTGCACTTTTGAAAAAGATTCATAAAATCGATAAAACAATGATCTCGTATATAAAAAGTGTTAAACAGATGTTTAGGCACATTAATTGATGTGTGTTTGTATGTATATATATATATATATATATATATATATATATATATATATATATATATGTGTGTGTGTGTGTGTGTGTGTGTGTGTGTTTGGATTTGGATTTTGAAATCCATTTGAAATTTTTAAAATCTCCTTAACCAAATTTTGAAATCCAATAATCTTTTCAACTGTTTTTTGAAATTCGTTGCATTTAAATTTAAGACGACACTTTTGTGTGTCGAATTTTGAAATTTGGTATCTTCTAAAAACATATTCACTTTAATTGGGAAACAAATTTCATATTTGTCTATCAAATCTTGAAATTCAGTAGTTTATTAATTTAGAGGAGTGAAGTGAGGATTTTGAAATCCATTTGAAATTTTTGAAATCTCCTTAACCAAAATTTGAAATCCGTAAAACTTTTCAACTAATTTTTGAAATTCGTTGCATTTATATTTAAGACAGATTTCACTTTTGTGTATCGAATTTTGAAATTTGGTACCTTCTAAAAACATATTTCACTTTAATTGGGAAACAAAAATCCAGTAATCTTTTCAACTGGTTTTTGAAATTCGTTGCATTTAAATTTAAGACAAATTTCACTTTTGTGTATCGAATTTTGAAATTTGGTACCTTCTAAAAACATATTTCACTTTAATTGGGAAACAAATTTCATATTTGTCTATCGAATCTTGAAATTCAGTAATTTATTAATCTAGAGGAGTGGAGCGAGGATTTTGAAATCCATTTGAAATTTTTGAAATCTCCTTAACCAAAATTTGAAATCTATAAAACTTTTCAACTGATTTTTGAAATTCGTTGCATTTATATTTAAGACGGATTTCACTTTTGTGTATCGAATTTTGAAATTTGGTACCTTCTAAAAACATATTTCACTTTAACTGGGAAACAAGTTTCATATTTGTCTATCGGATCTTGAAATTGGGTAGTTTATTAATTTAGGGGAGTGGAGTGAGGACAAGGCAGTGAATAAATAGGAGAGATGAGATATATGAGTAATTAATATTTTTTTAGTTAAAGTAATATGTGTATTGTGGGAAAATTAAAAAAATTAGAGGTGTAGAAGAATATTTTGGAGGTTCAGGGAGAATCCCCACACAATAATGAATACATCAAACAAACAAAATCCACTTAATTAATTGAACTAGAAAGTTATTCCAGAAATCACATGCAAAAAATTAATGAGTCAAAATCAATAAACCAAGACAATGATAAAAGTAAAAACCTATAGTTTGCTGTGAACAAATTTGCCCCCTTATAAAATCAAAAATGATCAGTCGAGCATTGAGCTGGTCACATATCATTTTCCAAGTACACCACATCAAAGTTGTAGTCCTTTTGGTCTTTTCCTAAGTCATGCGCGATACAATTTTAAACATCTTTAATTCATCTAGCCAATAAATCATAGTATCTAGACTGATACCTTAGATTGATACCTTAGAAAATCAATAAAATAATGACCTCGTAATTAAATAGGGTTAGATGTTCAACTATAATAATAAATTTTTGTCTTAAGTCTTACTCTCATTTTGGTCAAAAATTTTCAAATTGGTTCCACTTTTGAAAAACTTTCGTAAAATTGGTAAAACAATGACATCGTAGATAAACAGTGTTAAACAGATGTTCAAGTACAATAATTGATATATATATATATATATATATATAGGTTAAATATGTTTTTGGTCTCTTAACTTTAAGTGAATTTTGAAATTAGTCAATTTTGAAACTTTGAATCAATTTAATCTTTCATCTTTCGAAATACGTGAATTTAGTCATTTTAATCAAATTATGTTAAGTTTATTTGACATTTCAAGCGCATTTCATAATAGTATTTGACTTAACATAAAAGTAAAAAATGTGTCGAACAATATAAACAACTCAAATACAATCCTAAAATGCGTACGAAACATCAAATAAACCTAACAAAATTTGATTAAAAGGACTAAATTCACGTATTTCAAAAGATGAAAGACTAAATTGGTCCAAAGTTTCGAAATAGAATAATTCCAAAATTCATTGATAGTAGAAGGACCAAAAACATATTTAACCCTATATATATATATATATATATATATATATATATGTGTGTGTGTGTGTGTGTGTGTGTGTGTGTGTGTGTGTGTGTGTGTGTGTGTGTGTGTGGGTGGGTGGGTGTGTGTGTGTGTGTACACGTATGTGTGTATGTTTGAATTTTGAAATTTTTGAAATCTCATAATCTGTTTAACTGAATTTTGAAATTCGTTGCATTTATATTTAAGACGGATTTGACTTTTGTGGATTGAATTTTGAAATTTGGTACCTTCTAAAAACATATTTCACTTTGATTGGGAAACAAATTTCATATTTGTCTATCGGATCTTGAAATTCAATAGTTTATTAGTTCAGAGGAGTGGAGTGAGGGCAACGACAGTGAATAAATAGGAGAGAGTAGAGAGAAGGGTAATTAATATTTTTTACTTAAAGTAAGAGGGTGTTGTGGGAAAATTAAAAAAATTAGAGGTGTAGAAGATTGTTTGGAGGTTCAGGGAGAATCCCCACACAATAATAAATACATCACACAAACCAAATCCACTTAATTAATTGAGCTAGAAAGTTAGTCCAGAAAGCACATGCAAAAAATTAATGAGTCAAAATCAATAAACCAAGACAATGGTAAAAGTAAAACCTATAGTTTGCTATGAACAAATTTGCCCTCTCATAAAATCAAAAAGGTCAGTCAAGCATTGAGCTGGTCACATATCATTTTCCAAGTATACGACATCAAAGTTGTAGTCCTTTTGGTCTTTTCCTAAGTCATGCACGATACAATTTTAAACATCTTTAATCCATCCAACCAATAAAGCACAATATCTAGACTGATACCTTAGACTGATACTTAGAAAATCAATAAAATAATGACCACGTAATTAAACAGGATTAAATGTTCAACTATAATAATACATTTTTGTCTTAAGTCTTATTCTTAATTGATTTAATTAGTCGAAACATACCCAATTTCATTTCAAAGTTTCAAAATGGTAGCCACTTTTAAATTTGTGTCAATTTAGTACCTAAATTTGTTAATTTTAATCAATGTAGTACATCCCGTTAATTTTTCACAAATGTCGTTAAGAGTGAGGTGATGTGGCATAGGATAATTGAAACGTGTCACAAATCTTAATTGTACAGTGCCATTTTTGGTGTTATGTGTGCAGTGGTTTGTTTTTAAATGGATGTCTTCATTTTTTTGCCCTAATCTTCGTTTTACCCCAATCTCCATTTTCCTATGCATCTTCATTGCAGAGCAGAACAAAGGATTTGTTGAAGACAATGTCTTACGGTCGCAGTCATTCTTGTTCTTCTCCTCGTGGGTGGTGTGGGTCATTGGTTGGATCTCCAATTTTTAATATTCAAACACACAAACCCTAAATAGAAGAAAAAAAAACCCTAAACCCCATAATCGCAACATCACAACCTTCAATCAAAACATAGAAACCAAAAATTGGACAGTTGCCCACCTTTGATTGAAGCTGAAATCCACTTCCTTCTCAACAGCAACTTCAATTGTCTTCAACAACGGCTTCTACCTTCCCTTTCTCGTCGCCATTAACCCCCCCCCCCCAATTTTTTTTCTACGATTTTCACTTTTCATTTCTGATCAGCCCCACCACTAATACACATTAGACAACCCAAACGTGGCACGTCATACCTACATTAGTAAATTACGACGACTAATACCACAGACGTTATCCAACTTAACGACGTCAAAAGAAAAGGGACTGCATCGATACTAATTAACAAATTTGGATACTAAATTGACATAAACTTAAAAGTGGGTACCATTTTGAAACTTTGAAACGAAACTAGGTATGTTCCGACTAATTAAGCCTTCTCAATTTGGTCAAAAGTTTTCAAATTGGTTCCACTTTTGAAAAAATTTCATAAAATTGGTAAAATAATGACCTCGTAAATAAACAATATTAAACAAATGTTCTATTACTGCCATGTGGCACAAAGACAACTTGACACATAACAAATTTGTTATTTTTTAAATTCAAAAAATTTAGAAACTGACACGTGACACCCCTTTTAATAATGTTACTGGACCACTAACGAAAAAGACTCAATTACATCACATTTCCCAAAACATGAACTAAATTGAGATAAGAAAAAATAGAGAGTCTAAAATGATATTTTGCTATGAAAATGGAGATCAAAAACATAATTAAACGTTAGGTTAATTATGCAATTCATAGACCTAAGCCACACAGTTGTTTCTTCTTGCACCTCCTTTCTTTTTGTTACACACCCTTCTTTTTCCCCTTTACCCCATAAAACTTAATAACCCAATTTTGCCCTTCACTATAATTATATCAAAATTCCCAAATTAGATATCTAATTCTAATTGATTAAATATGTTATTACTCCACAAAACTTAATAACTCAATTTTACCCTTCATTAAAATTATATCAAAATTCCCAAATTATATATCTAATTGTAATGGATTAAATATGTTATCAGTCTCTAACAAACAATTGAAATTTATTTATATTTAAAACATTTATATTTTTTTTTTTTAAAAATTAAAAAAAAAAATATATATATATATATATATATATATATATATATATATATATATTAACTCAATAACATTAATTTTTTTTAAGTTTTAAATAGTGTTTTAGATTGACATTTGAACTATTTATACTTTATGACATGTTTCAACCTTGCAACTTGATACATCGTTTAACATATACAAAAAGTGAACTTTGTTGGAATAAAAGAATACATTCATTTATTTTTTAAATTTAGAAATCATAATATATGAAATTTGGAAAAAAACAAAATTTAATTTCACGATGACCTAATAAGTTATTTTTTGACGAAAAAAGAAAGTTGTGTTCCTCTTCATTTTAAAATGTAAATTTTATATACATCCCAAAATGTAAATTGTATAAAATATTTTTTTTATCTCCTTTCAGAATATACATTCCGAAATAAGTACTTGCATAATGTAATTTTCTTAAAAAGATTTCAAATTGTTTAATACGAAAAGTAATTTTAGGTCTCAAAATATTTTTCAAAATGTATCTTTTAGACATATTCCTAAATGTATATTTTGAAATATGTTTCCAAATTTCCAGATTGAACAATCTCAAAATGTCTTCCAAATTGAAAATTTTGGAATTCATTAAAAAGGGGTATAAGGATGATTTTTATCTTTTTGTTATAATTTTTAATGAGGGATAAATTTGAGGTTATAAAATATCATAGGGGTACAAGAAAAAAAGAGAGGTGCAGGATGTAAAAGCCGAGTCACAAAAACTCATTTTCAGGGGGCCTTTAAACAGGACCAAACTATTATACAAATTTCGGAACAGAAGAAAGAAAGAAAGATGTTTGAAAATTATTTCAATTTTGTAACTTTTATTTTATTCTATTTTCTGAGGAAAATCCCAAAGGCTGCCGCGTGTACTAAAATAAGGTTTTGTTTTAGTTTATGTGAAAACACATTTTAGATGTGTTATTTTAAATAGTGTATAATATCGCTTTTATCGCAATTGATTATTTTTAAGTATCACCTTTCACTTCTATAAGTTGACAGTATAAAATAAATAAATAAAAATCTTAAATTTTAATATTGAGGTTGGAAATTTAAGTGTAAGTCTAAGTCTCATATTAAGTAAAAATAAAAAAATTAAATATTATATAAAGATGAAAGTCCATAAATTTATTGTCTTAAGATTTTTGTTGAGAGCAGTGTCAATATCTTATATATGAATTGAACTCATGTTCATTAGTGTTATATTTCTTCAATAATCCTCCTTCGAAAGATTCAAAGTATTCTACTCAATTAATCACTGGAAATCTATGTTAAATAACCTATTAATAGTTTTATATTAAATTAAGTAACTAACTAAATTTCCAACCACCAAACTAAAGTTTTGCCCTTTAACTTTATGACTTGAGATAGGATAGGAGGGAAACAACTGAAGAAAAAGAAAAGAAAAGAAAAAGAAAAGTGGAGTCTTGCAAAGATAACCCTCCATAGACCCTACTCACTAAAGAATAAAGATAATATTTTTATTTTTCAGCAAAACAAAGCTCTCGTTTATGACAGAAAAAAAAATCCATAAATATTGGCAAAATAAAAAATAAAATAAAAAAGTTCATGGATGTGTTTCAAGCGCCATAATTATGATTCAAATATTCAAAATGTAAATGATGAAGCATACGAAATGTTGATACAAAGGGAAAGTGATAAAGATGTTGCAAACAGAGACTTCTGGTGTCTTCTATAAAACCAATGGTGTTGATGTAATTATGAGTAAAATATTGTAGGGTATAATAAATTTTAACATAAAGGAAATTATATAGACAATTGGGATTAGAATATTGGTGAAGTTTGGATGATATGCACAAATTTTAATTTAGTAAAGTTGAAATCTCATAGGATTCCAAAATAATTACATATAAGATAGTTTTACATTATATAAATGGATACAAAATTTCGCTTTATATTTAGATATTTTAAACTATTTATTTACACTTCCACAAATCTAAAGAGTTTGTCTTGAATACATCAGAAGTATTGATATAATTTCTTGAATCAACTCAAATTCTCCTATAAAATAATTTTTTTTATAAAAAATTGATTATTATATAATTAAAATATTCCTTATAAAAATGGGATAATTTTGTCTCTTAACCTCGTTAGATTTTTTTTCTTTCTAACATTAAAGATAAAGAAGATTTTTCTTATGATTAAGAAGTGAGTACTTATTTATATTATTTATTTAAAATTTATGTAGTAAGAGAAGTTTGTCTTTCTACACAGATAATGAACTTAATTAATTTTGTATAGAAATTAAATATTATAATCACATTTAATTTTAAGTATGAGTTAAGTATATTTTTAGTCCCTGAACTTTGATTTAAAATTGGAATTCGTCCCTATCCAAAATTTTAATATATTTTAGTCCCTAAATTTTGAAAATGAATAAATATAATCCTTTTAAGTCAATTAGGTTAACTTTTTTTTGAAGTGTCGAACATATTTATCAGTAGATACTGAATCAATAATGTGTCAAACGGTGTAAAAAAACTCCAATATTAGTATGAGAAGTGTTCGACCAAAACAAAAAAGTTAACATAATTGGGTTAAAATAATTGTATTCATTCATTTTTAAAGTTTAGGGACCAAAATATATCGAAGTTTTAGACAGAGACAAATTCTAATTTTGGGACAAAGTTTGGGGATTAAAAACATACTTAACCTTTTAAGTATATTATTTTTGTTCAAAATTATTTGTCATTATTTTTTAAATAATTGGTATTTTTTTTCTTAAAGGTATCAATGAAAATATTTATAGAAATGAATAAATTATAAATTTTAAGAAATTTTAAGTGTATCTCAACCATAAAAAAAATTAAGAATGGGTCTGTGAACTTTTATTCCACTCACACTTAAATTTTAAATGATAATGAAGAAAAAAAAGGTTCAAAATACGTCAAATTGAAATGGCACTTTAGTGTAGCCACCATTTTATGCAATAATGAAGTTGTCTCAACACTTTTGGTGAATTTTTGGGATAAGAAAAGAAGAAAAAAAATTAGCATTAGCTTTATGTATAGATTTCGGTTCTTAAATGGCTTTCAAACATAAATAACAACACCTAAATCATGTTTGAATGGTCATTGACAACTATAATTATTTTTAATAAAAATAATAATAAAATAGTAACATAAACTTTTTACAAAATTAAAATTAAGTTAAAAATAACTATTAAGAGAAATTACATTAACAGATTTTGCAAATTAGTTTTTATAATATAAACTTGTTTTAACTTACAATGAAACTCATTTTATTTTTTCTTCTTATAGTTTTTCTTTCTAAAAATGTTTACGATTTTTTTTTTTAATTTTTGTTATGTCTCTTAGTAAATAGTTTGTTTTTTAATATATTGACAAAACGGGTTGAGTTTGACAGTAAAAATAGTATTTTTAGTTCATTAGTCCAATAAGTAGTTTAAATAAATTAAAATAAAAATAAAAAATAATTTAAATATTATTCACTGATTTATATATTATTAATATTATTATAAAAAAATTCCTGAATTCCCTATAACGTTTATAATATTTTTTATAGCAGTATATATTACAATGTCAAATAAAGAAATTTGTGTAATATACAGGCGAGAGTGTTCTTTAAACAATTGCAGACGAAAATTAAATAAAACCTATCGCCTGAAATATTAAAAATTTACAAGTAATTCATTCTTAAATTGTTGCTTTAATAAAATTATAATAAATAGTATTTTAAGTTATTCTTTATGAAGTTAGTAGCATATATAATAATTTATAAGGTCAAATTACTCTGGTTTTATAATTATTCAAGAATTTTTAAGATTACAGTAACTTTTAATCGTTTATATAAACCAAAAACCAAGTTTCTGAAAATTTGAAACTTGCAAAACTGATGATATATGGTGATTATGAAAGTCTCGAAATTCAATAAAGAAATTCACAAGACTCATAACCCAACTAAGAAAATAGTTTGAAAGTCAATTTACAAAATTTCTAATACTTTTTTATTTTATTTTATCGTAATGCTGCTTTTTTATTCATTTTAATAGATTCATTTATTTATATATATATATATATATATATATATAATATATAAAGAATTTTATTTTTTTTCACATTTTAATACAAATTATACTTTTTATAATATAATTATTTATTAATTTTTTAAAATTAACAGTTTCTTTTATCTACTTTTTATAAAACTATTTTTTTTCTATTTATTAATAATTATTTTCTTTATTTATTTTATTTTATTTTTAATAAATATAAATTTATTTTATATATTTACTTAATAACATCATATTATTATCAATTACTAATATAATATCATTCATATTTAAATATTTAAAAAATTATGTAGATAACACCTATATGTATTTTAATCGGAATAAACTACAGGTCTTTAACAATAGACAATACTGAGATAATTGACGAAGATGGATATTGCAAATTTTAATGTTATTTAAATTGTTCATGCATTATTTATAATATTCACAGTGAAATCAATTGAGATAGCAGATTCCACATCAATCTTTAGCAATCTTTTTTTTAGATAAGAATTAAATAATCATCATCGAAATCCATTCAAATCTTCATAGCATGCATATCTCTAAAAAAAACATTATCCTAACTATACTAACAAGATAATATATATTAATGATTATTTATTTATTTACATTTAGTTTATTGACAATTATTTTAAAAACCGATCATATGTGTGTTTAATTTAACCTGAGAACTATATATCTTTCTCTATTTTGATTTATTGATCAAATAATAATCTATCATTCAAACTTAAATATATAATCACTTATTTATTTACAAATTAACTGTTAATTTATCATCAAAGCAACATAAAACGTTGAACATTAACTGCATTATCTCATGTTTAAGAAAGTTACAAGAAATAAAAATTGTAAGTTACTCGGATTCTGTGTTAAGTTTTGTGTGCTATCTTTACACAATCTTTGACATTTACTAATTTTAATATATTTTAAAATATTAAATCCAATTTATGTTAATTTATTTTAAGAACTAGAATAAAAAAACCATTAAAAAATCCAGATTGGATTACGACTTAGTTGGTTGAATAAGAGCAACTAACTGCACTAACTTTGAAAAGATAAATAATCCAATGATAGTGCTTTGGAAGAAGTTAAAAGTCAATTATTTTAATGGGTAATGAAAGACAAGTGTCGACGAATAAGTAAAAGCAATTTACCTTTCCTAGGAAATCAAAAGCAATTTACCTGGAGATTTGTGTCAACTTTCAAAATTAAGAAGATGACTTAATCATTAAGCTTGATATGTAAAATAAAAAATATTAGTTTTATAATTTATTTTGAAAATTTAATTCATATCTTAAAGACATTAACACCTTAACACTGAGAATAATAGTTAAAACATAATAAATAAAAATACGCCAGTATCAACTGAAAATATATACTGATAATATTAAATGCCCAATTTCTTAGAATAATAGCGTTTTAACTAAGATGGCTATGTGGGATATTTTTTTCTCCTATTTGTTGTACTATTTTTGTAACGTCTAGTTCGTTTTTATTTGGACAAAATCGTATAAAGAGACACCCAACAACTCTACTCTCCACTATTGACCTAAAAACATTACATATTTTGGTCTCTATCATTTTCTCTTTCCAACTTTTAGAATGTCCCTTATGGTATGTTGACTTTTAAAGTGTTTAGTTAAAGTATTTGATTTTAATTGAAGATTATATAGATATTTTTAACCTGTTAATTTTGGGACTTGAGTTATAATGTTATCAAATTAATTGATTGACACTATCTTAGAATGTTTGAACTAAATTATACCCATTAAATGCTTGAGTATAACTAACTCAAATATGCTAATGAATCCAATCTTATATGCATTATTGAATGTTGGTATTTGATGTGATTAGTGATATGTGATATTGATTGACTTGTTTTGGTTGAATTGAAAAGGTTATTTGTGGAAGTGATTTGATTTTGTTATGACTATCCATTTTTCTCTATTTGATGGTTATTTTTAATTAAAACGAGTTATTTTAAACTAAGGAAAAGTTAGAATTGCCTAGATAGGCAAGTTGGATAACCTAACCTAGTTAAATCATGTATGTTTTTTCTGATATGATGTTAGGCGGTACCACAAAATAGTTGAACGGTATCCTGATTGCGTCAGGCGCTCACTTGACAATGATCATGAATGACTTTGGTGTCGGGCGCTACCTTAACTTTGATTTTTGGCTGTCTCGCTAAAATTATGATGTTCGCTTCGTTAATCGCTAGATCATACTAGAATTTTGTGAGATCATTCTTCAAATATGGTTCTTCACTTTGACCATTGAAATTGTCAATTATAGGTTCATGGTTAGAGAAATACATCTTGTTGTTTTTATATGCTTGATTGAAATATTGAAATTGAATATTATGCTAATGCAAGAATAAGTAAATGATGAATTATTAACATGTCAATTGAAATAAATAAAATGCGATTGATGATATGTGATGAATTTGGATTGAGGTCAAATACATATGTATGACATAATTTAAGATTATAGGAGAATGTGACATATGAGTTATGGTGTGAATCTAGTAAATGTAGTGACTCCTAAAGACGAAGTACCGTATTTATGTGATGTTAGGTAGTGTATTGAGAGGGATTTTGTATAGATATTACTCTGACTCCACTGGTACCATATTTATATATAGGAAGATATCTAGTTCTAAGAGTGGAAAAAGGTTCATATCTAGAGCTTCTTTGGTAAGAGATTGAACTCGCAAATATAAACTTCACCCTGTCATGTCCTATGGAAGGGATGTTGCCTAACCTTAATATATAACTATAGATCTTGTGAGGTAAGAGAAATGACATGTAATAAATATGTAATTGCTTAAAATTAGTAAAATGATGGTATTACACAATTGCCTAAAAATATAAATGACTATCTAACGTATATCAAAATTCAAAATCAAATAAATCACAAAAATATTTATCTAGTATAAATCAAATTTGCAAATATTAAATTAGGTTAATTTAAATATTTGTTTAATTCATTTGAATCATAACATTTTTAACTAAAACTACATATGATTACAAATTACCAAAGGTTATTATAATAATTGATTTAATTTATATTTTGTTATAAGTGAGTTTTAAGCCTAACTCAATCCCACAAAATCGGCTTGTAAGGTGAGGTTTGCATCCCACTTATATACTATGAGTTAGGCTTAAAACTCACTTCTAACCTAGTATTAGAGCCAAGTTATAGTTTATCTTAATGAGCTTTTTTGGACATTTTATTCCACCTAATGTTGGACCGTTAACGGACCACCCATTTAGATTTATGCACGAGATATATATACCTCAGCGTGAGGGGGGTGTATTGGAAGTCTCACACCGAGTAGAGATAAGGTTATTTAATAGTATATAAGTGAGGTGCAATCTCACATTACAAGTCGATTTTGTGAGGTTAAGTTAGGCTTAAAACCTACTTCTAACACATTTTCTAATCTAATACTATCGAATGAAATTATAGAGCACGAAATAAAATATTGTATTATAACATTTATAACTTTAAATGTTTGATTGTTGTGTGTTATAATAATAATAATAATAATTTGTATTAATATTTAGCTTATGTTGTGCTTGGATTAGAGTGTGGATTTGAGGGAGTGGATTTACGTTGATTTGTAAGTAAAGATGAAGTTGTTTGGATTAAAGAAAAGATGATATGATTTGAGTGGAAATTTTAAGAAAGTTTGTGTATTATGTGATTGATAAAATTTAATAAATTATAATTTTAATAGAGTAAATTGTATGATTACCATTTTACCCTTTAATATAAATAGAAGAAATGATATTAAAATAAAATTAAAAATATTATTTAAATTAGAAAAATATAATTTATTGATATCATTAATAACTTAAAATAAATTATTATTATTCTTAATGATAATTTAAAATAATTTATAATATAGACTATTTAATTTATATCTCCACATTTATTTAAATTTATTTTATATAATTAATTCATTTACAAAAGATGTTTATTTGAATAATAATAATTATTATTATTATTGAATAATACTAATTATTATAATAATTAAAATTAAAATTATATATATAATATACAATATTATCAATATCCATATAATTAATATATTTTTTTATTATATAATACTAATCATTATATGCATGTAACATGTTGGAACCTATGCAGGGTGTATAGTCACTCAGAAATCTTTCTTGCATACGGAAAAAAAAGAAACTAATAAATATAATAAATATAAGTAAATTAAATTGTTAAAAAAGATGAACAATAAAGTAATTTTAAAACGATAATCTGACTTACATTTCTTTATTTTAGAGAGTGTCAAATTTTACAACTCACCTACAAATTTACACTCACAAATCAGCACAAACAATCATATCCAAACACAATATTAGTCTAGCATACTTTAGTAACTCAATTTAAAAATATTTATGTTGTTGCTTGTTTATAATTCGTGTTTTCCCAATAGTTGTTATTATTATCATTAGTGAAAATAAAAACTTTATATTTTCACTCTTAAAAAATAATTTAATAATAAATAATAAGTGATTTATAATATATTCTTACCAAATATAAATGATATAAGAAAACGATAAACAAAGTTATAGAAAAATAATATAATAGTTAGATACAAACCTCTAAAATACATAAAGAAAACAATTAATGTATCTTCATTTTATTTTATACATTTATATATATATTTTTCTTATAACTGTCTCTCTACATAATTTAATTTACTTAATTATTTTTAGTAAATTCTCTCTTTTGGATCATATTTTTCTATCTTCAAAAGTCCTTGTTTCACTATTAAATTTTCTGTTGTTCTCAAATTTTTTCAATCTCTCAAACCTGGGTTAATATTCCCCTTCCGGAATTGTGAAGTTTTTTTCTTCACCTAAATATAGTTAACTTTCATTTTGTTTTATTCATATTTTCACCCTTTCGTTATTTTCATTTAACCCGTTTCTTTCTTTCCTGGGTGGAAAACATGTTCTGTTTTACCATGGCTATGAAGAAATGTTCTTTAATGTTCTGTTTTTTCATACGAAATTTAGTATATATAGTATAACAGAATAATAAAAATATTCCCGCAGTATAAACTTTTTTTTTTTTCTTTGATGGTGGAAGAAGAAGGTGGAGTATATTACAAAAATGTATGTAGCGGTAGTGCAGTAATTGTTACGATGGCTTCATATAAAAATGGCAGTAACTATACGTAATCCATTATTGTTGTGTTATGTGAACCAAATTCGCAACCTGCAACTTGCAGGTTCGTTCAGGTTACAATTCTCTCTCATCACGATCATGAAGAACAGCAACACCAACACCAACAATTTTTGCCCTGCGTTGCTTTTTGTTCTCATATTTCATTAGTGTCACTGTCTCAATTCCGCTTCACTTTCCCTTCTTGTACACTTCCCAACCGACACTAAATGGAAGCGGTGGCCGCCGTTTTTCTGTTCGCCGCCGCGCTTCTGTCGGCGGTGGAGGGGTCGCCGGTGACTCTGACACTGGAAAGAGCGTTTCCTTCGAATCATGGCGTGGAGTTGAGTCATCTCAGAGCGCGGGACAGCCTCAGACATCGTAGAATGTTGCAGTCTACTAACTATGTTGTAGATTTCCCTGTCAAAGGCATCTTCGATCCCTCACAAGTCGGGTAATTCTATCACCCCTTTTGCAATCATGCTTTTTTATGTGTTTTTTGGATCAATTTCTCTCATGGGTGTCTTCAAATTTCTTATCTTGGTGATTCAATTACAAATGAAAAATTAAGTGGTTTGGTCATGTATGGCTGGCTCTCAATTCTGAGCTTTCTTTCTATCCTATTTGAATTTCTCTCCTCGCAATTCCAATCTTGTTGTTTCTGTTATATGCTTTGTGTTCTCAATTCAATGTTTTATTTTTTTGAAAAATAAAAATAAAACAAAATAAAATTTTTGGCTTTTTCCACAGGCTTTACTATACCAAGGTAAAAATGGGTACTCCTCCAAGGGAATTTTATGTGCAGATTGACACTGGGAGTGATGTTCTCTGGGTTAGTTGTGGGTCCTGCAATGGTTGTCCTCAGACAAGTGGGCTGCAAGTAAATTTAACTTCCCTGTTCCTTATTTGTTAGTTAGTTGATTCAGTTTAGTACACAGTTTGAATGAGACTATAACAATGTACTTTTGGGATTTGTGAATGATACTGATTGAACATCATCTTTGCTGGATTTGGTTGCAGATTCAGCTCAATTACTTTGATCCTAGGAGTTCATCAACATCTTCATTGATCTCTTGTTCTGACCGGAGGTGCAGGAACGGAGTTCAGTCCTCCGATGCGAGCTGTTCCGGTCAGAACAACCAGTGCATTTACACGTTCCAGTATGGAGATGGCAGTGGGACATCAGGCTATTATGTGTCAGATTTGATGCATTTTGCTAGTATTTTTGAGGGAACCTTGACAACAAATTCTTCGGCATCTGTAGTTTTTGGGTGAGCTATCATGAATTTGAAATAGCCAATCTCATGTAGTAGGTTAAGACTGTTGTTATTGTTGTATTGTGAGTCTCAAATGGCTCAAAATAGCATTCTTATGTTTCAACAGGACAATGGTATTTTGATACCAGAAGGTTTTTAAAAATCATTTGACACTATCTTTCACTATCCTTTTCGTTCTCTCTTTCTTTAAACATACAAAAGTTAACATTGGTTAAGACGATTTTATCTCTATAAAAATTGTCAGATGGTAGTCAAATTGAACCTTTTACCTCTCAAAAAGCACCCCACCCTTATCTCCCCTTTTGAATTTGCTGGTTTAAACTTGAAAAACATCGTCTTATAATGTTTTACTGTGGAACAGTTGTAGCATCCAGCAGACTGGGGACTTAACAAAGTCTGATAGAGCAGTTGATGGGATATTTGGATTCGGGCAACAAGGCATGTCTGTCATTTCCCAACTCTCATCGCAAGGAATTGCACCAAGAGTGTTCTCTCATTGCTTAAAAGGAGATAACAGTGGTGGAGGTGTCTTGGTTCTTGGTGAAATTGTGGAGCCAAACATAGTTTATACTCCACTTGTTCCATCGCAGTACGTTTATTTGTTAGAGTACATGCTACATTTCAAAATTTCTTTATGCCAATTTTTATTTGTGGTTCAGTCATGTGCTGTATACATTCTGCTTAATGGATTCAGTGAAATTTCAACATGGTATTTATCCTTTAGATTATCTGTTTGACTTGAAGATTGAAACTTTTTGTCAAGTGTTGACTTCTGTTGATTTTTTTGTATGAGATGAAAAAAGTTGATGAGTTGATGGAGCTTCTTGTGTTTGTTCTTAGGAGCCTAATAAAACAAATAAATGAAATCAATTTATAACATCTTGGACACTAGTTAGTACTATGTTGTGAAAACTGGTTTGAGTAACTGCTTCCTTGGCAAATATTTCAGGCCTCACTACAATTTATACCTGCAGAGCATCTCTGTCAATGGCCAGTTTTTGCAAATTGATCCTGCAGTTTTTTCTACATCAAGCAACAGAGGTACCATTGTTGATTCTGGAACAACCTTGTCGTACCTTGCAGAAGAGGCTTATACAACCTTTGTGAATGCGGTGAGTTATGTTAGGTAATTTCTTTTCATCCAATCGATTAATAATAGATGATGCTGTGATTCTTCATAAGTGATTAGCAATAGTGGCATTACTTTTTCTTTTTAAGAAATTTATCGATAATTAACAGCAATATTATTGTTGATGCAGATTACAGCTGCTATTCCACAATCTGTACGCAGTGTTCTTTCCAGGGGAAATCAGTGTTACTTAATAACCACCTCCAGGTTAAGTGGAGCTGTTCATATATATTTTGTTGATTTCAAGCATTCTTCTTTTCATGTTTGGATAAAAATAATTTTTTTTGACACTGTTTATCTGTCTCTCTGGCCATACTTTGTTCAGCAATGTTGACATTTTTCCACAAGTAAGTCTGAACTTCGCTGGTGGTGCATCTCTGGTTTTAAGACCACTGGACTATCTTATTCAACAGAATTATATTGTAAGCATTCAAGCTTTAATTTCCTTTTATTCAATTTTCTTAGAAATAATATCTGATTACATGATTTGCAAAGATATCAATAGATGTAAGTATTCAATAATTTGTAGTGGCATAGCAAAATTATTGTGCAGTAGCAACTGCTGTGAAATTCCCTTTGTAGTTATTCGAGATAACATCCCTATGTTTGATTACTTCATTCAAGATATTGTCTGTATTTGAACGTAGAATTCCTTAATAGTTTTGTTCTTAAAAGTATCTTAAAGCATTAAAGAAGAAAGAAGTATTTAAATTGTCTTTTACCTTGACTCTTAAACGATATTGGAACAGTAGTTTTACTATATTTGTTTAAATATTATCATTTGTACACCTTGCTTGGTCCCTTTTGAGTAAAGGTGGGTGTGGAGAAGAAAACTCCTTGCTTTTTCATATAATTATTTCTGCAACTGAACTTTTATCATTGGGAAATTTACGACACATCTCAGAGCAACCATTCGGATATTTATTCTGCATCTATTTTGCATATGCATGTTTTCTCACTTACAAGGGTATCAATTAACCTGTGTGTTGCAGGGTGAGGGTTCAGTGTGGTGTGTTGGCTTTCAGAAAATCCCGGGTCAAAGTGTAACTATTCTAGGAGGTATAGTGCTAGTTTGGAAACTTTAGTTCCTATATGCATGTTTTTTTGTGATATAAGGATACATAAAACAAGTTGATAATAGCAAAGTTAGACCTTAAAGTATATATTTAGAAAGAAAAATTTTATATTGAGTAATTTTTGGTATATGGCCACAAATAGTATAGAATCAAAAATAGAAACCCTTGTACTCTTTCTTATTGTGGGGCTGAGATACTAGAACTAGTATTTTGTATATTCTTGTTTATACATTATTATTCATCATCATCAAGTAACTATCATTTATGATGTAGTAACAACATTGGATTCTTTTGCGGCAGATCTCGTATTAAAAGACAAAATTTTTGTCTACGATGTTGCTGGTCAACGCATTGGATGGACTAACTATGATTGTAAGTTTCACCTACACTTCTTTGTAGACACATACCAAACAACGCGTAAAGATTCTACGTCGAAGGATAAGACTACTAAAACTCAAATTGTAGACCTACAAACAAATAATTATTCGTTATTAGTGTTTGTGAATAAATCATTAACAAAAGGGTCTAACATATAAGTCTCTTATTTAAAATGGTGTCTTCAATTTTGTTTTAGATTTTCAGTCATCATTAGTTTTATAAAGCTAGAAGGGTCCAACGTTATTTAAAGTAAAAAGATGATTCTAAAGTTTTAACTTTAGGTTGTGTTGCATTGTATTTGTATATGTTTGAAGGGTACATCATAGTCTAATGAGGTTTACAATTTAAATGCATTAATATAGGTTCACTGCCAGTGAATGTATCTGCATCAGCTGGTAGGGGCAGAAGTGAGTTTGTAGATGCAGGAGAGCTAGGTGGAAGCACTTCTTTATGTGATGGACCTTACACTTTGATAAGGACATTGTTGCTTGCTCTGTTCATGCACATAACACTAATTTTGTAGCATGTGGAATTGGAATTTCATATTCATTTTTGCTTTGTATTTCTCTTGCCGGTATATAATTGGTGCAATCGGCAAAGATCACACGTTATTACTTTGATCGTCACTTGTTTGTGTTTTCTTTGTGCACAACAGGGTTGTCTGTTTTATAGCTTCAGGTGCTTATGTGAGTCACTCTTTGTCAGCCATGTTTATCGAGTTTTTTTGCTTTTCTGGTACATAGTATTGTAAATTAACATGTTTTTTTTATTGAAGGAAGATACAAGTTATAACACATTTTTGGAATTTGACAAACTCGATTTCTGCATAAAAATCATCGTTGTTAAGCTTTTGGTCAACATAGTTTTTGTTGTAAATGGCTTATTGTAAATTGTAGGAGCCTTCTTTAGAAAAATAATAATGCAGATCATGTGGATGTAGCACTAAATTAACATCATTATTATTAGCAAAAATTAATCAAAAGATGTGTATCCAGTCAAATTATAATTACAGCAATTTACATACACATTTTACCAGATCTATAACATAAAACTTTGATTATATTATACGCACCCGTAGTTATCTACAGCCTCAAAATAATTACATTAACAATGAAAATCACAACTCATGATGTGATAATGCAATTTTGCATATTCCGTCACATCCACATAAAATCAAGAACTAGAACAAAAGCAATCCCAACATATCATTTCAACTTCGGTTAATTCACCTTCACCCATCATAAATTTGAGCATATTTTAATTTTTTATTATCCAAAAATCAGAAATCAATAATATATTTGTTGTGCAAAGTAAACCATTAATTTGATCGTATTCAGATATGACCTACCATAACATTTTAGGATGATATATTACTCATTTTGATTACATAAAAATAATATTTCATGTCTTCATTATAAAACACTATCAATAACACATTTAATTAAATCATAGCGAACAAGAAACTAACTAAAAAACACAACATATGTTGTGCCCTTGCGATGACAATAATTACAATAAATTGAAACGAGAAAAGGTGGAAATATTCGTGCACTCCCAAGAAATGTTAACAAATCATAAATAATAGTTAATAATGAAGCTGAGATTTTTCTTTATAACTTGGGTATTACTATCAGAATTGTTCAAGAGCACCAGAGCTGCTATGTTAGAATAAAAACACAAGATGCCAAAATGTTGTTAACACCAAAAAAGGTACGAAGACAAAGATTTGGAAACAGAGATTTCCACACGGATCTTTACAAAACAACGCCTTCACCTTCAACAGAAAAACATGACGTCGGCGACATTACCCTTGACGGAGGGCAATTTTACCTCAAAGCTGGCTGTAGTACTCTTGCCTCCAGTTGAAGAACCAGCATCAGAGGTGTCACCTTCAATGTAATAGCGAGCACGGAAAGCTGCCAAATGGGCATAGTATGCGGGAGGAACTGCAAGCAAACAATAAAACTCCGAATGAAAGTGTGAATACGTTAATATCGTCAAGATATAGGAAACGAATTTGATGTAACTAACCTATTGAAACTGATCGTGTACACCTTGCATAGCTGAAAAAAGAAATTCAAATTTCAATCAAACTTGACAAGACGATAAACCAAAAGAAACAGCAAAATAGGAAAAATAGCATGGGAGTAGAATTTTACGTATAACACAAATTATTGGTTAAAATTTGCAACTCGTCAGCAGTAAACTTATTCTCATCGAACAATACGTGGTAATGAGTTGGTCTGCTTGTTCCCTGCAATATTCAGAAGGTACAATCCAAGCAGATAACTTGTCAAATGCCTTTAGAAAATAAATAACAAAAGTTGAATGCGCGTCTTAAGAGTACTGCATTACTTGGATTCCAGCATGACTATTCAGATAAAAGTCAAACTCCCGAGGATGACATATGGTTGTGTCAACTACAGTCCCTGTAAGAAAATGTACACAAAATTAGCAAATTCAGGCGTGAACAAACGAACCTGCAATGTAGCCAAACATAACTTGAGATATAAAACCTGGCATTATATTTCCACTTTTATCTGTAGAATCACGACCTCCGTGATCCATAGGGAACAAACGAGTGTGGTGCCTCTTCTGGACCACCACAAAAGTAACCGGGGGTAAGTAATCCGCTTCTAGAGAGTTACATGCCTGAAACAAGATGTATCAAACTCGCAATTAATAAGGATGGAATAAATCTCCAACAACCACGTTAGGCATACACACAAAAAGAGTATTGCTCAAGAGTTTCCTTTGAGTGTGCAATTTGACGTGGATGTTATAAAACATGTTGCTTATCCTCTCTTCAAAAACATCACCCATATCCAACATACCCGTCTAATGGCATCCATCTCATAAAGAAGCACTTGATTGAACTGTCCTTCGCTGACCCCATCTCTGTCGAGAACAATTTGAAAAAGGAATTACATACACAATAAGAGCCTAATAGCACAAATGTCCCATTATGTTCAATCAAACCCAACCTGTAGAATATAATTCTCTCCGGTTTACGACGAGTTGAAAGCCGAAAAGCTCGAAACAACTCCCTGAAAAAGAGTAAAAATAATAATAATTGGGTTGGCTATACAAAAGTGGCCACAGCGACAATCAACAATACCTGATAATTCCTGAATGTGCATTTCCCCCGGCCGGATCCTGAATAAAAAGATCTTGTATAATTTCTTCCCGATGTTTCTGAGCAGACACAACTCCTTTGTACCTTGTTACGAAAGGCCAATCCATGGATGCCACCACCTACACCATTGAGCAATTAAACACAATAAAATCGTCACCCAGTAATGCATCTACAAATCAAATAAGACAGAAAAAGAGAGCTTACTGCAGCAATGGAAGGACTACTGTCCTCTCCAGGCTGGGGATGCGTAACATCTGCACCAAATATTATAGTCGGTACATCGGATACATGAGGTATTCTATTAGCAAATGCATCATTCAATATCGTATTCGTTCCTCCCACCTATATAAAGTCAACAAAGACACGTTTACAATTTAAAAGAAACAAAAGGTTCACAGAAACATATATATTGTCTAGCTTAAGCAACAATATGATCAACTCAAACAAGGTTTTTAAGTGAATAACTTCAACCTTCACATTTATCTTGAGGGCCAGATTTTCAAGATATTGCTTGTTCATTTTGACCACTTGCTTGGGCTGACAACACTGAGATACTATTCCTAATTCTGTTTCACAAATGCGCTTTATTTTCCCTGTCAGAACGAAATGATTACACATGATAGAGCCACATTAAGAGTACAATATTTGATAATAGAAATCACTCACCATAAGAACCCTTGATGTCAGGTAAAATTATTATTAAGAGTTGGAGCCCTACGTTCGCCTGTTTGCACTGCTTATGCAGGTTCATAAGAGCATTCTCTATTTGACCACTTGGAGATGATGTTATAGGCACTACAGGACTTTCTTTGAACCGCTGGCATAAAAATCAGTTCAAATAAAAAATACTCAACAATCTATCCATTAGATAATCTCAATAGCAAACTGTACAAGCTACCTTACCATTCCCTTGCTGTTACACATTTCAGCCAAATTCTGACAAAGTTGATATGGCAGATCCCTGTGTATTCTTCCAGATAGGTTTAGGCAAGTCCAGTGTTCAACAGTGCCACCAGCAATCATTTTCTACAAAATATTACAAGTGGTTACATCTTTTTTTTATGGTGTAGTAAATTATCATAATATTACTTGGAATACAATACTTAGACATTAAATTTACTTTATAATTCCCTGTGTATACTTGAACAATGTATAATATTAACCATATCTAAGGTACATGATAACACAACTTCCACCGGAAAAATAACAAATGATGATGAAGAATGAGATACAAAAAGGTACTAGGCTATGGAACATTGTAATCAATCATACAAACAGCACCGAATTAAACCACATTACTCACACGTATTAATGACCACCAAACACGAAATTATTCACAGATTTACCTTATTAATCATATTCCATTGACCCATCCTTGGCTGAACCTGTGATTCACCACCCGATCCATGGTATTTAAGCTGCAGAAACAAAAATAAAATCAGATATTCTAAACAAAAGAATTGGCCAAAACGTGTCAAGTATAATCATATCATACCATAGGGGGAGGTAAAACACGAGCTTCAAGCAATGCCGGATCCTCCCTGACTTTAATTTGAAAGTGCTGGGCAAATTTGTCCGTACTGAACTTGCTCTGCCTCACAATCTGTCAAAACAGGAAAAAAAAATTACCACGAGTAAAGAACTAAAGAAGCAACACATGCCAATTCATAACGATGCAGGTACCTGTCTGATGGAATCCTCCCTATCACGAGGACGCTGGCATGTTGCCCTTAAAAGGGCGGTTACTTGATCCTCATTTAATTTTTTGGTATATCTCTGTCCAGCCACAATTTCACAAAGCTACAATATATAAAACAAGTACATTGAACCAATGTTAAGTCTCAGCAAAAATATTCATACATAATATATACACTCGTATAAAGATGGAGTAATGCAGAGAGAAACCTCCATTGGCAAAAAAATTGGCTTGGTGTCACTACCAGCTTGAAGAGCAGAAAGCTGGGTATACTGTAATGAAATATTATATTTCTCTTGAAAATACTGAGGAACGGATTTTTTTGTTCCATTGTCATCAGTAAACCTAAAACATACAAATAACAAAATCAAACACTTGGATTATTCATACTGAGATTGCGCACTTTATATATAAAAACAGAGAACAGTTTTGTAAGCTAACTCATGAGCGGACTAAATGAGAATATGATTAAAATGTAAATGAAAAACAACAATTAAAATGAAACCAAAGCAAAAGTTCCTTACATTAAGGCTCTGAGGGGTTCTTTGGAAAGTCCACTAACTTTGTAACGCCTAATATTCTGTCCATGATTAACTTGGACCTTGACTCCTCTCAAAGCTTTCTTAATCTGTATATTAAGAACCAAAAGACATACATGATTTCTAAATTAATTATATACATTTCAACATGCCCGGACTGAAAATCAATCAAACGATCTCAGGAAAAATTTGGTAACAGATCTTTACTCTCAGCACAAACGAAAAGATCATTAGTATGTATTCAAAAGCAAAATATAGCTCAATACGAATAAAGAACCACACAATCTACGAGCACAACAGAAAAAAAATCATTGCTATGCATTTATGAGCAAAATGTAAGTCAATAAGAACAAAGAACCACACAAATTTCCAGAACAATACCTTAACTCGGTCCTGATCATGCAAAGGCCTGCGAAGATCGAGTCTAAAATTCTTAGAAATAAAGTCAAGGACAGGAATGGGCTCATAAAACGCCCTGGCTGACACATCTGCAGCGCAAAAATAATCAGTTGTCAAAGACTGTGTTATTCAAGACACTCATAACTTAACCAGCATTGAAAAGTTAAACCAACCAATATTAAGAGACAGGCCCATCTGAGTTGGGCGGAGACTCTGGTAATACCCCCGCCAATATTCAGTCCCATTACCCAAAGGTCCTTTTGGTCCCAATGCGGGAGAAAAAAAGGATCTCCCAACCACATCAAACCTATATTTTAAAAAACAAACAAATCAGTAAAAGAGAACACAGAATGTTTCAAATCAAAATTCAAACAACACAAAATAAAAAAACAACTTCTCAGAAGGTGTAGCCCGGAGTACAACATCAAGAGCCTGAATCGTTTCCTGTGGGCAGTCCAACTGCCGGCGAGCAAGAAACTGAGTCAGATGATGAAGGTCGGTCTTCGAAGCAAATCGTATTGTGACCCTAAACTCACGTTCACGCTTTTTCCTATGCATTCAGAAACAAAACTGACCATTAGTCAATGAAATCTTAAAAATATATTTACATTTAAATACATGTAAACAATAAGAAATTATTACACATAAAATAATTAAAAAAAAAAAAAACCTATCAGAAGTAGGAGTGGCAGAAGACCCTGGTTCATCGTTATCTCCCAGCTTGACCTTAAATTCCTTAACTTCAAAAGGCAAAGGTCCAGCGGTGAAAAGACTCTTCCGTCCGTCATACGCGGGCATGCGATTTCCCAGAATCGATTCACGGTGTGCTCGAACCAACAAATTAATAATATCTCTGGAGATCTTTTTCGAAGTAATCTCAGGAGAGATCGCTACCTAATCACACAATGAACTCACTCAGACACACATCTCACTTCACTCTCAACCGCATAAGCAACAAAAAACACTAACATGCAGCGACTAAAGCAGAACAGAACAAATACGATTCAATTAACTAACATCGTAGTGATAAATGTCCAACATCGCAACTTGGACTTGAAAATGATTGGCTCGCACTTGGATCTTCTTTCCCGCTCTTCCTATTCCTGGCCGGTCCGGGAATCTCACAGCCTTCGACGACGACGGTGCCGACGGCGCCAATGACAGTTGCTTCTCGAGCGCCGAAGTAACTGCTTCAACCGCCGGAGACGGCGACGTTGTTGTAGCAACCGCTGGCGATCCAGAAACTGGCGCCGGCGAGGATTGAACCGGCGGGGGGCGGGATGGACCCGGCCCCGTTGATGCAGGGACAGGCGCCACCGCTCGGGGAGGAGCGGCGGTGGGCGGGGCCGGAGAAGCAGCGTATGAAGGAGGGTGCGATGTTTGAGTCGGAGGAGACGGCGCGGAATGTGCGCCGCGGCCGCGACCACGGCCTCGGCCTCGGCCTCCGGCAGCGGAAGAAGAAGCCGCGGATTGCGGCGGACGGTTGAAATCCGATTGCTTAGAGCCGCGGCCAGACATTGTTGCAGGTGAGGGAGGTTTGGCAGTGTCGTTTGCGAGTTTTATGGAAAATGGCTTGTCAAGTGATTCCTTTAAGTACTGAACTGCATTGCGGGGAAGGTAACCGTTTGGTATGGAAACATAGAAGCAAGGAAGAAAGAGAGAAAACCAATTGACAAATTTCAAAATTCTCCCATTTCTTTCAATAACAACTATTTTCTGCAAATTAAAAACTGCTTGCAGCTGGTAAAATCTGAAATAACAAATTACAAATAAAAGAAAATAAGATTAATAATTAAAAAAAAAATAGTTTCCAACATTGAAACTCATTCTTTCATGATAGTTCAATTTCTTTTCTTCCTTCTATTTTATTTATTCTTTCACAGGAAACTGACTAGACTAGGGTGTATTTAAAGGAAAATATAAATGTACTTGATAATAATAATTATTATATGTTCAGAATAAACAGCAGCAGAGTTTAATTTTTTTGTTTGGTTTTGAAAGAGTACTAATATATAACTATGTTTGGAATAGAGTGCCAGTTTAAAAGGTAATAGAAATAGTAAAAAATAAAAATTTCTAAAATTACAAGTAAAGAAATAGATAATATAACATAATATTTATATTGTTAATCAATGCTATAGTTTTTTTGTATTTATTATCATTGAAGAAATTAGTAAATGAATTCATTACACAGTTTTCTACATTAATCATTTCAGGAAAAATATTAAATGTGATCAAATTGAAGAGTAAATGTTATTAATCATTTATCATTAATCATTTATCGTCCCTGAATACTAAAATTGCAATGAGAATAGAAAAAATCTATTTCATGTATGACTGTTGCGTATGTAGATTGTTTTTTTTAATAACCATAACTTTGAGCAGAAAACATTCTCTATCCAAATTTAGTTTACCGGAAAAATAATTCCGGTATAATATTTTTATTTGTTTATATTAAATAAATATGATTATTAAAATAATTTGATGAAATAAATATGACTATTAAATAACCTTTTTAGAAGTTAAAAGGTTAGGCAGCTAATTTTAATTGAGGAATTACAAAAGTCTATATGAATAAAAGTAAAGAGATTATTTAAAAATAATACAAGTACTTATAAAAATGATATCCTTTGCTGGATTATTGGCTAAAGTATAACAAATATTCCGTATTTATTTTATTTTATTTTCTTTTATAATAATTATAATTACGTAAAAACCAAACTCCACACGTAGCGGAAAAGGTTTACCCACACTCTCACGTTCAACGATCTTTGTACTCGCGCATGAATCTCTAAGCGTACCTGAGAAGTTTTTTGGTTACACACGTTTCGCGAAAACAGCGCGAGTAGATGTGACTTTCAAAGGAGGCGCGTGAGGAATTGGAAAAACCACTAGGTTATCATTCCTTTGTGCTGCTCACTCCTTGTCGATGTCGACCGGTGATTATGAATCTTAGTGGACCCTACAATTGTTTTTTATTTATATATTATTTATTTATTAATAATAATATTAGACCAATTATATTTATATTTCAATTTAATATTTTTTTCCATAGTATTTAATAAATTTATGTATCAATTTTTCTTTCATTTATTTTGTCTTCTATCACAAATTGACGGTTATATTATAAATATTAGGGTTGGAATTCCAAAAGATTTTCTTAGGCTCTAGAATATTCCCCCGTTCCGTACAACTTCAATTTTTGCTGTCTGACGATAACTTTTCAGTAGTGAAGCCTCGTAGGAAAAGAATTTACTTTTTTCTGTTTCATTAACTTTTTCCTTTTTCTCTCTATTATCTGACGACGTGTCTCGTGTTTCGACGAAAGAGAAAATTGAGGACAAAGATATGTCCTCATTTAATTTTAATTAAAATTATTTTTAAAATAATATTTCAAGCGTTTATTCTATTTTTCTTCTATTTCAAGTTTTCATGTTTGATAAATAAAATAGAAAAAATTCCATCAGCAATGAGATAAAAAAAGTTAAAATGAGAAAGAAAGAAGAATATAACAATTTCCAATCTTAGAATATTTGTTGTCATTTTGTTATGTTTCTCTTTTATTCCTTTCAAACAGTAATTTCTTAAGTTACGCGTATTACTATATGCTTGAATTCTAGTGGACTTTTCATTCACGCGCTTATACAATTAAATATTATATTTAACAAGTTTTATTTATTTCACTTCATTATCATATACAAGTAAAAACGCAATTTTTTAAGAAAATAATAAAATTGGACAAAAGTTCAATTTAGTTAATTAATACATTTAATTTGTTTTGTTATGAATAAAATATGAAGAAGTAGAGTATTGTTGTGACATATTTTATAATAGAATTGAGACTATGGTGTAGAAGATAGGAAGAAAACAAGGTAGTGGTTGAAATGCCACGCTAATTTGTGAGTTCTTAAGTTGGGTGTCCGTACAATTGTCTCCTTGCTATGGAAGTTTTGGTGGGCCAGTTCTAGAAAGTTCGAAAGACGAAGAGGAAACGAAATGTTGACGACGTTAGCGTTTACCAACGTACCTGGAAGGTGAAGCGAAAGAGGTGTGAAACAAACAATGTTGATGTTGGTGTTTGTGATCGTGACGCTTCCCTTTACCTTTTTCTCTTTTTTTTTTTTCTATCTTCACTCGTACTTTTTTTTTTCTTCACTCGTACCAGTATGTTTGACTAGTGGGACTTTTTTTTTTCTGAAAAAAAAAAAGTTTATTATTTATTACTAAAAGAAATTATTACATATAAAAAATGATAAGATTTATATAATAATTAATTTAATATTTTTAATTAATGGATATCGACTGGTGCTTGTTTCGGTATACCTAATAAGTCTTATATTGTTTAAAAATTAAGGTAAAGTGAAATTTAAATACTTCTACCTTTTTCTATCTTTCGAGACATCTTTTAAAAACAAAATCATGACGAAATTGTTGTTTCTAACTTCAGTGCATCTATTTGTATTTCATCTACTAGGCAAACAAGAAAAAAGAATAAATACAAATTATATATATTATTATAAATTTATGCTTTTTATTTTTATTTTTCGAAATAATTAAAGTTCAGTGTCAACTTTTTTTAAAATGTATATTTTTGCATTATATAGTTTCTTTTTAACTTTTAATGTGGTATGTGGATGGATGTGTAGTTAGGCTTCAACAGAACACATGTAAATATGCTCAATATCGTAATGGTAACGTGTGTAGCCCTACGAGATGTTGTTATATAAATAGAGAAATTATTTTGGTTTTAAAAAATAAAAATTTGTTTTTTTTAGTTATACAATTGTGAAATCTGTTTTAGTTTTTAAATGTTTGAAGTAGGGATGGCAACGGGGCGGGGCGGGGACGGGTTTCGCTATCCCATACCCATCCCCGCATAAAAAATTCATCCCCATCCCCATACCCAAACCCAACGGGTATCAAACTTTTTTCCCATCCCCAT
>Ga0214544_1003682_pt1 | contig 31381 bp, 14 predicted proteins | sample CNSS3metaG_FD_160074 | JGI IMG/M metagenome (GOLD analysis project Ga0214544, IMG submission 160074) | Root nodule microbial communities from cowpea collected in UCLA plant growth center, Los Angeles, California, USA - CNSS3 | ecosystem: Host-associated > Plants > Roots > Nodule | place: USA...
TTTTGAGCGAACCGCGACCTATACCCCTCTTTGGCTTCGGGTATTTGGAGAACCGAGGCCTAAAACTTGGTTGTAATTGCAAAAATGCCACCGCGCCATTATATGCTTCGGTTCCTGGCCAACCGAGACATATAAGGCGAGGTAAAATAGGAATTCTGCACTAGTGAGTTTATCATATCATTCACTATTAGACTTCTATTGAATTAGGGGTGTCAAAACAAGTTTGGCCTATAACAGGACATGTTACAGTTTCTGACCCATTTTTTAGTGACGGATAAGCTTGGTCCAACTCGTTTTTAACGGTCAACGGTGGAACAAGCTAAAATGGACCAACATTTCTATATTGGACAACTCATTATTATCTAATTTCATTTTCTATATATATATATATATATATATATATATATATATATATATCTTAGTACGAAAGGTATGTAGAAATCTTGTATCAACTAAAAACAAAAAAATTACAATATATAAATAGATGAAAATCTTACTTTACATATTAATTTTAAATATTGAATTAATTTTAATAATTTAGTCTATTAAAAAAAGATTTTTAACTAAGTAATTTAGTTTAATTCCTCCACAATTTTTATTTTTAGTTTACTGTAATAATATAATAGATAATATGTTATGAAATGATGAGAGTGATAAGAATAAATACTAAAGCTTACTGTAGTTTTTATGATATTAAGATTGTTGATATAATAATATATTCTTTAGTCCTGATTTGGACTTTCCGTATGAAATATATGAAACATGTTAACTTTCCGTATGAAACAAATAAAAAAGTTGTAAAATAGGAAATACATCTCAAATGGATATTTCCATTGAAGACATTATGACATTCGTGCTTCCAATGTCGCATGGACACTTATAACAATAAGAGTTTTCTAAACTCAAAACTTTTTTGCTAATTAAACTGCTAAATAATTTAATTTCTTTTTCGGTGGCACTCATCAACTATGGCTTCCGTGTTAGAATTCCATTACAGTGTATATATACAAGTTGTGTTGTCATTGTTGGAATCACACGATTGATTGAAAATATTAATCACCAATAAAAAATATTAGCATATTTAAAAAGAAAAAAACAAAAACCCTAATTGCCACCTTTACTATTTATTTCTACAAAGGGTGGGGTCATGGTGTCAAATTATTCATCATAATTGAGTCCACTTTATTTTTATTGGGGGGCAAAAGGAATACTTTTAAATAGGCTTTTTAGATTTTTTTTATTTGTTCATCACATTTTTTTTCTGTTGAAATATTCATTAATCATCTCTTCAATATCATGTCACAGAAATTACCATTTATATGTAATTTCTACTTATTACAGATTTCAAAAAATCTAACCCCTTAACAGAAAGTTGATTTTATTATTATTATTTTTTTATTACAGTAATCTTTCATATCTTGTAATAAAACTTTTTCTATAAATGTTTTAATAACTATCTTACCTTTGATTATTTGATACTATACATAGCATATTCAAAGAAAGAAAAGAAATAGTTATTACCTCCATTGAGCCATAGAAGAAGGGGCTTGTGAGAAGCATTTTGAGGTGACTCTACAAAGTAATAGAACAATCTTCTTCCTTTTTTTGCATCCACAGTTACATAGCCACCATATTGATCAAAATCAACACCTTCTGGTTCTCCTGGTAAACCCTTCACTTTGTCTTCTTCCATCAACACCACCCTTTCTTCTTCAACCTTCCAAAAATCTTCATCACCACCACCATTTTTGGCCACCATTGAAGCTTCTTCTGATGACATCACTTTCTCATCACCCCTCTTTGATCGAATCAACCTATACAGATATTCCCCTTGTTGGTTCCCCTCACATGACCAACACAAAAACATCAACCACACAACAATTTTTGTTGACAACATTGGACTCATCTTTTACGTTGTTTTCTGAGTGTTGTGTTGTGTGTATATATATACCTCTTTCGGGATCTCAAATCCATGACTTTAAATAACATTTTGAAAACTTGGTCCATACCCTTAAATAGTATTTTGAATAGAAAAAGAAATAAGATTCCGATTAATAAAAATATCTATCATTATTTGATAATGTATGAACAGAAATCAATGTATATCATTCATGGGGACTTGTCTGTTTCTCTTTTGCATGTTGTCCATGTAAAGAAAGGTGGTGATGAGAAAGTTATACTCTTGTGATGTGTTTGCGTTGTCAACTAAATAAAGTGATGTTACATGTATTATTATTATTATTAACTCTGTTTTTGTTGTTAGAGTATTATATTCAGCATTATTCACAACTTTTTTTTCTTTTAAATTATGCAAAACCTTTTAATATATTTATCTCTATTTAATAAACAATCATTAGTATTTAATGGAAGGCAGTTCAAACTCTGACTTTGTGCAAATACTGTTATTATATATCTTTATTATTTGGTAAGATGAAAGCATATATATAACTAATGAATTTAAATGAAAGCATGTCCCCATTGTTTTCAGTCTTGAATGTAAAAATTATAAAAGTGGTGTATATGTATACATCAATTAATTAGTTTTAAAGTTAATTTTTTAACATGTATTAAATTCATCGGTTAAAACCTATTTTAATAAGGTTTATAATTTGTTAAATTTATTATGTCATATGATATCACTACTAAAAAAAACTCATATTTTTTGTCAATTTTGTTTTAATTTTTTTTTTTGTAAAAAATACTTACAAATTTTGTTGTGAAAAAAAAATTATAAGAAATTGTTACCAATTTTTTTACAAAATATTTTGTATAAAATACTTTTCGCAACAAATTTGGTAGAAAATACTTGTAAATTTTATAATTTTGTAGAAAATAATTACCCACGAAGGAATTACTTACAAATTAAAATTCTTAGTAAAAATGACAAAAAAAAGTATTTTCTTACAAATATTTTAAAGAAATTTGAAAAAAAAGTTTCATGCAATATAAAAATTTCTAATAACATATTATACCATTAATTATCAAACTATTTATTAATATCTAGTTATATATATATATATATATATATATATTTATATATATATATATAAAGTGTAAACATTGACGTGAAGCTGATATCATAAATTTAGGTTTTCAGTTTAGGCTTCTTAATGTTGAATATTCATATGAAAGTGCCATTCATTATCCAAACACAGTGCATTGGTGTCAAAAAATAAACCAAAGAAAATGAAAATTGCAAAACATTAGGCATATATACATGAATTTAGTTTCTAATGAAACCATTGTGTTTATTTTTGTGTCTTCTTTTTGTTCTAAACCTAACTGATATAATAATAATTGAAATAGAAAATGGTTGAGAAATCCATGCATCGTGTATGTACATGGACACTATCTGTCCCATCAAGAAGAAACATTATGACTCCAGTGTTTTAATTTTTAAAGAAGAGAGTTATCTTATTATTATCTCAAAACTAATTTCGATTCTACAATATTATGAATTATATTATAAATTGAGTTTAAGTTAATTTATCCTCACATAATTAATTTGTAAGATGAGTATATTGTCCTTATTCATATAACTTGTAAGATAAAAATTGTCTTTTATATTCTGCAATTTAGTCTTATATCTTATAGATGAAATCTTCTAATCAAATTCACATTATTTATGGTAATATCATTCAAGTTTTCTTATATAAGAGTGATACACGTTTTTATTATATGAATAAGTGTTTAATTAGTATACTAATTCATCGTATTATTTATGAGTGATTTTGTCTTTTTCAAATTTTGAGCTAATTTTTGGTAAGCAATTGTTAGTGGAAGATTTGAAAGAGGTTTTGAGATGGGTATGATGATGTAGGCACATGTGGATATGAATATTTTTGGTTTAGCGTCTTTTAAAAGAAAGATTCAATTATTAATCACTTGTCTGTTTTACTTTACGTGTTTTGCTACTTTTATTTTAATGTAAAAAAGATTTATTCCTATTTTAATAACTTTTTACTTATATTTTTTATTTTTTTGAATTAAAAATAATCTTTTTCATAATTGAAAGTCTTATTTAAAATCCAGAATCTCAAATTTCACATTTTCAAATTTTGATACGGTAACTTGCCAAATAAGCTGGTTTGGTTTGGGCTCCAAATAACTTTTTCTTTCGGCCCGAATGATACTTTTATTAATGTTTCTTACACTATATATATAAGTATCTGCCTCTTTCTATCTATCTCTATAATTTATTATACATTAAAATAAATTTGTTATGTATTGGTTCATAAGATTTCTAATTTAAAACATAGAAACTAATATTTTTAAGTATGATACCATAGTTTTAATGATTTTACTTTGGATAAGACATTTCTAAATTTTACTTTGGAACAATTTTTTTTTTTCAAATTTCAAGTCATTGGACGTTTGAGTGATAATGATTTATATTTACAATAAAAATTATCACTTAAAGAATGTCGAAACAACTAAAGAATTTTCAATCAATATGTAAAAAAAATTAGTATCTTACACAAAACAATTCTAAAATCAATTATACTATTTTCATATATTCTAGCAAGTTTTATTCTTAAATTAATGTAAAACATTCTATTTAAATGTCGTCATAATATAGTTATTGAATGAATAATATAATAAATGAAAATAGATGGAAGAGGATGATGAAATTGCATGAAAAGGGGAAGAATTACATTATTGGGAACGAAGTTTAGTGTGAATTGTCTAAATACATTTTAATATGATATCAAAATTATAAGTTAAGGTCTATGTTGGAAATAGTTTAAGTGTTAGTCAGAGTCTCACATTGGATTGAATAGACAAAATTAAACAATAGAAAAGGACACCCTTGAGGGAAGATTGTTAGGAATAGTCTAAATGTAAGTCGAAGTCCCATATCCCATATTAGATAGAATAGACAAAGTTAAACACTGTCTAAAAATAAAGACCCATAACACCGTTGCAGTAAGGTTTTGGAAGTAAGAATGGTGTAAAATACCTTATATGCTTATATGTGTAAAACTAATATATATATATATATATATATATATATATATATATATATATATATATATATATATATATATATATATATAACCACAATCTCTCGATGACCAGATGACTACAACCCTTACGAAAAAATATAACCCAACAAGTTTACTTTCTACGTAATTGATGAAATTATGTTTGAAAATTACTTCTCCATAAATTTCAGAAATCTTGTTTTAAACTATTTTTGCATCAAGTAATAGAAGTGAGTTTTATGAAAGATAAAATATCATTTTAAAAATTAGGGGATACAGTCAGAAATTATAAGGGTGGAGGAAGAAAAGGCCTAAACTTATTAGTTAGTTCCATTTTTTGATTCATTGGCCCAATTCCTTTTGAAGTACTACGAGGTCCAACCTGCAGTTTCTTTAGCCCAAAAATATTTTTTGATATGTTTGAGTTTAATGAATTGCTTCTATTGGCAACAAAACAACCTATTACTAGCTTACGAATTGAAAATTAAGTTGATGATATTTTTTTTAACACACGCAGTTACCAAAATTTAAATTATGTACAAGTAATTGCATGTCATTTTATATTATTTAAAACTTTTTAATTGGCAAAGTCGATATTACCCTGCTTTACTAAACATTTTGTTTATTATTACAAAAAAGCACTTCTTTAATTAACTAAGTCAATAACTTCAATATTTTACCTCTTTCATTTTTATTCAAAAGATTCTTTAACTTTGTCATAATCTCTTACCCTTTAATTAATAAAAATAATTATAAATGCTCAAATTACAAAACAACTTCAAGACGAACCTTTTCTCATCTAATGCAAAAATTACACAAACACGAGTTAGTTATTCTATACTCATCAAAGTTTTTTCAATATCTAATTTCTAAAATTTTGAAATTTTACAAACTAATTTAATTGATTCTAGATGAAAACAACTCCTTGGTTAACCAGCACCTTCTTTTTTTTAATATCAAACATGTGTCATGTTAGAAAAATACCAAGATACCTAAAAATGAATAAACACATAATAAGAAACGATGGTGAGAATTCAAATCCTCAAACTAAAGATCCATACACACAGAAAGACAAACGAATAATGTTTTTGTAACATGAACAAACAATTCAATCGAGGAATAAAATAGTGTGTTGAACCAAAAAATAAAGGTGAATGCCCTAACCACATAAAATTTAAGGGTGTCTTTGTTGATTAGGGTTTTATATTTTAACATTCAAAGTGTGTCTTGAGCTATTGACCTTTTCTGGACTTAAGAAAAAGGGGACCCTCTTTTTGGTTGTCCCAAAATAAAAGCTGGCAAAGTCCAAGGTAGACCCATACACAAGCTGACAACCAATGGTCTCACCACAAATTATCAAACTTGTGTTCTATTTTCTGTCACTTTGTCTCATTTAACAGTCTGTGCATGCCCCCATATAACAATTATCATTCTTATTTAACAACTTTTTAACCGGTATTATATCGATTAGAGATAAGATAGATTTATAATATATAAGTGAATGAAAATATCACTTAATAAGTCGGTTTTGTAAGATTAAATTAGACTTAAAGTTCACTTCTTAATATAGCATCAGAGTTATGAGTTAAAAGTCTATCATAACAGAATTTTTGGCCAGATCGTTCTACCGACTATCAGATCATTCATTAATATTTAGTCTCACTATACATCGACATGAAGTAGATATATTGAAAATCTCGTGTCGATTAAAAATAAGATTAATTTATAATGTATGTCGTAAATAAATATATGTTTAGAATGATTTCGTTAAGGGGAGACATATGGTTAATGGTTAGGTAGATGAATATGATTAAGCTATATATATTGGTCACTGAATATGGTACAAAACAATAGATTGTTTACATAAATGAAAAAAGGTGATGTTTATTATTTAACATGTAGTTTGTTTGTTAATGAGCTTATTCACCTAAAAGTTGCATCTTGCACATGAAATTAGTTAGTGAACACTAAGTATATGCAACTCCTTTTGTTAAAAGTTTAGTATTATATATAATTCTTTGTTTGTTTACTTCCATGTTTCTCAACTTTTCTGATATATAAAATTGAAAGAGAGAGAGAGAAGGTGCAAAATCATGGATGAAAGTGAGTGATGAGGACAATGATTTTGAATGCACAACGATTTAACTCATATCTTTGTCATCAAATCAGTCCCTACCAAGCCAGAAAAAGTTTCAGAAGAAAAATAAAGTATAATGGTTCAGTTTTTACGACATATATGTGTGGGGTATACTACACAGAAACTCTTCACTTTCACTGGCATAGAACATGTAACATGAATCGAGATACCAATGTTGGGGCAATAAAAATAATACTGAGAAACTAATTTTATTTTAGAATCATCTATTTTTTTATGTTTGTGGAAACTAATTTCTGTATTCATTTACAGATTTTTCAGACACCGACACAAATCAGAGTACGCAAGAAATCCAACCAATACTATGTTTTCTTAATATTAAGGTAGTAATTAATATTTTGGAAGGAAATGGTAGGATGGATTAGGAGGTGAAAATTAAGTTCGTTTAAGTTGATTGCAGAACGAGTGAAAGGAATAATTTGTAGGATGTACTATTTTTATAATTCCATTTATTGGAAGCAGATTTGAAAGGATTGTTTGAGCAAATACTCTTTTATTCTCGAGAGGGATATGATTCATGGACATTAGAATCGATCTTGAAAGAAATTTGTGGAAAAGGATCCATGCACTTTGGAACCAATCCACCTAGAGGTTTGTGGAGACGACCTGATCCCATTTGATGTTGGAACGGATCTAACCATGGAAGAGATCCAATCCAACTTTCTACATATCCGATCCCATAGCAATATTTTTTTTACAAATTTATTATTAAAAAAATTAAGAAAATAAATGTAACTCATACAAATATCAATTTATACTACTTTTTATTTAAAGGACAATATGGTAATATATCTATTACTTCTACTAAAATATTTTTTTCACAATTATCATATCAATCAAATTACTCACAAATTTTTAGAAATTTTACTTTCAAATTCATTCATTATCAACTCTAAATCTCTTAAGAAAAACAACACATCATTTATTTTCAAATTCACTCAAATCCAACCACTCCCTCTCTCTTAAACTCATCCACTTATATGAACGCAACGTTAATATTGTAATTGAAATGTGTTTTTACGCAATAAAAGATTTTTTTATACAATATATTATATATTTGATTGTGAAATTAAATATTTATAAATAATGGATAGTGATCCTATAGTAAGAATATAAGACTCAGCAAAATTGTTAAAATATAAATTCTTTTAACCTATTAAAATTTGATATTTAAATTCAGTCCAATTATACATAAAGATCTATTTATGAGACGATTATCTTCACTTTTCATTATTTTGAGTATATTTGTAATTGATGTTTAACTACAAATTTCATATTAGTTAAGAAACTTTAAAAAAAAGTTGCATCAATAATTTCCTATTCCACTATATATGAAAAAACTTGTGATTAATTTAAAAATTAGATTAACTTTGAGCTCACTATTTCTTCAAACGAGATAAAAAAAATATAAATATTATTTGAAATTGGTGTTTGGAATTTCATCCCTTCTTCCAGTATTTTTATATATGACAAAAAGTAGAACTTAAACTATTACTTGTTCATTAATTCTGAATTAGTATAACACAATGAGGAACATTTATATGTGAACTTTTAGTAAGTATTTTAATTTAAACTTTTTCTTTTTATTGAATTAGTTGCATCAATAATTGCATCAACATTTATAAGTAAGTTTGACATTACTTTCAAATTCAGTTAAAAGCAATATTCTCCTCAAATTCCAATTACTTTAAAGTTATAATAAATTACTTTTTTTATCACTTTTAATTAAATTCAACCAAACTTAATTTTCATTTAAATCCAAAAGTTTCCCCATTGTGGCCACGTAAAGATGACAATGAAGAGGTGATATTGGTGGGTGTCAGTGTCATCAAATGTGTACGAAATAGCATGCTAGCAGGACAATGTTTTCTCTTTATATATATATATATATATATATATATATATATATATATATATATATATATATATATATATATTAAACTTAAAAAAAATGGATTTAATCCTTCTAATCTATCACTATCAATTTTCTTTTATATATTTTACATATATTAAATGATGTTATAAATTTTGATATTTGAATTGTCAAATAATATAGATAGTTCAATTATTAGTCTGAAACATATAAAAAAATTTATACAATTGAATTTAAAAGATTTTATCTATTTATTTTTAAAATTTGAAAACCCAAAATATTAAAATTTAGTACAACAACGAATTCCAAGTTCAGAGATTAAAAATTATATTAAATAGTGTGAGCTACAACTAAAACTAATTTCTATTAGTTTACAAATTGCAGAGATGGAAACGATTTTTTTCCCACAATGGTGTAATTTATTTATGCAATTATCAAAATGGTGCAATTTTTTTTAAATTTTAGTGAAGGGTAAGTCGTGCCAAGATGGTGCCGTTTCACAATAAAGAAGTCGTGCCAACATTAGGCGATTTTAATTAAAATAAGTTGAAGTCGTGCCAACATGGAGAGACTTCTGTGTTGTTGAGAAGTCGTGCCATATCGAGACGGCTTTAATTAACACTCTAAGCAAAGTCGTGCCAATATGGAAAAACTTCAGTATTAAAATATCAATGAATAAGTCTTTTCATATTAGAGAGACTTCAGTATTATATTGATAATGAAGAAGTCGTACCATATTGGGATGACTTTAGTTTCGCAGACTAAAAATTAAATATTTTTTAGTCATATTAGGACTAAAAATTATTTTAGTCATATTTTTTAGTCTACGAGAGTTTGTGCCACAAGGAGGTCTTCTTCGGTGTTGTCTAGGTCTTATTTGAGGGATCTGAACTGGATCGTCATCATTATCATTATCTTCATGTTGTTATCTTTGGTTTATATCTTCCACCATTTGTGGCGACATTGTAGGCCGATAATATTGCTGGAAGGATGTGGGATATGCGGATGGAGGTGTTGACGAAGAAGCTGCAAAGAAAAAATTACCGACTTTGTTGTTCACTTTTATTTTAATATATATCAACCAAAAAATTATTGGATCTCATATATTTGTTATTAAAAAATTCTTTTCTTTTTCTTTTCTTTACCTTTGTATATCTTATATAATTTATATATACACAATAAAAATTTTAACTTCTTTATTCAATTTAATATTATCATAACCAAATAATTTTTTCTCTTTTTTAACTTTTATTTTTTTTTCTTTATTCACTTTTATTTTACCTACGTGCTGCATTTGTTAATATTAACAATGAAGTCGTACCATTATGCTAAGACTTTCTTTATAGCCCAACACACTGAAGTCGTGTCATAATGGCAAGACTTTTTTTTGATAGCTCAACACACTGAAGTCGTGCCACTATGACAAGACTTTCCTAATAGCCCAATACTAAAGTCATGCCATTATGGTAAGGCTTTCCTAATAGTTCAATACTGAAGTCGTGCCATTATGACAAGACTTTCCTAATAACCAAATATTAAAGTCGTGCCATTATGGCAAGACTTTCCTAATAGTCCAGTACTGAAGTCGTGCCATTATGGCAATACTTTCCTTGTTATGAAATCGTTCCATTATGGAAAGACTTTGGTTTGATAATAATTAATTTAAGTGAAGTCGTCTTTGTTTGTGACGACTTCATTAAATATATTGAAGTCTCTACAGTTTAGTATGACTTCAACACAATTTAATCAAAATCGTTTCACTTTGACACAATTTGTTTAGAACAAAGTCGTGCCATTTTCACACAACTTACCTCTCTATCGGGAATTTAAAAAAAAAAGCGCACCGTTTAGAGAAGGAAAATTACCTCTTGACAAAGAAACTTTTGACAAATTTAATAAAGTTTCTAAAAATAGAATTAAAACAGATTATATTTTTATTTTTTAATTAAAATAAAATAATAAAATAATGTTTTTTTACTTGAATAGGAAACTTTGTCAAAAAGTTTGTTAAAAAGTTTGCTAATCTATCATAACTCTTTAGAGAAATAACAATTAAAATTGCACCATTTGGGGGAAAAAAACCGATGGAAACAGTAGGGTCCTTAATCGTTATTGTTACATATATAGTGATGAACAGTTGTTATATACAGTTGATAGAGTTTGATTCTATTTGCACAGCTACAGTGAAAAGTGATACCCTACTTGTAGGTTAATAGACTTTGCTTTGTAGGGAAACTATGCTACATTCATTTAGATTTTCTTTATACAGAATATAATAAATTTGAGAATTAAATATATTTTTGTCCTTCAAGGTTAATAAAACGTAGAATTAGTTTATTTTTAAATTTTTGATCAATTTAGTCATTGATCTTTAAAAATGTGTAAATTTAGTTCTTTTAATCAAAATTTGTTAAGTTAATTTGACGTTTCAAAAATATTTTATGATAATAATTAATTTAACATTAAAGGAAAAATATATCAAACACGGTAAACAATTCAAATATTATCATGAAATATGCATAAACATTAGATAAATTTATAAAAATTTAGTTAAAAAGACAAAATCCACACATTTATAAAAATAAATGATTAAATTGGACAAAAATTTCAAAAATAAACTAATTTTAAATTTTACTTAAACTTAAAAACAAAAAACATATTTAATCATAAATTTTATTCCAAACTACCCAAAGTATATATACATGCATTTATTGGCTTGATTTGTGAAAAAAAAGAAGATAAAATAATATATAAACATTTTCTTATGCATGCAGTAAATGTTACAGATCTTCATTATTGGGGCAAATCATTTTTCTGCAGAGGTACAGATAAGAGAACTTCAGAAGAATTAAAGACATTGTCAATGCACAAGGAATTCATACCATGTAATCATACATCACTCAGATATTTAATATTCATTAACTGTGAAAAATGCAAGTATTTTTGCTTAAATCACTCGGAGGATGAAGTTGTGAGTTTTTTTATTATATTATAATTCAAATTTCTTATTTTCATTTAACGTGAGATTTGTATTTACACTAAATTTTTTAACGTGATATAATTCATAGAGATGTTCAAAATAAATGGTAAAAATTTAAATTAAAAATTGAACAATTTATTTGTAAAACAATTAATTTCGAACACGGAGTATTCTTTTATTAGATAATTCAGTTTGTTTATAAAAGAATACTAACCATGCATAATCCAGATAAAATAAATAAGGTTTTTCTAAGGGCAGTTTTTTGGATTTCGATTTCTAAAAATGAGTTCTAAATCCATAATTAAAGCGAATATGATTTAGAGCATAATGATTGGTGATCCATATTTGCACATGCCTACAAAATTTATTCTTCGTATATTTGTGTATGTGTCACCTATAAAAATAGATATATTGAATGAATACTTACAAGTAATTTAAATGTTTTTTCTATATATGCATTTCTAAACAAAGTAATAACCTTCCAATATCCATTATATACATTTGCTTAAATATTTACTAATATAAAGTTCCTATGAGAAAACTATATTTTCAAGAATTATTTCATTATTTAAATTGGTGTTTTAGAGAAAATAACATTTGAATACTTTGAATAATTTATGAAGGTTAATCAATCTTTCAAAAAAAAAAAAATACAGAGATTCAACACCAATGAATCTAAATCAACTTATATAATAACCTATTGTCATTTTCTATTAAAAATCTTTAATGTAATATGATTATGAATTTTATTTTATATACACTTTTGATGTGATTCAAACTCATACTTAATTACCGATAGTATCTGAAGCACTTTTCAATTATAATCTAATTAGTGGATATCGAACAATAATTTTATGTACTAAAATAATATATTTAAAATCTATATATTTAATCATGGTCACTAATATAATAAAAATACATAATTTAATATTAAAATTTGTATTTTTTTTTTGAAAAAAAAATAATTTTGAAGTTATAACATGAATCTTGTTTCTAAATAAGTTTTTCTAATTGGTATAGTACCCAATTTGGGACTAATGTGTCAAATAGGTATCCGGTTTTAAAAAAGTGTCAATTGCATCACAACTTTTAAAAATTCTTTCAATTAGGTCCCTTTCAGACAGAGTCTCAAGGAATTTTTAATTATTTTTAATCTTATAAAAAATGGATTACAGAAATATTTTAATTATTAAAAAAAAATTGGGACAAAATTGAATTAGATACACATACTTAGGTACTAAATTGAAACAAAAAGACATATATGTGGACTAAATCGAAATCAACACAATGACATATGATAGTAACACTGACACGTGGCATTACAATGCCGCACTAACAATGTCACGTGTCACACACAGAGACTTGACACGTGACATTTTTAATTTTTTTAAAAAATTAAAAAAAAAGTTTAAAAATTTAAAAAAAATTAAAAATAAAAAAAAAACAAAAAAACCACAGATTGACACATGGCACATTGACTAACGGCGTTAGTCAACTCTGTCTGAAAGGGACCTAATTGAAGCAATTTTCAAAAGTTAGGATGCAATTGACACTTTTTAAAAATCGGGTACCTATTTGACACATTAGCCCCAAATTAGGTACTATACGAGTAATTATACCTTTCTAATTTTATGTTTCTATTCATTCGATATGTTCATATATTTTAAAGACAATAATATGAGATTTTTCATATGTAATTCTTTAAATCTTGACGAGATATTCCTCTATTCGAACAATTAAATCTGTTTTGTTTTTATATTGAGATATAACTTTCTTTTATTACTTCTAAAAAATGAATTTCTATTATTTATCAATATACATATTTAAATATAATTCAAAATTTAAAAAATAAAATTTTAAAATTAAACACGGATTATGAAAAACACATAACAATTAACTTTTCCTCTCATATTCATAAACGATAGTATATAAAAGACTCATTAAATAAAAAAAAACATCGTATTATGAAAGTATACACGAAAGACTCATGCTTAATGACTAAATATATCTTTCTCTTCAATAATGGAATAAATAAGAAATAAAAGCAGAATAATAAATTTACATTTAATTTTATTTTTTTACTCAAAAACAAAAGATAATAAAAATCAGAATAACTCAAACCATAAGTAACTCAAAATTTAAAGAAAATAAATAAACATCTTAATTATTTTTTATTATATTTAATTTTATATTTTATTATTTATTAACCTTAAATGACATACATTTATAAAAATAAAAAATAAAATAATTTTCATTGTAATTCACATATTTTGAAAATTTGAGGAGGTCAAGACATCCCATGATGCTTCGTCCTACTAACACCAATTTTATGATATTTTTTTTCCATAATTTTAGTAGCAAACCTTTCATTATTATTATTTTTTAATAATTTTGAAGATAGAGTGAAATTATGTGCTCTTAACTAACTAATAAATAATAGATTGTGGAGATGTGGCATGAAGAATAGAATTTCACCAAACAATTAAAAGGATATTATAAAATGAATGTTAAAAATGTGTTAGTTGTAGAAGAGGAGGTAGCAGCACCTTAATCCACCTACAAAATTGATATGATGAATTATTGATGAAACTTTGATTAAGAAATCATATGAAAAAGACAAGGAAATTACTTTTAACCATTTTCTTTGTTAATTATTTAACGTCATTTTCAAATGATAATTTGGTGATGGAAAATTCATCTGAGAGAAGTGTGGAGAAAGATTTTGTTTGATGATTAGGAACCTCTCACCACCGTATTCGGACCCAACCTGTCTTAAATATCATATTGAACATTACTCAAATTTCTAAGTTATAGTCAATTCGTGAAAAGACTTCCAATACAATAATTGGTTATAATTACTTTTTTTTTTATATATATAATTTGATTTATCATGCGGTTTGAGAGGAGATAGGTTAAAATTAGAACTGTCAAAATGGATAATCTGACTCGATTCGGTTTGATTTATTAGGGATTGATCACTTAGTGAGTCAATCTAACCCGATTCACTTATTAACAAGCCAAAAATATTTAAATTCGGTCCGGTCCATTGCGGGTTAGTGAGTTAAACGGGTTGACTCACTTAAATAAAAAAATATAATTTATTTATTTATTTTACAGTCAAAACTAAATTATAATTCTAATTAAAATCTAAATAAACTTTAATACAATCCAAATACAAACCTAAATCACAAAAATACAAATCATCTGTGTGTTGGCTAAAAAAAACAACCTAACATGATCGACCCAAATGCAAAGCTCAACTTAACAAAAAATACTTGTGCGATCCTTTATTTGCGGGTTGGTGAGCCAACCCGACTCGCCACGGGTTCAACTCTGGTGAGCGAAGTCAAAAATCGACCCGTATTGAAATTTGTAAAAAAAATTTAACCCAACCCAACCTGAACCTGTGGTGAGCCGAGTTGGCTCGCGGATTCCAACCCATTTCGACAGCTCTAGTTAAAATACTTATTTTATATTAATAATTATATTTAAAATTATAACAAAATATAAAAAATACACATTTCATCATATACTCCATGTGTACTATGATTTATATAGAAAACCATTTTTTTTTCTTCATATTTTTCTTTCTTAAAAAGTTAAAAACTTCTATGGTAAAACTCGTCTTAGTAAATGAACGTTTGGTAGAGAAGGAAAATCTTTATAGCTATCTATTATCATTTCTCAAAAGTCCTAAGGAAAAGGAAAAGAAAACTATTTTAAAATAAACTTTTTTAGTATGAGAATAACCCCAACACTATCATTTGGCCACGTAATTACTATACATAGAGAAGCAACTAGTTAGAATCATTCCAATTAATTATAGTGTCTAATTATTTCTGAGTATTGAAAATATCTTTCATCTAACCATAGCATACATAATTAACCTTCTACAGTCAGAAAAAAAAAGCAAAAAAGAAAAATCAGATTTAATGAGAACAAATTAAGTTTGATTATTATTTTTTTTTTCAAAATTTAACTCAATTAGCTTAATGTGAAACTGCAAACTAAAACCATTCTAATGTATAAACAAGGCTGAAGTTTCCAAAATCTTGATTATTACCAATTAAATAAGCTTAATTAGAGAAGAAAAATTCAACTGGCACCTAATATTTATAGAAACTAATTAATTTAAGAATTAAATTATGCTTATAGTTCTTTGTCTTCACTCTGCTAATTTTGTAAATAATCATCAAACTTCATTTTATACTTTTGAATCAGCTGTACTGAAAAGGTTGAAAAATAGTGTCTTCACAAAAAAAAAAAGCTGCTTTTAATTTCGAAGATTAAGACCTTACATATATAATTATGTGTGACTAGGACCTTTTTGTGTATTTTATTTTTGGGTAAAAGTGTTGATTTTTTTTTTCTTTTCTTTTTTTAAAATTTATAGAGATTCTTTACATGAATAAATCGAGAGTAAATTATAACTTTACATTAAAATACAATTATAACCTTAGATAAATATATTTTTTATGCACTTTCTACTTATCTATTATTTTTATATTTAACATGATGAAATAAAGGATATAGAAGGAGAAGTTTAAAATTTATAAAGTTTTTCTTTTTCTTTTTATTTATCTAGATTTTTGTCTTTCTTTCTTCTTCGCTGTATCTTGAGTCAACCAATAATTTTTTTTTTTTCTGACAGGAGCTTCGTGAATCCAGCATGATTTCATATTTTAAACAGTTCAGCTGAGTTTTTCTTATTATTTAGTAATTATTTTATGTGAACCTAGTGGAGAATACGGATTGAAATAAAAAAAAAAAGTTATTCTTTTATTTAGCACTATGCTCAAATTATTCTATTTCTTTTATATCAGAATTACCTCCAGTAAGAAAAATTAATTATAAAAGTAAAACAAATAAAATTACTGTGTTCAGTATTCAATAAAATTCTACATTCAGAACTTGAGTTTAAAATTCTGGATTAAACTGATTAATTTTTCAGTGGGTGTTGGTTTACTGTGTTCATCTCTGATACCATGATTCTACCATTTTGGTTCTGAACTGAAAAACAAAACAGTGAAAAATACATGATAGTTCATTCAAAATGGATTCTTAATCTATCAGATACAAGAAACAAAGTTGCTACTCGGAAACGCATGTGATTTGTGCAGCTTTTGCCTGAAAAACCAGCACCCCATAAACTTATGTACTGCATAAAATAACTGCAACACATTATCCACAGTAAAAAGTAATCAATCCCCATCAAAATCTGCTTTCTAATGAGGCTTAAAAGCACCATGAAAGAAGGTTAATCATTACTTTGAGTGCACTAATTACACACTCACACACCATGTGAGGAAGAGAAGATGTTAAAAACAAAGGGTGAAGGTGAATAGTTATGAGTTAAAGCGCGAAGATTTTGGAGTTAAAAATTGAAGACAGGGAAATATGCATGTCGGTTCATGATGACATAAGCTAAGATTGGAGGCTTTTCATGGAATTGATAATTGAATCTGAGAAGCTAGCTGTGTCTTATTCTGCATCCAGGACCAGGTTGGAATTGGAAGCTCTTTTTTATCTATCTCTATTTTCTACTCTTTTTCACACAACCAGCCATTTCTTCTTTCAACTTCCATTCACCATAACCAAACTAGTGTACCTCCATCACACATCTCTCTCTTTTCTCTCTCTCTCTCTCTCTCTCTCTCTCTCTCTGTCCTACCACTCCACTATAATATTCTTTTTATCTCAAGCGGTGGAACACTCTTCTCCACCACCATCCATCATTATCATCATCATCTTCTTCTTCTTCTACAGACCATGAATAGTATTTGACAGAGTTTGGCTTCTTCTGATGGTGTTTCAATCTCATTCTGGATCACTGAGCTGGTTGGTTCTCTTAATGCCAAGATAAAAAAGAAAAGGTTTGATCTTTAATCAGCCGGGGCAATTGGGCACAGTTTCAATGAATCTGGCTATGGAATTTACTAGTGGGTATGAGTGAGTGGTAGTGTCAGATTTTTAGCATAGGTTGAGAACATGAACATCAACAGAAGGGTCGGGACTAGGAAAGCTCGAATTCCAATAGCGCGAGAAAAAAGTAATTGAAGTTTGCTAAAACTCAGAAGTCAGAGAAGGGTACATCCATGTCGTTTCTGTGTTTGAAAAACAGTTTGCACAGTAATAGCTAAAGATCACTTTTTTTTATTATAAAAGTGTCTGAGGAGCGTAACAGCTTTCTTCACAAACTTTTGGCTTCGGTTTCGGTGAGACAAAAACAACATGACACAGATCATTTAATGGTGTTAAAAGAGGGTGTGTTAAGAGAAAAGAAAAGAAAAAAACTGTTTCATAATCCACGATTAGTTATTCGTTTAAAAATCCATTGTTTCAGCCTCTGTTAGCTTTTTGGATTGGATTTGATTTGATATTTGCTCTTGTCTTTTCTTTTTCTTTGGTGGATTCTGACTTGTTTTGCATTGAATGAGAAGGCAGATGATGCAGGGAAGCTCGAGAATCGCAAATAAATGTGGAAAAGCCTCAAGCAGAGAAAGAAAATTGGCTTTGAAACAAGATGTAATGCAATGTCACTGTTTCTGTTCCTTGTCCTTGTTCGGGGTATGATTTTGTGGTCTATTGTAGCTTGCAACTGAGCTGAATTCTCCAACTTTTCAGGTGGATAGGTTGAAGAAGAAGCTTAGGCATGAAGAGAATATTCATAGAGCATTGGAGAGGGCTTTCAACAGGCCATTGGGAGCTTTACCTCGTCTTCCTCCATATCTCCCTCCATGCGTTAGTATATGAATTCCTCAAGTCCTTTTTCTGAACACAAGCATTTTAGTGTTTTGATATGTAAGAAAGAGATTGGAAATGAAATTTGAGTGTTGAAATTTGATGTTGAAAACTATAGATACTAGCTCTTCTGGCTGAAGTGGCGGTTCTGGAAGAGGAAATTGTAAGGCTTGAAGAGAAAGTTGTGCATTTCAGACAGGATTTGTACCAGGAAGCTGTCTACATGTCATCTTCTATGAGGAAACTTGAACATTCAGTTTCAGCTCCTCCAAAGAAGTCAAATTCAACAATGGATAGTCCCAAGTTGGAAAAATTGAAGTTTCAATCCCAAACAGTTGGTAATTCAGCAGCATCATCTGCAACTATGCCTACCACAACTCTCATAGGTTAGAAACTCAATTATGTTTCACCGGTTTTGATTAATTAATTGCTGCTTCAGATTTGATTCTTCATTTAGTTCAGTTTGTGCTGAAAAGAATTAGTCAGTCTTCCTCTTGTTTTTTTGGATTGCCAGAGGATAAGGAGAATCAAACATGTCGCAATTCTTCCAAGAGCAGGAATCAATCATCCAACCATATGAACAAATATCCAATCAAAAAACTTCACAATAAATCCCCACAGAAAAGGTTGGATCATCCAAAAATAAAGGTGTGTCATGTTTAGTATACTTTATAAATAATTTTGAGTTGTGTGATATTGAAGAACTATTTCTAAGTCAATGAATGTGAGCTTTCATTTCACAATGTGCAGCAAGAACCAAGGTTGAACGGCCAGCAAATTGCAGATTTGAGAAACCATAGTACACATAAAAGTTCATCAGAAGCTGAGCGACCAAATATAATTTCAGAAAATATTGTGAAGTGCTTATCAAGCATTCTCTTGAGAATGAGTGCTGTGAAGAATCCAGGTTCTGCTTGTGACATTCCACACTTATGTGATCTAAGAACTAAAAATTGTGATGAAGGAACAGAGTTTGTGGATCCATATGGCATCTGTTTGGAATTTGGGAAGAGGGATATCGGTCCATACAAGCAATTATGTGAAATTGATGCTAAATCGTTCAATCCAAAACGAACTGCAAATACTTTGTTTTTACAGCATCGTTTGAAGTAAGTAAAATTTTTCTATTTACATTCAAATACCATGTCTACTTTTTCCATGACATGAATTTGATATTGTTTGTGAAATTAGAAGTTTTAGTTTTTTTACTCTGTGAAATTTGCAGACTTCTTTTCAGGAAACTAGCCTCTGTCAACCTAGAAAACCTCAACCATCAGGAGAAGCTCGCATTCTGGATAAACATCTACAACTCCTGTATGATGAATGTATGTAGGCTATGTTCATTACAACAACATTTAGTGTAATCTGTGTCTATTTTTTTTTTCTTACACAATTTCAATGATCTAAAGTGGTGAACTTAATTACCTTCTTAAACCATAATAAATGATGGTATTTTAGTTCAACTTTGCTTCAGGCATTTATAGAAAATGGCATACCAGAAAGTCCTGAAATGGCTGTTGCACTTATGAGGAAGGTATACTATGAACAACTATAGTAGTTTTTGTTTCTTATTTTTCTTCTTCTTTCATTTTAGTACAACATAGCATAAGTGTGTTGTTATCAACAATTTATGTTGTTCTTTTGTTACTCAGGCAACAATAAATGTGGGTGGACACGTGCTAAGTGCAACAACCATAGAGCACTTCATTCTTAGACTTCCTTATCATTGGAGATTTGTAAGTGTTGTCCATTTCAACTCTAGCTTTTCCATGGATGAGAATAAAGAGTTAACCTCTAAGTTTTCAAACAGACATTTTCCAAGGGAACAAAAAACCATGAAATGACAGTAAGAAGCATGTATGGACTGGAACTGTCAGAACCCCTTGTTACATTTGCTCTCTCTTGTGGAACCTGGTCCTCTCCTGCTGTAAGTTTACACAGAATTATGTAATCTTTCATAGCCCCACATTTGATGCTGTTCATTCATGATTAACATTTTTGTCTCTTTGCATCATTAGAAATTTGAAAACAAGACTAATTTCTACTCATTTTTTATAAAAAAATCCATCTTTGACATGACTTTTAAAGCAGACTTATAAACTCTGATATACTTACCATTCAACAACTTTGCCATTAGGTGAGGTTGGCAACATGCATCAAACAAAGTCACAGTATCATGTTAATCATGTCAAGATTTGACAACTTTATCCCCTTTTTCAATTTATAGATTTTCCATGAACTATTCCAAAAATGCAGGTGAGAGTTTACACTGCATCTCAGGTTGAGAATGAACTGGAAGTGGCCAAAAGAGAGTTCTTACAAGCAGCAATTGGATTTTCAACTTCAAAGTTTGTTCTCCCTAAGCTTCTGGATTGGTATTTACTGAACTTTGCAAAAGACTTAGAATCATTGCTGGATTGGATCTGCCTCCAGTTACCAAGTGAACTTGGGAAACAAGCCATAAAACTCATAGAGGAAAGAAAAACTGAGCCCCTCTCACAATTTGTACAAATAATGCCATATGAGTTCAGCTTTAGATACTTGATATGCACATAATTTCCCTTCAGTTCCATTCCATGTACATTGCTTCACTGCAACTCTGTATACAACTGTAGATCATACATACAGACAATGTAGATGACAATCTGTTCTTCTCAACCCCTTTGGGTAGAAATGCTCAGATTCCTTCTTAACTAAAGTGAATAAAAAATACAAGCCATGGAATTTGAACTATGAAAAGCGTGTATCTTTTCCAATTAAACTTGAGTCAATGTTAAACCAATATGATATCAATCACTTAAAACTACAAGTCCTGTTATGGGACCAAACTTAAAACCTGAGTTGAATGCTCTCTCTCCCTTGAGACTCTTGAGATGATTTTTTTGTGGGCAAGCAAGCACATGTTGATCCCTGGCTGCATTGAAAGACATATAGGGTTATGAGGGTCTGCATTAAACCAATCTGTTTCATGTCAATGAATGAACAAAGGTGCGTTCGCATGTACTGAAGATTATAGAGTCCAACATTAAAACCAATATACAAACACCTTGTGGTCCACTTCATGGCAGGTTAGTTATGGTGAGGCAGAAGAGTGATCTTCAATTAATGAGTATACTTTTGATACTGCAGAGTGCTCTAACTGCAGTTCCATTATGGCATTCACCATGCTTTCATTGCTTGGCAGCAGCAAGCATCGTTTGCCACATAAAAAGATGAATCATTAATTGAGTTTTCTCTTTGTATTCTTGTGTTTCCAACTACCAAGAGAACCCCTACTACATATGGATTCCTTAAGATTTAACTGGTCCACACCCACATGCTTTAAGATGGAACCAGACCACATTTTTTTATCTTCTATGAAAATTTTTCTGTGAAGTTGTAGTCATAAACCAGACCATAATTTCTGTTCTGCTTCACACTGGTCCCCTCTAGTTGTACACACACACACACACGAAGGAATCAAAATTCAGAAACCAAGAGTTTAAAACATAGAGTTAGAGTAGGAAAGTTATAGAATAGCTTTGGAGATGTTTTGTAACGAAAGCATAAAAAACGAATAGGTATTTATTTATAGACTAATAACATAACATGTGTTGTGTTGTAAAGTCATCACAAAGCATTAATCAAATATACAATAATGGATTAGTGTTTAGTGTACTTAATGGTTGGTTAGAATCTATATGAATATTTGGGAAAAAAAATCAACCATACATTGATTACTACTATGTTTACAAGCAAATGATATGTCAAAAGATTAATGAAGACCTCATTTTTAATATTATAGTAAGATATGGAATTATTTAGTTTGATTCTTTATCTCTTATGACTTCATATTATACTAACGTAAACATTTGAGTTAATGCCCATGATGATTCTTAATTGACCAATCTTATAAGAGTTTTCAACATACCCTATCATTGTCCATAAAAGTCAAAACACGTTGTAGTTTCCAAAACTTAGAAGCTAAATTTTGTCTCAACGAGTTATGCTAAATATATGATAAGAAATATATACTAAAAATTATGGATGCAAATGATTCAATATTTATGTTTCTTAATAAAAGATTAAGGTTTCATATTCACTTGAAGAATGGATTATGATTGAAGGTACCACTTTATTCTAAATTAAAATAATTAGTAAAAAAAGGTTAGTTGGATGCTTATTAATTTTTTTGATACATCTTAAATGATGATAACAAATAAGTGAATATTAAGTGGTCCTTATTCTCTTTTGCAACAAAATCATCTCTTAATGTTTACAAAAGAACTTGTGGAATGAGTAACTTTTAACCTATTACTCTAATCATTTTTAAGTCATCACATAACATTATAAAAAAATCAAATCAAAATAGATAATTTAATCAAATCAAATCAAAATAGATTAATGTACGTATTATACTTGCCTTATAATGTATATTGTCATGTAAAATATAAAAATAGTTTTATACTTAACTTAAATGAAAATTTAATTATCAATATATTTAAAAATAATTTTAAATAAAATAGATAATTTAATTATTTATTATAAAATAATTTAAAATATTTTAATAATTGAAATTTTGAAATTTTGAAAACTTAAAAAAATATTTTAAATAATTTGTGATAGTTCTAAACCATTAAAAAGTCTTAAATATAATTTGTGAGAATTTTTAATTATTAAAATATGATTAAAGATTATAAAGTGAGAATAAATTTTGTGACGGTTTTAAATTTTTAAATTTTTTTTTTTGTTTTTCTTAGAAAAAATCACCGGTAGTTAAGATATTTTTGTACCAGACGGTTTTTCACATAAAGATTATTTTAATTGATAAAAAAATTATTTATAATGATTTTTAATCGCTAAAATTTATAATTTTAGCCATTATAAATATCACCTTTTATTTAATGACATCATTATTTTTTATTTGTAATTTAGAAATCCCTTAATTAATTTTGAATCTAACTTAAGTGCATTAACTAGGTTAAACAATTTGAAATGAATATTTTAATTAAATTACAACTATTAAAAAAATATTTTTTGTTAACTTTGTTTTGAAATTTTTTTTATAGGAAGTACTTATAAATTTTATTGAGAAAAAATATTTGCAAGAAATTGCTATCAATTTTTTTGAAAAATATTTTGTATGAAACACTTTTCGCAAAAAAATTTATAAAAAATACTTGCAAATTTTATAATTTTGTAGAAAATGATTACTCACGAAAGAATTACTTGTCAATTAAAATTCTTAGAAAAAATGACCGAAAAAAAAATGTTTTTCTTACAAACTTTTTTTATAAATTTGCAAGAAAAATCTTATGTAATATGAAAATTTCTAATAATGTACTTAAAAGAAAAATAAAATAACAATATCGAAATAGAAAAATGTAGCCATTATGTCTGGTTCTTCCATATGTTATTTGATAAAAATTAAATATAAATTTTGACTAAAAGAACAAACTAGTGCATAACTTTGAATAAAAAGTAATGTTAAATTATCATGAACTTCATAAATCTACATTTGATTCAATAAATAATTACCAACTTAAGTATGACAGACAAATGAATAAAAATAATTATATTTCCATTAGAATAATAAAAAAAAATCATGACATCTCTATCACATTTCACTGACGATTGCCTTTATTTTTTAAAAACATTTTGGTATATCCTACCTATCATATAAGATATGTAAGATTTTCCAAACTAATTAATAGTCAATTAATGTCTAAACATTATAAAACAAAATTACATAAAATAGTACGGGAAATCTTAAAAAAAGTTTAGCAATGAAACTAAAGTAATATTATACTTTACCACAACTACATACAATTTTATCACACATATATAGATTAAATATGTTTTTCTTTTCAAATTATCGGCTAAAATTATATTTTGCTCAAATTTTAAAGTATGTACCAATTTTGTCTTCATACTTATAAAAAAATGTAAAATATTTCGGAGCAAATGATAACTAACATGTTAGTTTCCTTCCTACAACTCTCACTTCTCTCTTTAATGTAATTATGATATAATTCTATTTAGGGGAGAACAGGTCGTTCCTGAATTTGAACCATCAAGAAATACAACAAAAATAAATCAGAACAAAACGTGGAATAAAACATGACAAAGGATTTCACAACACAATCTAGCATATTGACAAGTCAAGGAAGATTCGTCATAAAGATGTCAATCTTTGATAAGAACCTAAGGTCTAAGTCAATAACAAAAATAATCATTTCTCTAATGAAATAAAATTCAATATAACTGAAAAGTATTTAAATAATATTTTGGTACATCTATATAAATCTATATATAAAGCACAAAACTTTAATATCAAAAGTGTTTGCACTTAAGACTACGCATCTTCTATCCTCACCCTTCAATAGAAAATTTGAGAACTTGCAGTGGAGAGAGAGTAAAAGCAAAAAGAGATAAAGAATTACAGGAAGGATGGAAAAACTTTAATATCGTTAATTGTCATTCATTAGTCATAATATTTTACACTCTTTATATAAGTGAAATAAAATATATTTATTTTTCAAAATAGTTAACTTAAAATGGGCAGAATATTATAGAGAGTAAACGAAAATATGTTACAAAAGCTAAACTAAAATAGTACAATGATCATTTAACTATTTTTTTATAAAAACCAATACAAAAGATAATACTATATTATACAGAAAAAAATATATTTAAATATTAAATTATGTTCGCTCATTTGTTTGAACACGTCTTAATTGTGGTTGGTCTACACCAAGAGTGGTCAAAATTATGCTCAAAAGTGATATTTTTTACACACACGTTCTGTTACTATATAATTTATTATTACCATTTCAAAATGTGCCAAAAAGAAAAGTACTAAGTTGTTGATTTTAATTTCTTTGCACGTGCACTGCAAACAACTTTTGCAAGATTAATTAATAATAATTTGTTGATTTTATATAGTATGACTTCACAAACTATTTCAATTCATTTATGTAATCCGTTAAAGTTCTAAGGAAAATGATGAATTGAGCATGTTATAGTTTTTGATATATATTGAATAATTGGCTTATTTGTCCTTATTTCTTTTAAATATTTTTTAATAAAAATAAGCAGAATTATATTTGTATGTGTTGGTATATCAAGTAGTAATATTGTTTTAAGTAGAAATATCAAATCTTAATAAGTTATTATTTTAATTTTATAAATAAAAAGATAATAAAGTAATAAAAATCAAATTTAAAATTTAAGATAATAAATATAAACTAAATTATCAATTTATTAAATTATTCAAATTTAAACAATTATAGTCATTGCGCAGTATATAATTAACTCATTATATTACATTTCAAGAGTTATTAAATAAGTTTGATTAAAAATAATCTATTTCTATCATTAAATTCAGTTGGATGTTCTTTCCAATATTTTAGATTTTAAACATTACGTTAAAGAACAATACAAATTAAAGATCACTTTGATCAATTTTTTAGTTTCATTACATCTAACTTTAATAAATAAATAAATAGAAACATTACTTACTCATAAAAAAAAAAATTAAGAAATTAAATTGATTTGTAATTAATGTTTGAAAAGATGTTTTCCTACCTTCGCTATGAGAACTTTTAAATTTATTCTGTTTGTCAAAAGTTATATCACATATAGATTTTCATTTATAATAGTTTTATTGGGTTCAACTGCTTTATTTACTCAATTTTAACTGGATTTTAGGATTGTTTGAGAAAGAAAAAATGCAATAAATTTTTTAATATTTATAGTTATATATATATATATATATATATATATTAATTACATTACAATATGTAATTAAAGATTTTTTCGATGAAAAATAAGGGTATAAATACAAAACAAAAAAAGGAACTGATTGGATAACATTATCTTATTGAATATTATCTATTAACCTTATTTTATCTGTTTTGTCTTACCGTTTCAACAAATTATTTAAATTGTTTTACTTATTATTTTTTTAGATAATAAAAACCCAAAATACTAAAATAAAATATATATGTTTAATAATTCCAGCTAAAAACAGGATTATCAAACATAAACGACCTCAAACAGTTCAAATATTAATCGATGCTTCTTTTTTTCCTTTTTTCTTTTAAGAAACATCTTCCGTAAAAGTAATTTTCAGAACATATTAAAATTTTTACATATTCTATAAGTTTAATACATTTTAAAAAGTATATTTTCGGAATGAGTTATCATTTTGATACTTCCGAAAAGTATTTTCTAATATGTGTTGGAATTTTAATTGTTTCACACAAATTCTGAAAGGTATTTTTTTCAAAAAATATATATATATATATATATATATATATATATATATATATATATAAAATATAGAAATATAAAGAAATTGAAGAAAATTGGGAAAAATCAAATAGTTCCTACAAGACCGCAATACACACATGATGCCCTCTTCTAGATTACCAAATTATGAGAAAGTCCAACCGTTGACTTTGACTTGAACAATTCCACACCAAGCACATTGCACAACTAGTTCTAATTTTTTTTTATATCATCAACTTTTTAAACTTTATGTTAATTGTTGTTAACCACCCTCTTAATTTTATATTTTATGCAATGTATTGTGATCTAAAAAAAATAAAAACAATTAAAGATTTAACTAAAATTAATAAAAATGAAAAAGTTAAATATCCTAAAAAAATCATAAACATATTGTTTTAAAATTTTGAATTAAAAAATATGATATTTTATATAAAATTAACTCAAGTTTCATTAATACTGTATCTATTAAGCGAAATCCTTGCTAAATTAAACTAAACTTGTGTATATATGCTCCAACTTTTTTATTTAAAAATAAATTATTTGATACGATTAATTGATAGATTTATTAAATGAAATAATCGTTATATTATAGGTTGATTTTGTAGGAATAAATTAAATTTAAACTTATTTTCGATATAAATCGTGTTAGTTTGATAATGACTTTACGTGAATTAATCAATGTTATTATTTTATTTGTTTTCTTTGTAGATAAGATGTAATGTTTGTTTTGCACTCACTACAAGTAAGGGGTCAATTCTAGAAGGTTTGTTGTGCTGAACAAGTCATGTTGAGCCATTAACCACACATGTTTGTGACCTCTAAGGTGGGAACGATATTGTCAAAAGCAACACGCCACACAACAATAACTAATACATTAAATTAATAAGGTTTCAATGTTTTTTTTATTTCATGCAAAATGTTATCACCAATACTTTTATTTTTATCATAAAGTCTTTATCATCAAATTGAGACTACTTTGTTTTCTGCATGCAAATCCACATTGCAGTCTATTTCAAGTATTTATATTCATAATATAAAAAAAAAAATTATATCCTCACATCCATATCTCTATATTCTATATTATTAACCGGGAATTTCACAATCATCCTCATCAATCATTATCCAAATTCCATAAAATAGAAGACAACCTTTCAAAAAATTAAATATAAGTTTTTTATTTTGTAATTATTTATTTAGTTATTTTCTATTCATGTTGAATTGGCAAGTGGTTCTAGAGTATAAGAATTTATAAGACACCTTTGCCCTTACCGTCACCGAAGATGATAATAATAATCCATGGTTTTGTGTTCTATTATTTAATAGCAGCTTTCAATTGACCAAGTTAAGGGTAATCACGTAAATTAACCATCAACCAATTGAAAAATGCCCAATAATGTTATATACACCCACATACGTGTACATAAATAATACATTAGGAATTAGAAAAAATAGAAATACCTTCACATCAAATCTTCTCGAAGCATGCAATGGCAACGATATACAACAACACTTCTTTTTCAAAAACATTTTTTTTTCTCTTTACTAAGATTTCACGTAAATCTCATCACTATACAATACGAGACCATTATACATAACATTTATTGGATAATGTTTTTAATATATTTTTATTTATAATTTTGTTTGGTGAAATAGTACTTTTGTTAAATATTTCATTCACTTATATTGAAACGTGGACATGAATTAAATAATATTGGAGCCAGCCACCCAATTGAATCCTTTGTCACCACGTAAATTTCCTATGAGTTTTTATTACATAGATGCTTACCAAACCAAAAGATATAAAATTCAGCCATGTGGGTCAACAATTTTGGGTATTGGTTATATTTTTCTTTACGCACGATTTTTGTATCCAGCTAGCACCAAATGAGACACAATTTTGATATAAAGAAAAACAAACGGTATTAAAAGGCGGCTAAATTAACGTATGACACAACAAAACGGTCAACAAAACAATCCCCAACCCTAATTTTCCCACATCAAATGATCTTTCTTCTCACCTTCCTCCATCCCTTCACCATCACCACATGTCTTATATAAATACAATCATCTCGAACACAAAAATTTTGCTACAAAACCAACACCCAACACACAAACACAAACACTGAGGTAGAGAGATTAAGGTATCAGATACTAATTAGTTATATTAATTATTAGGTTATAAGGTATAGCTTTGATCGAAGAAAGACATGGAAGTGGTGATACAAAGTCCGAGTAGTCCAACAATGGATAATTTCGATTTTGGAAGCAACATGGGTTCGATCTATCACAGTGTTCCTTCTTCGCCAAAAGGTTTCGGAAATTACTTCATGAGTGCACCCACAAGTCCTTCTAGGTTGTCTCAATTGTACTCCGAGTTTGAATATTTTTCGACCACCGCAACCTCTTCATTCGAAGCTGCCAACAAAATCCAAGACGATGACGATGACGACAAAGATGATTACAGTTTCGCGTTTTCCGTGAGTCGTGAATCCGACAAGTCTTCTCGCTCAGCGGAGGAGCTCTTCGACGGCGGAAAAATCAAACCCTTGAACGAATCTCTTGATTCCAAGGAATCTAAAAGTGAAGAAAGAAGAGGAAGAGGAAAAGAGAAGTTGCCGTCGTCGAGCTCCAACCGCAGGGTGACACGATCGCACTCTCCTTATAGATGGGAAGCGGAAAAACAACAACTACAACAACAAGAACAACCTAAGAGTAACAACAAAGAGGAATCTAGTGTGTTGTCGTCGAGTTCTTCTTCGAAGGGTGGTTCAAAGAGGTGGTGGTTGAAGGATCTTTTGCTTTTCCGAAGTGCCTCTGAAGGGAGAGGTTCGAGCAAGGACCCGTTGAAGAAGTACTATAAGAAGAATGGTACAGAGGAAGTTAAAGGGTCGTCGAGTTTCAGATCCTCGGATTCGTCGAGAAGAAAGGGACACGTTTCGGCACATGAGTTGCACTATGCCATGAAGAGAGCAGAGTCAGAGGATATGAAGAAGAGAACTTTCTTACCTTACAGACAAGGGATTCTCGGAAGATTGGCTGGTTTTGGAATCTAGCTGCTTAGTTATTACTACCATGATCAAGTTTCTTAAGCTTTTCGTAAAAAAAAATGTTGTATTCTTTTGTTGAAATTGTATTATGAGATATAAGTGGGTTTAAGTTGTGTTAACCCAGTCATTTCTCTTTCTTTTTTGTATAGATATATAATTATAAACGATGTGAGCTGCAATTTGCAAATCATCACCATGAATTTAATATACATCACTTCATCCATATGGAATAAAAGTATAATTTATTTATTATTATATAGGTACAAGTATATTCGTGTGTTTCAGAATACTTTCAACATATATTCATCTCCTGTGTAGAACAAGAAATTAGTGGATAATCGGTTAGCGACCCAATATCGGGTGGAATAGAATGTTCAAGAAAGTTATCTAGGATAGTCTCTAAGCTGATTCTGATACCATATTGAAAGTGGATTTTAAGCCTAACTCAACCCCAGAGAACTGACTTGTAAGATGAATATTGCACCCACTTATATATTGTGAATTGACTTTATCTCTAATCTCTAATGGATGTAGGAGTTCTAACATTGTGAGTGTCATTAGGGTGTATACATCATTCTGGAAACATAATTTAATCACACTAAAAAAATCTAATGATTTTAATTAGAGTTGCTAAATTTGGATTAGCATAACGCGTCTAAGATGAAAAAGGACTTGGGCCTCACTGGAATAATCTCTTACAAGTTTTCTGCAAATTCTGCACCTTTACGTTTGTGCCTGCAACCTTATATATCCCATTTTGTTTTTTCTGAAATAAATTCAAAAGTCATTTTCCAGATTGAACAATTTATGAGCAGAAAATGACTTCTTCATTACACAATCCATAAGTTAAAAATGACTTTCACATTATACAGTTCAGACGCCAAAAATTATTTCTAGAAGTTGGAAAGGGTTAAAAATGATTAACTTCCAAATTACACATTTGACTTTCAAATTCTACGTTTTTTTTACTTTGATATTACATAATTTAGAAGTTTCTTTAATTCCAAATTATATAATTCGGAAGTTATTTTAAATTTTTAGATTATGTCTTCTATATAAATTCTGGATTGTATAATTTAAAAGGGAAAATGATGGGAATTGTCTTTATAGAGGAATGGAGGAAGAAGCTGCCTACAAGTTGTGTATTTCATGGTCCATTGGATTGAGCTGTATTTGACCTAATTATTTATTATTTAAATTTTAAAATAAATAATAATACAAGCTCAATTCTCTCTCTCTCTCTCTCTCTCTCTCTCTCTCTCTCTTTCTATATATATATATATATATATATATATATATATATATATATATATATATTTTTATATATTT
>Ga0214544_1003685_pt1 | contig 31357 bp, 17 predicted proteins | sample CNSS3metaG_FD_160074 | JGI IMG/M metagenome (GOLD analysis project Ga0214544, IMG submission 160074) | Root nodule microbial communities from cowpea collected in UCLA plant growth center, Los Angeles, California, USA - CNSS3 | ecosystem: Host-associated > Plants > Roots > Nodule | place: USA...
ATTGTTGGGGGTGCCCAAATAATACATCTAAAATTTATACATTTCATTATTGTCACTAATACAATAAAAAATGAAGTATACGAAGAAAATTGAGAGACATAAATACCAAAAATGATTTATCAATATACCTATTTAAATAATCTATTCCTTTATTCTTCATCAATATACCTATTTTAAAAAAAAAATACTAAAAAATGATTTATCATAATCTAATAAAAAATTGAGAGACATAAATACCAAAAGAAAATTCGATGATAATCAAACCACACTTAAAATTCAATTATAAAAAACACACAGTACAATCATTTTTTCTTATAAAATAAAAAATTAATATAAAAGAGACTCATTAAATAAATTATTAAACTAATATTTCACTATCAAGTGAGACAAAAGAGAATTACCTTCTTCTTTATTTCTTCGAATGGAAGAGAACAGTTGAGAGATGAAAGCAAAAATAATTGATTTTTTTCTCTTCCGAAAGAAAAGAAAATAGGTAAGAATGGAAGATGAGAACAATTTGTAAGAAATTCAAGACATAAACATATAAAATAGGCTCATTAAATAAATTATTGAATTAATATTTCACTATCAAGTGAGACGAAAGAATTACTTTCTTCTTTTCTTCCTTGAGGAGGGAAGATAATAAAGGAGAAATAAGAGAAAAAATAATAGATCTTTTTCTTTTCAGAAATAAAAGAAAACAGATGAGAATGAAATATGAAAACAATTTATGAAAAACACAATCTATAATGAAAACAAATAATTAAAAATATTTTGATAAATCTTTTTAATCTTTATTCTTTATTATATTTGATTTTATATTTTATTATTTATTAGTATTAATTATTATGTTTATAAAAGAAATAAAATATTTAATTTAATATTTATAACAAAATAAAATCAAAATACCTAATATTTATAATAAAAAAATCAAAATATTTATTGTAAAAAAAGTTTCAAAATTTTTGGGGGGCCAAGGCCCCTCCCTGCACCCATGATGATCCGCCCCTGATGATAATAATGATAATAATTATAATATGATGATAAATATAAGGATAGAAAAGTCAAAATGGATGTATCGGCACAAATATTCGCATTTGTAGTAAGATTTATTTGTGAGATTTTTTTCTTAATCTATCTGTGCTTTTTCATTCATATTCATTGAGATGAACATGATTTTTTAATTTATTTGTCTCTTCAAATCAGTTTGAACAATATAATCCATAAAAACAAACACTGCGTAAATAAACCTCTATATGTTTATGTATTTACAATAACTAAGACTAATCTTTATAATTATTATGAATTAATGGTCGTCCATTGATTTATAAAATTACTCATATGATTGATAATCATATTAATCATTACTCTTTTTATGTAATATTTTGTATTTACTGTTTGATTTTATATCCTTTCTGGGTTACCATGTTGTATCTATAAATAGGACTTGTTCTATCAATAATAAGACACACATACAAACAGAATGTTCCCTACTCTCTCCTTCTCTATTCTTTCTCTCCTTTGTCTCTCTTTTATTGCCTTTATTTTATAACAATAATTTGATTATGCTATGATATTTTATTAATATTATATATTTATATAACATTTATTATATGAGATATGTAATCACAATAATTATTTCTATTATTATTTAATTGAGGCGTCTCGTTATTTTTACGGTATTATTTGATATTATATTATCAGCTTTATCTTATAGACCTTAAAGTTCATAAATCCTATAAATACAATTAGTATTTTTTATAAAAATATACTCTCACATTAATTCTCTCTTACTAATTTCTGAGTTGGAGAGTTTGTAAGTGAATTTTTTTCATGTGTTTCAACTCTCAGAAGCATTTGGAATACTTTGTCGCGGCTTTACATGGTCACCACTCAAAACCAAACTCAATTGTCACATAAGATAGAATCTAACCCGGTAACTACCATTTAAAATCAAAAACATCAATCCACAAAAACAAACAACAACATAAACACTACTACGACAACGATTATTAACCAACCATACAATGTATTATTTCAACAACAAATAATATACTAAGATCTTATATCCTCAATATTTATCAAAATTTAAACTCACTGAAAAAAAAAACATTATTTTCTTTTACCTCATCCAAAGCACCACAAGAAAAAAAAACTAAAGACTAAACAAAGTTAATAAAATCTTAACTTACTCAGAGATACTTTGATTCAAAACAAAACATATTATTGCAAACTTAGACTAATAAAAAGTTCTCAAATCAATTCAAATTTTACACACACACACACACACATATATATATATATATATATATATATATATATATATATATATATATATACACGTTTTCCAACTTACCACGAAATCACATATAATGATTTTACTAAATTATTGTGTTTTTAGTAATATAGTTATATGTATGATTTAAAAATATTATTTTCAATTCAATCATGTTAATTTTATATGTGGATAAATTGCAAATAAAATGTGCAACTATATTATTCAAAGGTATGATTATAATATTAAAATTGTTACGTATGTACGAACATGAAATTAGGTATAAATTTATTTTTAAACACGTTCATAGGAACAAGTATTATAATATTTACCAGTTATCTGCCCTATTTCTTTGGAGTGCAACTAATATCTCTCTACTAAAATGGATTCCATTCGCCTCTCTTTATAAAACATTTACCTTTATAAATTTAAAATTTTTTATATTATCAAATTTATGTTTTTTTTTTCTATTCAAAATTTTAATAACTCAATTTTAATTGAACTATTATCAACTTAATTAAGATTAAAACATTAATCAAGATTTATTATTTTAGGAAATGTTTTTTTCTTATATTAGATCGAAATAATTTTTTTGATTAGATTTATTTTATTGTCGTATGACAATTAATAATCTATACAATCTTTAATTTTCATAGCTAAAAGAACATTTATTGTTCTATTGAAAAATCTATGTAGCCATCAAGCACCGATAATAAGTTGAGTCAAAACGTTTGGCCTCAACTTAATTGTTTGTGCCTATATTAAAAGTTAGGTATAACTAATCGTTAAAATATGGACATTTTTTTGTCTTTTTATATTTTTCATTTTTGTTAAAAAAAATTATTTCAAAGTTAAATTTCCAATCAAATCTAACAGAAAATCTACAAGAAAAAGAAATTATAAAATTAAATAAGAAGATGTAATAGAAAACAACCAAAAACATTTTAGAGATATCATAACTTTTTTAAAATGAAACTCAAGGAATAAAAATTATATTGATAGAAAAACTTTTTAAATAATAAACTAATCAAGTAGTACTTTTTGAAAATCACTACTACTTTTTATTATTTATTATTTTTATTTTTGCATACTTGATTGAAATTTGATATTATTATTTTAATGTTATTTTTTTATATATGTTAGAATTTTCTTTTTATGGTCAAGTTGATCTAGTTTATTTTTCCAATGCCGTCATTAAATTTATTCACTTGTCGTACGACAATAATCTATGGAACCTTCAATTCCAACCTTTATTGTTTTGTTGACAAATATATGTAGCAATCAATAAACTAAAATAATGTTTATATTATTCAGTCATCTTAATAATTTAATGTTCAGAACACCTAAAAAAAGTTTTGAGTAAAAAGGTTTTGCCTCACCTTATTACATATGTCTATATTAAAATTTATGCATAACTAATCGTTATAATATAGACATTGATCTTGGTCTTGTTATATTTTTTGGTTTTATTAACAAAAATATTTCAGGTTAAATTTTCCATCAAATCTATCAGAAAAACTATAAGAAAATAAAGAAAGTTGTAAAATTAATTAAGAAGATAAAATATAAAACAATCAAAATTGAACTAAATGGAATTAGACAAACATTGTCTCTGTTGAGCATTCAACGGAGAGTATAAAAAAAAATGTTAGTCAGTTGATGGTGAAATAATGCTACTTTCCATCACCAAATTGCCCAACAATTCCGTAATTAATAAATTTAGTAGTACAAAAAAATGAATTATTTTCCTTTTCTTCTCTTCTTTTCAAATATGTTTTCCTCCTTTCATATAGATAAATACGAATTATATTTAAATCATCATCATGAGAAAATATCTTAATGATGATAAATAATTATAAATATATTTTTAAAATATGTTTGATTTATTTTTTATTTTTATTTCCATTTAAAATTAATATTAAATTTAATGTTATTAATTATAATGCACTAAAACATGTAATTAAATTTTATATATTTTATTATCAATTTTAAATATGATTATTTAAAAGAAATACACCGTTGTCAATTTTTTTTTTTAAATTTAAAATGAAAATGATGTCCCGTGCGTAAAGGCATCGTGTGACAAAGACTAGGATGGAACTGAGAATATTATTATTTGACTTGTGATGAAGATAACAATATTAATAATTTATGATTTTTTTTATTTCTTAATGTTTTTGATGTTAAGAATAAACTAATTATAATAATTAAATGTGAGAAATACTTAATACCATTTTATTTAAAGATTTGCATAAATAATATACAAATTGTTTTCTCGGAATATGTAAGATATGATTAATACAAGCCTACTTTTAAATTATTTTTAAAATGAAAACTAAATTAGAAATTGAGAAATAAAATTTAAAATTAATTATACTAAATTATTATATATTTTTTTAAATGTAATTTTATTTGTTGACTATCATTTTCATTAATAAATTATTCATTTAGATTCTCAAGACATTATTCATTTCATGTAATATTATATCGGTTATAATATAAGAAATTTCTTTTTGAAGTAATAGTCACTGGAATCATTAATATTATTCAATAAACAACATTGTTTTAGAAAAAAAATTATACTTTTACAACAGAACTATTTTTATGTAATTAAGTACATTGTGGAGCATATTTTCCTATTTTTTGTACTTTTTGTGTAAAATTTATAATTCTGAACTAATGTTAATTCATTAGTATCGACCACATCCTAAGATTACAATGTTTCTCTTTTGAATTCTTCCAATTTAATATTGTGTAATTAATATTTTTGTAACGAGGGAAGATTATGAAGGGATAATATTTTTTTGAGGAAAAAATATTCAATGAATATTAATAAATTTAAAATAGTTATTACGTATTTCTTAATATTTTTTTTTATAAATGCTAGTACGAGTACAAACATTTTTTTTTTCATTTCTCACATGGTGCTTTACATGTCTTGGGCCCTAGTTCCTAGTGGTCCATTTTTATATAAATTAATTGGTGACCTTTTTTATACGGTATATTGTTTAAGAAGTATATAAATTTGTTTGTGAATAATAATATTTTTTATTTTGTTTTTATTCCAATTTTAATCATTAATTTTTTTTTGTTGTTAACGATTTTTTTTTGCGTTTTGTTTTTTTTTTTCTCAAAAGTGTTATTTAAGCATTTATTTCATTATTCAAAAGTGTTGTTTTTGGAATAAAAACAAAATAAAAATTGTATTATTGACTAGTAAATTTAAGACAAATTATCAGAAGCATAAAAAAAATCGACAATTTTTTAGAGAAAAAAGACATGTTAAAGCATTTAATTTTCATATGTTATGATTTTATAGAATTTGTTTTCTTACCTTTACATTTTAGTCGGTAGAAAATATGAATTTAATTATGATGCACTACAGTAATATTATATTATCATTCAATCATAAAATATTTTTAATGTACTTCTAAAATAATATCATAAAATTTTGAAGTTTTTATATAAAACTATTTAATATGGATCATGTTTTCTTTTTCAAATTATATCACATAATATATATCTAAAGTAATTATCATAAGAAAAAAATATTTAACTTACCTTTGACCAGCAGCACATCTAAATTGAATTATAAGATTGTAAGAGACGTCACTTGCACACACAAAGGATAATTAAAAAAAAAAAAATCAATGAAATTATAATGTACTGTGTTGATTTCCACATTCTACCTAATTAATTTAACACTACAATAAGTTCGAAAGACATCATGAATGAGACAGATATACAAAATGATAAAAAAAATTTATCGTTTTATAAGTGTCTTTAAGAAAATGAAATGAAATAAACTTTTTTCTAAAAAAAAACTATAATTAATTTATATAGAAGTTACATTGCAAATTAATCAATATATAGATTAATTTTACCTCATTAAAGTTAAGTTTAATTTTTTATTTACTCTTCACAATTACTTATAAGAAAGATCGTTTAAAAAAGTTTTATAATCATGTTTAATTACTTTACATACTTCACATCGTGTCTGCTTTTGGATATTAACTGTTCATCAAGAAACGAACACATGATTGATTGATTATGCAATAAAAGAAAGCCGAAGGTTCAACATCCAACTTTTAACTCATCAATGAACAAAAGTTGACATTATAAACTTTAAAAACAACTTAATTTGCAATTTAAAAGTTTGAATAGAAACTTAAATTTGAAATTTTTGATTTAGTTATTGTTTTTTATTATTAGTCATACATATGGTTTTGAAGCGTAGTACCGTACTTGAAAACCTAACTGAAATATAAATACTTGGTCGTAAAAGCACACAATATTTCTTTATTACTAAGCACGCTACGGTTGATTGGGACAGTGGTATTCCGACAACACGCGGTTTAAGGTTTTCGTAGTTTTGGGAAAAACTTTTTCTTCAAAATAGCAACTTGAAATGTAAAACAAGTGGTTGAAGGGAAAGCAGATATTTATTGAAGATAAAAAAAAATAATATACAAAGAAAAAAGAGAAATTAACTTATTATATACGGTAAAAAATAGGAAAAAAAATAGTGAAAACGTGATTATGAAGTTGGAGAATTAAGAATGATGATGTTTGGGTCTGATTTCCATGCCTTCCACGACAAGTCCACCCTTCAACTGGTAACCCAGCTCCATCAAACTCATCGTAACTTGTTCATCATTCTCACCACTGAAGAACTCACCCAACTTGATTTCCATCCACCCATCTTCTCTTTTTTCTGCAACTCCCATAACTTCCTCTTCTTCCATCTTCAACACACTCCCCTTCTTACCCTTCTTCTCATCTTTCTCGCACAGATAAACCTTTCCACTCTGCACTTTCTCCCCCACTGCAACACTCACCTCACACGCCACCCGATCAAGCCCGTACTTCCGGTGCGAAATTTTCATTATCAGATAAACCGCATACCACGTGTTCGCTGTTAGAACCCGCGTCCATATTCCCCCCCGAATCTCTAACCAGCTCACCATTCTCAACTCTACCACCTCTTTGAACCTGCACAATCATTAACATTCATCGTACCACACTTCATCTTACAAATTTTAAAGGCTCGAATTAATTAATTAATTAATAAATTACCTTGATTCAGGAACCGTTCTCCAGCACCAGTACAAGGGGTCACTGCTCCACGCTATCGACAATTTTCTTGCGGATAGGATGTAAGATTTTTTGCCTGAACACTTCTCTAATTTGAAGCTCTGCATGTTGTAAACACAGGAACACGAAAATATGAGTAAGTAATTTATAGGAAATGAAGAGAAGCATGATTATATGTATATATACCATGTTGCCACCATCTAGGAGAAGTGGATGACAGAGAGAAAAGAAGAGGTTTTTGTAAGAAGAGGAATCAAGGGTGTGGGGATGAAGAACCCTTGCGAGAATGCGATGATAATCAGAGGGACAGAAGCTCTTCCATAGAAGGTCAGAGTCAGCGGCTGAATGCAGGGTTGAAGACACCATTGAGAATCTACATGCGTCAGGTGGAGATGTGTACGACAAGATCTTTGAAACACAATCCTCCGGCAACGAATCCATGATGTTTTTAGGATTTAGGATTTAGAAGAAAGGAAAAAAATTCACAGTATAAAAAGCGAAAGGTGTGTCGGGTTTCTTTATAGCCGCCAGCGTTCTGATTCTCGTGAACATGGGACGCTGTTACTAAACTCAAACAGTTTCACAGGTGTCACTTTGACCTTTCGTAAGTGTCTAGCTGTCGACTTTCGGAGACAGATTAGGTGTTCAAAATCATGATACTTATACTCATCCACCTTATCAGATAACTCTCCCCACACAACCACAAATATTTTTTTAATTTGTTATTTTTAATGTGTATCAAAATCTATTAGGGAACAAAACTAAATTGATGTACGCGCACGATCTAAACGAAAGCAATGTACTAACAAACTTCGTATGGCTTCGGGTGGGTGAAGAGACTCTTGGCGAGCTACTTTTCATTTTTTATATTTGCGGTGTGCGAAACTCAGATGGTGTTATTTTTGTTAAAGCATGACATATAGTATGGATGAGAATGACCCGCAACTAATCCAATAACTTGTGTCTTCTTGGATCATTGTACCAAAAAGAAGCATTCTTGGATTTTTCGCCATTATTTTAATTTTAATTTTACAGAACATGGAGCACGACATTCGGATATCATATTGTTTGGCTCCATTCATGCTCAGCGCAGACACGGAAAAATGTTTTAACAGATTTCTGTTAGATTTATAGCATTGATTTGATTTTAATTAATATAATATGTTCGTAAAACTTGATTACCGCAAAATGTTAGTGTATAATGATGTTAGTAAAAGTAACTTTGTTGACAACTTTCTACCAAGTTGTCATCGCATTTCACACAAAAGTGAAATCAAACGAGACCTTATATGTATCATTGAGTCAGTGGATGTAACACTTATATATAAGAAAGAAAAAGATTTAATAATGCTCTGTTTAGTAACAAAAAGTTGTATCCGTCAAAGAGCACTTTTTTTTTTTTATATACAAGAGATAAAACTGCACCGGTTAACGTGCATGACCGATTGATTAAGATATTGAGTAATATGACCCATTAATTAAGATATTGAGATTTTTTGTCCATAGATCAATTGGTGGCGATTGAAAAATAACAACATAGGAAAATAACTCTTTAAGATTTATGTGATAAATATTTGATCTTGAAGTGAGGGAGGAAGAGATTAAATTTGTTAATGCTCTAGTGAAATTACTATAGACTTCCTGCCATAATATTTTTAAATAATCAAAAATTCAAAATAGTTCGAGTTAAAAAAAATGTCGGCAACGATTTTTAATACTATATCATTTCACAATTAAATATGTTTTTTTTTTCCTAGATACTATTATAAAAAGATTGCGTTTTTTCTATAAATTAAATTACAAACTATTTTGTTTTTAGATTTTATAAAATGTAAAACAGTTTATTTTTTTCATAAATTGTGTTATAAATGTCTAGATAATTTAATAAAATAAAATTCCTAGAAGTAACATTTCCTTGAATTATGAGAATAATTTACATAAGTAAACACAAGAAGTATTGTGTGTAAAATAATGTTTAAGTACCTAATATTTAAAAAAATTCTAAGTCATTATTATGGTGGACATTAGAGAATATAATTATTTAGAAGATATAAAACCGATAAAAACTGAACCAAATTCACATAAAATATTTAAAATCATTTCTAACCCAAAATCTTAAATCAAGGTTTATAATTTTTTTTTTAATTTTATGTTGTGTTTAACTTTCTTATCTTTATTTAATTTGAATTTTAGATTCACATTTGAATTTCTAAAAATCACTCATTCAGATGTGAGTTCCTTCTATATTGATACACTCCTCTCAAGTGAAAGTATCTCACACTTAAATTTCCTATCTCATCAATATTCAACATTTTTTTTATAAAATCAATTAGTATCATATTCAAAATTCATTCACATTGTCCACCGACTCCAAAACAAATATTTATAACTGAAGTGAAAAAAATAATACATAACTTTTTGTAAGATCAATACCTAATTAAGATAGTTGCACATAATTACGATGATAATAGGACATGAGGGTTTTCTTATCTCATACCCATTTCTAAAAAAAAATCATTTTCATCTCTATATTCAAACTCAACGGCTATCAAATTTTTATCTCATCGTCATTTTTACCCGATAACGAATATACACTCATGTCCGTACCTTTACCCATTTCTTATTGTTTCATTATCAATTAAATAATTTTTATAAAATAACAAAAAATATAATGAAGGAAACATAATATTATCAAATATAAAATATTAGAATGAGAGTTGTTTTTTCAATATCAAATATTTTAAAAAAATTATAAATTTTTACATTTCAAATTAAAATATCTAATTAAATTTTAAAATTAAAATACCTAATTAAATTTTATGAAAATTAAAACATTTATTAAATTTAAAAACGTTAATGAAATATGATTAATAAAATTTAAAAAATGTTTAAAAAAAATTAAAATGAAAACAAACATTCTCCATCGTGAACGAATTGAAACAATATTCATGAACAAATGGACAAATTCACTATTAAAATATTTTCACAAATCTAATTTGAAGTATTTTTTTTAAGTTAAAAGATAATTAAATCACATACCATATAAGGACATTAAAAATAAGGAAATATTTACCCTAGATCAACTTAGGCTTATTATTAAAAATAAGGATAGTAATAATTATTTTTTTTTCTGGTTACAGTATTGACAGTGACACTAACCTCACAGTTATAAAGACTATAAAAGAAGTTAAATATTTATCTTAATCTCTTGACTTATCTTGCATAGTATTCTTAATAAATAATTATTTTTTTCTCTTCCCACTTTTACTTTTCACCTTCTTCTTTTTAGTACTTGTAGACACATTTTGTTTATATTTTAGGTATAGAATTTTATACAACTAATAGTAAGAGGGAGTGTAACGGTAGTCACCACGTGCATGTATATTCTTAAAATAACTATGACAAATGCATGTCAATGATACTTTTATTTTATGATTTTAATCAGTGCCTATCTATCTTAATACAAAATCAATATAAAAGTGATTTTAACCTATATATACATATATATATATATATATATATATATATATATATATATATATATATATATATATATATATATATATATATATATAGATGACAGCATTTCTGGTCACAAAATTTGACACCTGATCTTAGCTTCCAACCACAACCATGTCAAGTTTCATGTCCATTTCCCACAACCTTAAACCCTCCATATTGGTGTCTCCTTCTCTTCACCACTCTTCCTCATTCCCAATACTATTGTCTTCCAAACAACCCTTCTCTCTCACTCATCCTTTGAACCTCACACGAAGACTTTTCCTTCCCTCGGTTTCCGGCATCTGGGACGCTCTCACCGGCGCCGGTAACAATGGCCGTGAAGCCGTTCTCGCAATTCGACGCGGAATGTCTCTTTTCCGCCAGGTTTCTTCTTCAATTATACTTTTTCATCGTCAACTTTTTTTTTTTTTTTTTTTTTTTTTCATTTTGTACCACTTTGAGCATGTATCATAGCTGCTTAGTTTTTTAGTTATACAACATTTTATTCAGTAACACTTTTTGTGTCTATCTCTGTTCATTATGAATTGTTGTACAAGTAACATTTTGTAGTTAATTTATTGTTAAGGGTGATGTTTTGGGGTCTCTTGTGGAGTTCGACAAGGCAATTCAGTTGGATCCTCGTCAAAAGGCGTGTAGGTTTATACACTTCTGGAAAACGATTCATGAATTCACTTTGATATTTCGGTTATGAGATATTGTGATTGTTACCAGATCTTTGGCAAAGGGGCTTGTCACTTTACTACCTTAATCGGTACTTACTTACACTACACCTAATAACACTTTCTCTAGCTAAACTTTGGAAAGGATCGTTGTTGAATTTTTTATTGACAAAGTAAAATAGGTGTGGTGTGAGCAAGCACAACAATAATGTGGTGCTCCGAGTTTATCCAAAGGAGACTGAATTGAACCCTTTTACTGTAGATTTGAAGAGGGAGCTGAGCAGTTTCGATTTGATGTTGCGCAAAATCCAAATGACACGGAAGAGTCCATATGGTGCTTTCTGTGTGAAGCTCAGTTGTATGGAGTGGATGAAGCAAGGAAGCGATTTCTTGAGGCAAGTTGCTGCTTCTATCTCTAGCCACTAGGAAGTTAAACATGAGAATGGAATGTGTGAATATGCAAATAATTATCATCTTTCTAAATGAATTTAGGTTGGAATAGACCCGAGGCCAGTCATGCGGGAAGCATATAGCATGTTCAAAGATGGTGGGGATCCTGAAAAGGTGTGCTGTAGTTACATTCTTCATTAGTATGCATATATTTCTGTTATATATAGAACCATGCTTAATTCTCCCCCGTATAGCTTGAGCTACTTTTAGGAGAGTTGTTGTTGGTTCTTGACCATTTGTAAAGCATGCCATTTTTTTTTTGTTTTCATGCACATTTACCTCTTAATTTGGTTCCCCAAATCTAGTCCTCTCATACTTAAACTAAGATTGTGTTGGCAACTTGTTAATCTGGTCTATTATTTGCGAATTTTATATATTTCGTAGGACAGAATGTGTAACATCCGCTAACATTTTACTCAACTTTACAATCCTGCTTCATTTATACAACAATATGGCACCGTATTTCCCTTCTGTTATCATAGATCACCCATGATTATATCGTTGTTATATGAAGAGAGGGAGATTGTTGTAATGTTGAAAAGATGAAGGATATCAAGTGTAATCTTAGGGGTGAAAGTAAATTTTTCTCCCTTTCCTATCTTTGCACAAATGCCTAACTTGAGCTTGTCCTCTTGAAGCAGGCATTGCTTTGTTTCTCATCAGTTCTGCCTATTATTAACTATAATTTTTGTTTTGATCAGCAATAATAGAATACTAGGGGTGCTCTAACCCATATACAGAAAATATACACGTACATTAAACACCTAAACATAGGTTCAACACATCTTTAATGGAGATCCCATTGTAACTTTCCACATATCACACCCTTCCAAAACAGTACTATATATATAGTCTTAATATTTAGAAACTACCCATGCGAGTAAATTACCAAAACAGAGCAAATAGTTCACTATAATATAGAGTGTAATGAAAAACTCACTTATTTTTAGTGAGTAAATAAGAAGTAGGAAATTAGCATAGAGGACTTTCTGAGGCTGATATTTATCATCAAGGATCTGTTAACCACATCAGCAGCACACTGACAACCAATTAAAAAACTAGGAAGATAACATTATTCAAATTGAAAATATAGTCAAAATTTGAACTTTTTTAGAATTAGAAGTAGAGGACCAAAAGTGCAAATAGCCTAATTTTGTTTCACTTTTTTTAATGTGAGTTTTGGATTCGATAATATCTTTTGTCTAGTGGTAAAGTTTTGTGTGTTTGATAGTTAGAGTAAGGTATAATCTTAAAATTTTCTCGTTGGTTATTTTATCAGAATCAGTATTGTAAACTTTAAAACAGGTTTGCAGTAATTCTCTACTTTCTGTTCTCTGCAAAGGCACTGGAATATTTTTATTTGTCATGTTATTGGCACTCCATTATTTCTCTTGTCTCTGTAAAGGCAATCTGATGCGGGCAATTGATTTACCTGTCTAGCTTGTAGCTGCATTCTCTGGTGGAAGAGATAGTGAGTATTTTTATGCTTCATTATATGCTGGGCTTTATTACGAATCTCAGGTATTCTTGCAACTTCCAATCTTAAAAATATTAAGAGATTATTATTTGGTACAATGATTTACATCATTATCCGAATGGAACTCTAGTTATTGTTTACTCTGTTAGGTGGAATATTTATGGGGATGGTGATTTGACAGAATTGATTTTTTCTATATATATATTTTTACATAAGGAAAAATCAGGTATATGTTGTTAAAATGATAATTGTGCAGAGTCTTTCGTTGTCCAATTTATAAGGTTGTTACCAACTTAGCAAGAATTCAACAAGATCTTCTCTGTATGATGAATTTGTTAATAAGAAGCTGGTTTTCTTGTGTGTTATTGGATTGTTTAAAAGATTTTAAGGTACAAAATCCTTGGATTGAATCCCTGCAATTGCTTTATTCCTCTTTATGGGCACTATGCATGGTGATTCATTTCCAACCAAAAAATGCATGCATAAACGAAGAAGCTCATAATAGACAGGAGAAATATTCATTAGTTTACACACTTTGTTATTAGTTTTTGGAATTGGTAAGACAGTTGCAAGGTTGAAGAAAGTGAACCAACTGGAATATGGTGTATTAACCGGCCATCTTGTTCTGTGTCAGAAGATTTGTACTTTTTATGTTTTTTATTTGGGTTGAAGTTGCTTTATGAACTTCATACTAATGATTTTTTCATGTGTAGAATGAAACAGATGCTGCTAAAATTCACATAGTTGCTGCATGCCAGTCTTCTTATGGGCAAAGGTAGGGTTTTGAATAAGTACACATTTCTTAGGTAGTGAAAAGAGTGCAAATTCGGAACATGAAAGGTGCATATTCATTCTTTAATACAGGTCTGATGATTATATGGCTGCTCTTTCCAAGGTTCACTGTCTCTGTCGAAATTGGGTCTTCAACTAAAACTTGTATGCAGTGTGTCCATTTTTCACGATGAAGCTGATACATAAGTGTCTTTATGTACCACAAACATCTTGTGAGTTACTATGCTGCTGGAACGGTTAAAAGAATTTATCATATTCCTTTATTCTATTACTTCTTCACTTGATGTTGTGGCCTATATGAATATTACTAAAATTTGTAAACATGTTAGATTTCTTCACTTGATGTTGATTTCTGAAACACACTTTGGTCAGCTTATTATGTCTATAGTGAAATAGCCCCGGAAGTCTGGTATATCTCAATATAGGATGAAGTTTAGTCAAATTTGGAAACTTGTTCAATATATATAAATAATCTATTGATTAAATTGATGTAGTTGTTTGGGTTAAACGCTCTAGTTCTCTAGGTTATCATTTTGGAATTTAATGACTTTATCGTATTTCATTTTTAAAAGATAATTCAAAATGTTAAGAAAAGAGAAACGACGTATATAAGTTTCTTTTGATTTGATATATAGGACAATTTTTCTAACAAGAATAACAACTATATTAGTCTAGAACAGCCAAAACTTTCATACGTCAATATACATTTGATATGACCTCTCAGGAGTACTTGTCATAACTCACACCTGTCTCTCAGAAGCTATAACTATGTATGATGGTCGGGCAACACCCCTCCCAAGAGTATGATAAGGTCCTTATCTAGTACATTCGATCTCTTACCAAATCTACAAATAAGAATATTCTTCAACTCTCACAACTAAATATCTTTTTCTATTTGAGTCCAATACTTATTAGAGTTAAAATACTCTTAATTCTGTTGTGGCGTCAATACACTCCCCTCATCACCATACAAGTAGTATTCCCATCCTAAGAATCACTACCTTCTCATTCCACATCATTCATATCAAACCACAATAAAATTTCAACTAAATATAACATTCACAGACATTCACACAACACTTGCATAATTCACAAACTCACTCAGTGAGTTACACCTAGGAATGTACTCGCTCAACGACTAGGTGACTCGCCCAACGAGTCAAGTATTGAAACCAAAAACATATAAGTTAGCCCAGCAAAAGCAGATTTGCTCAGAGACCAAGCTCCCTTGCTTCTCTGCCAAAACTCAAATTTCACTCTCGCACAACGACTCATTCACTCACCAAATGGCTTAGGCCCTGCAAGCGAATTTAAATCAAGTTTGTCCAACGAGTGAAAAATCCTTATGCTCTCTGTAATTATTTTTAATGCTCACTCTATGAAGGTTTGCTCATCGAGTCTACATAAAAAAGAGACATAAATTTACATATTTGATTGTAACTTGGGCTCTAGTGGGTGTTTTTATCCTCTATCTCAACCGAAATCAGCAACCCAGTTAAAAGGACCATTAGAAGCCAAAGATGCAACCTCACATTCACTCTCAATTTCACAACTCATATACCAATCTTAACACAACCATGTTCAACACATCAAACTAAATCAAGCAAAGTTAAAATCTAATAACTCAACCATTCTAGCACAGATCAACATACTACATAGGCTTTTACTCAAATTAAACTAAATCACACAGTTTCATTCCTACTACATGTAACAGATCAATTCAAATTTCACTCATTTAGAAATATCATTTCAAATAATTTTCTATACAACAAATTATAACATTATTGCATCACACACAAATCAACTCATCATACAACAATATATTTAAATTTAAAACTTGCTTCCATTACATAGATAGATGCTCCTAAACTCAAAGATTCTTCACACCGGCTCTACCTTACACAGGTTGCTCTACTTACACATAAAAAAAACCCTTATTAACGATCAAAACACACTCTTACAATCATAACCAAACAGATATTCACCTTGAGCTCTTTAACATCACATGCAATTTGTTCATTTTTGTGGTAAGATCTTTAGCATAAGAACAGATGAGAGGTTGATTCGTATCATCTTGACTTGGTTCTGATTTATCCATTTTGTAAGAAAATCTAATTCGGTGTTCTTCTCCTATACGTATCCAATAGAACATGTTTAGACAAATCTTTTTCATGAAAAACCCACTTTATTTAGGCCGGGAAAATCATATGGTTTTATGAAATCATGTATCTAATATCCAAATACTATTGTATGTAAATAATGCATATTTTATTTCATTCATAAATCTGTTTTCTTCCTTAGGAATTCTAGTCTCAATTAAAATACTAGTTTTTATTGTTCATATGTTATTATTTGAATATACCACATCAATTCGTTATTTATGGATGATAATATTCCATTGATACAGAGTCACTCATTTTTCATCTAGGTTCAAATCTTACTAATAGGTCTACTAGAGTTCATAAATTGTTGAAAAAATTAACAAAAGAAACATAAACCCCTACACCCTCACATGCAACAAATTTGCTAAAAAAACTCAAAAAAATAAAACAAAAGATGAACTTACTCTGTTCAAGATTTAGACTGGGTAGAATTGTAGACTTCAACACCAAGAGTAACATATTCCCGTCTTCGAGCATAAGAAGGATAAAGTCAGAGATTTGAGATCCTGAGAGAAAATAGAGAAAATATTTAGAAAAAAGTTTTAGAGTAATAGTAATTCTTATAAAATGAAACTTGATTAGTGAAGAGTTCTATTTATATACCGACTTTTATGAATAAAATAATTGAATATTATTTTTAAGGTCACTCTTACTCTTATTATTTTATAGGTTCTTAAATGAGTCTTATTTTGAATTTATTTGTTTTTATCTCAATTGTATGAGTTAGGTTGGCTTATTCTAATATCTTTATAAAAAAATATTTAAAATGTATATAAGCAAAGAATTCCTTGAAAATTTTAAAATTAATTAAGCAAAATTAAAGTGATTTAAAAATGTACCCATTTTAATAATTTCTGTGTAAAATTATGCCTATTTTCGTTAATTTCATTCAAGTTCATCTATATTCCCTGTAATCTGTAACTAAATTGAATTATTACAGTGTAATTCCAGAAAAATCAATACATATCATAATTAAACTATATTATTACACTTTAAAATATTACAACATTGTTTATAATCAATAAAGAATATACATTTAAGTTAACGAATATGAATAAGCTATTTACCTTCACATATGTCAATTCGAGAACAATACCCCAAGACAAAGATGACTTTTGGAGTAAGAAAACTTGAGAAAAAAAAAAATAGAAATCGACATACCTAATTATACTTATGTAAAGTAAAAGAAAAGAAAGTAGATAGTTGTCTACTGAAATACAACTTCATCAAGATTATAGAAAAAAAAAAAACTCCAACAAAAGTAAAAAAAAGTTATGCATTATAACACAACTTCTTTATTTTGAATACTTATTTTTAAGCACGACCTATTGCAATTTTGTAAAAATACATCTATTTTAGTAATTTTTATATAAAATTGCACCAATTTTTCTTAAATCATATATATTATTGTGTTAAATATGTTTTTGGTCCCTTAACTTTCAGTGAATTTTGGGATTAGTCTATTTTGAAACTTTAGACCAATTTAGTCTTTCATCTTTTGAAATACATGAATTTAGTCATTTTAATCAAATTTTATTAGGTTTATTTGATGTTTCATACACATTTTAGAATTGTATGTGAGTTGTTTATACTGTTTGACACATTTTTGGTACTATGATAAAACACGCTTGAAATGTCAAATAAACTTAATAAAATTTGATTAAAAAAATTAAATTTACATATTTCGAAAAATGATAAACTAAATTGATTCAAAATTTTAAAATGGACTAATTCTAAAATTCACTTAATATTTAAAAAAACATATTTAACTTAAAATTAAACTAAAAAATTTTCGACAGTGAGATGATGTAATCATGACTTTGACACATTATATGATTCATGCACCTAATATCAATATTTTGTCCAATCCATGGTTTTAACCACTCTGCCACTGCCAGCCATTGTTTCTTTCTATTCAACTCTGTTACCTACTTTGTTCTTCCACGATACCAAACAACAAAATTTTATTTTTCTTCATTTAATTTTTAGGGCTACATTATTGCAAACTACTAAAGTCGAAAACACAAACCAAAATACCAAATGATTTACAAATCTATTTTCGTCCTATAAATAACTCGGCGCCGCAATTTATAAATAAGCTTCAATCCTATTTTTTCGGATTTTGACTTGGCTTCTTTATTCTGGAAAATATAGAATCAACCTAATATTAGCTTCAATTTGTTATTATTAAACAATACCAATCATATGCCATTTTGGCATATACTCACTCACAAGCATCAAAACTTGGATATTCCCTTCCAAACTCAAGGATATACCAATTTTCTTCACTTCTCCATTATTGGACAAAAAGTTAAGTCACAATAACTCTTTCAGGGGCCTAATCAGAAACATACAAAGTAAAAAATTCCCATATTTCTATCAGAGCTACTACATTAAAAGCTTTGTCCTTTTTTCAGTTGCATCATCAGATTTTGTTGCTTACTCCGACTTATATGGTTTCCGTTGCTTTTCTTACTCCATGAAACTCAAGGGTGTTATAAAACTTACCGTGGAAAAAATGGAAAATATTTCTATGTAAGTTAATTCCAATTTATACAATAAATTTATTTAATTTTCTTTTCTATCTGAAGATTCAACAAGTTAAACAAACCTATCAATTACTTTCCAAAATTTAATATAGTAAGAAATATTCCTGAGTTACGCATAGGGAAAGTAAAGAATGGGAAACCTCTGACAGAAACTATAAAACCCGCAACACAGTTGTCTTTGCTTCATTAAACAAAGTACGGTGTTTTGAACTCAACCTGGGAAGTAGCTATCTCCCACGTTTTCCCATGTCGTCTGAGCCGTTGATTCCACCGTCGGAAGCATTGTCAACTTCTAACTCCGTCAGGCGATGCGGCGAAACGGTGTGGATTTTCGATGAGTTGCCGAAGGCCACCGTCGTTTCCGTGTCGAGACCAGACACCGGAGACATTAGCTCAATCCTCCTTTCATATACCATTCAGTTGCAGTACAAACAGGCACAAGCTTCTTCTCACATACTCATTTGCTTCTTTCTAGTTTTCATCTCATTTTTTATGTGCAAACGATTTTTATTTTTCGATTTCTTTTCATAGTTTTTAAGCTTGTGGTCCAAGTTATTGGCCATCATGGCATTTGTGATCTCGTCAATATCATTCTTTTTTCAGCTGTCCAATGTTGTTTGGCGAATTTGAGTGGGAAAGACGAATGAAAATATCTGGTTTTGTTTTGTTTTGTTTTGTTTTGCCAAATGATCTTCAATTGGGTGGTTTCTGTTTGTATTGCCACTTGCTGAATCCATTAGATAGATGCATCCGTTTTAATTGTGCTCAGGTCTCGATGTTGTAAAACCTTAGTTCATAAATTATATGCGTGTCAGTTATTTACACTTTACACGTAGACTATAAGCTTTTTATGTATTGAATTATGATGTGAAGTGGTGTGGTTCTAATCCAACATCCCAACTATAATGTCTAAGTAACTGTTACATTTTTATTTCAGTTTAAATGGCTTCTAGTGAAGAAGGCATCACAACTTCTTTATTTACAGTTCTGTCTGCGAAAACGTGCAATAATTGAAGATTTTCATGACAGGCAAGAGCAGGTTTGCGCTTTCATTTTGCAACGTTGTTTCTTTCATTTAATCTTTAGCACCTCCTTAATCTCACACATTCACATTTACGTTCTAAAACCTGATTCTTTGTACGTTATTCGTATATTGCCAATAGTTCAGTTTTTGCTCCTCCCTCAAGTTTACTTAGTGACATCATTAAAGTCATTGCATTTGAAATATTGTTCTCTTTAGTCTTCTGTAGCTTTGTCTTGTACGGAGCTATCAAACATCAAAGAAGACAATTTTTAGATGTTGTGATTCTAATTATATTAATAAACTTGAACTTGAGGTGTTTCCTTCATTATATTTGACATATATGATTCAGCCTAATTTCTATCTTAATAAAACTCGTGAAGTTGAAAGAATGGCTCCAAAACCTGGGAATAGCAGACCAAACGGTAATAGAGCATGAAGATGAAGAACCTGATGATGGAGCTGTGCCTTTACTTCATGAAGACAGTGTTAAAAACAGGTATTTGAATTTGCTAAATGGTTTAAGTAATTAAAAATAGAATTTTTATTGGGATCATACATAAAAGTGTGTTTCTCTCTACTATTTTCAATGCGCTCCCGTACTCATTAATTTGGTCTTTTTTAAAGATATGTTCCATCCGTTGCTGCTCTACCAATAATTCGTCCATCACTAGGAGGGCAACATTCAATTGCAGATAGAGCCAAAGTCGCAATGCAGGGTTACTTGAATCACTTTTTAGAAAACTTGGATATTGTGAATTCTCAAGAGGTAACAAATGAAACTTCGGAGTTGGTAATTGTTGGATTTGTTTAGATAATTCTTAGCAGACCTTCTGAGAAAACCATAAATCTGTTTTTCCTTCAGTATCTTCTACACTTGTATGTATAATTAGGAAACTTTTACCATGTACCTAATGTGACTTCTCCAGAGCTAAAATTATCTTTTGTAACATATGGTTTTGGATTATAGGTCTGCAGGTTTTTGGAAGTCTCCAAGCTATCCTTTATACAGGAGTATGGTCCAAAACTGAAAGAGGGATTTGTAATGGTGAAGCATTTGTCAAATATTTCACAGGATTTGGATGTATCATGTTTCCCGTGCAATTGGTTTCGTTGTTGTAATAACAGCTGGAAGAAGGTTTGCTTCAGAAGTTTATTTTTGGTGATAATAGCTAGTTGAGTTTTTATGGTTGCATACTATTGGGAACTAAAATGCAGGTACAGTTTGTGGACTGAAATAAACTAACTGATCAATTGGACCTTTGGGTTGTATATATAATGTTAGAAATCTAAGTGTGAGTCTAAGTTTCATATTTGTTAGAAATGAGAAAGTAGAGCACTGTATAAGGATAAAGACTCATAAACTCATTACTTTAAGGTTTTGGGTTGAGAATGGTGTCAATGTCTTATGTGGTTGGACTCAAGTCTCAAACCTCCTCTTCCTCTGTAAACCTAACATATAATACCTTCCTTGTTTGAAATGCCTCTTTATGGTTATATATGGTCTCTGACAACTTTTTTTTCTTTTTCATTCAATCTTAATTTTAATCTAGAAATTGTTGTCTGCACATAGGTATGGGCTGTTTTGAAACCTGGGTTTTTGGCCCTCTTGGATGATCCCTTCAGCAACAAACCACTGGATATAATTATTTTTGATATCCTCCCTTCCTCTGATGGAGTTGGAGGGACCAAAGCATATTTAGCTGATCCTATAAAAGGACGCAATCCTTTGCGTTATTCATTCAAGGTAGTAAAAATTGTCTCTTCAAGATTATAAATGCTTTTGCTGCCAAAATTTTATTAGGAATTGTTTGAAATTATTAATAGGTTACTAGTGGAAATAGGAGCATATTGTTGAGAACTACCAGTAGTCCTAAAGTAAAAGCTTGGGTTGCTGCAATAAACGAAGCTAGTCTGAGACCTCTTGAAGGTTGGTGTTGTCGTCATCGCTTTGGTTCCTTTGCTCCCATAAGAGGTTTGACAGAAGATGGGAGCCAAGCCCAATGGTTTGTTGATGGACATGCAGCATTTGAAGCTATTGCTACTTCAATTCAAGAGGCAAAGTCAGAGGTACATGTTTCCATTGTTAATATTGTTAATCTAGAGTATATATATAAAGTTATTTTGGCTTCCTAATTCAATTTAGGGTTAATTATGTTTTTAGTTCTTGAACTTTGATGTGAAATTGTATTTTTCGTTCCTGTCCGAAATTTTGATACATTTTGGTCCTAAATTTTAAAAAATAATGGATCCAGTACTTTTAGCCCAATTATATTAAATTTTGTTGACATGTAAAACGACGTTACATACTAGTATCTGAGTGATTTACACAGTTTGACCCGTTTCGGCGTCAGTATCTGCTGGAAAATGCATTTGACATATCAACAAAATTTAATTTAATTGGACTAAACGGACTATATCCATTCATTTATTAAGTTTAAGGACCAAAATATATCAAAGTTTCGGACAGGGAAAAATTTCAATTTCGGATCAAAGTTCAGGGACTAAAAACACATTTAACCCTTCAATTTTTAATCACAAGAGAATGAAAACTGGTTGCAGATCTTCATCACGGGCTGGTGGCTATGCCCAGAGCTATATCTGAGGCGACCTTTTGATAGTTTTTCTACCTCTCGGTTAGATTCTTTACTAGAAGAAAAGGCAAAGCAAGGGGTTCAGGTACACATTCTATTCTCATCAATATAGTCCATTTTCTTTGCATTTGTCTGAATTCTTACAAGATTGAATAATAACAAATAGAATTATGCTTATGTTATGCCATTAAATGATTCTGCAGATCTATGTGCTTCTCTACAAGGAGGTTTCTTTAGCTTTGAAAATCAACAGCTTGTACAGTATGAAAAGACTGCTCAAAATTCATGAGAATGTGAAGGTACTGCGCTATCCAGATCATTTCGCTGCTCGTGTGTATTTATGGTATGTACTATTATTTAAAAAAGGAAGTTTGAATATCTTCTTATGTGGACCTTTTTGGGGCATATATGATGACTAATTTTGGTTTCTTATAGGTCGCACCATGAAAAACTTGTAATTATTGATTACAAGATTTGCTATATTGGAGGATTAGATTTATGCTTTGGTCGATATGACACACCTGAACATAAAGTGGGTGACTGCCCTTCTGTAATATGGCCTGGAAAGGACTATTACAACCCAAGGTATTTCTTTTCCAATTTTCATCATTTAAAAAAACATGGAGATTTTTTTGTGAAACAGTGTTTGAATATGTTCCTAGAAGAAAAGGTCCAAGTTTCTTATACTCTAGGTCCATTGTAATTCCTTTAGATATGTTTGAGACTTGTCGCTGTGTCCGTGTTTTACATTTTTTCAACTTGGACGTTTCTTCATATCTGTGTCCATGTCTGGTCTTCATATTAGTGTCTGTGTCCATGTCCGTGTCTGGTCTTCATAGGATGCTATACTAAGTTTCTAGTATTATTCTTCTGTAATTTTGTACTTTGATAGGGAATCTGAGCCAAATTCGTGGGAAGACACCATGAAAGATGAATTGAATCGTGAGAAATATCCCCGTATGCCGTGGCACGATGTCCATTGTGCTCTTTGGGGACCTCCCTGTCGTGACATTGCTCGTCATTTTGTCCAACGTTGGAACCATGCTAAGGTATACAAAATGATGTTATTTATTCTCAAATATTTTCTTTTTATTATTGTATCCGCGCTATCTTACATGGCGAATCTTATCACAGAGAACCAAAGCTCCAAATGAACATGAAATTCCTCTACTTATGCCTCACCATCACATGGTCCTTCCTCATTACATGGGAAGAAGCAGAGAGATAGACATTGAAGAAAAGAAAGATGAAGAAGAGAGGAAAGAAATTGTGAAGCAAGATTCATTTTCTTCAGAGTCTCCAGTGCAAGATATACCACTACTTTTACCGCAAGAAGCTGATGGAATTGTTACTTCAAATGGAGATCATACAAATTTTAGTCAAATTTCTCCATCGAAGGAGGACGAAACTCTAGTTTCAGACACACAGACCAAAGGTTTTCAAGATGAAGTTGTTCCTTTACTCTTGGGAGCACAATCTTTTGCCGATGTTCTAGATGATTGGTGGGAAGCACCAGAAGGCACCAATGATGACACTATTTTGGAGTATGGACAAGTTGGTCCACGCACCACCTGTCATTGCCAGGTTAGTTATGATGCTTGAATAATTAGTTTCAAACAGTTTCTATTTCTTAGAACAATTATATTCTCTTTCTTGGAACAATTAGTTTCTCTTTATCAACAGGTAATCAGAAGTGTCAGCCAGTGGTCTGCTGGAACAAGCCAGCCTGAAGAAAGCATTCACACTGCATATTGTTCCCTTATTGAAAAAGCAAAACATTTTATCTACATTGAGGTAAGTTAATTGTGAGGAACTCCTATTTTTATACACTTTTCCTTTCAGTATCTTAAGATATTTGGCCTTTGGGGTTACTATGTGTTAAATACATTAGTCTGTCAGGTATTAATTTTCCAGTTTTTATACTGTGTTGGTTGAGTATTGTCAAATAAGATCAAGATCCAAAGTCATGATATAAATTCTTCATCTCCAAGTCATATTTAGAAAAGAAGTATTTGGAGATTATTTTACGAACTGCACCTCAAGAATGCAAATCCTTCATACAAAAAATACCTTATGGCAATTAGTATTAAGTTCTGGTTTGATTGGTTTCTTACAGTGTACGTTATTATAGTGGTTTCTTACATTGTACCCATTTCCCCCTTTTTGTCTTTCTCATTTTGTTTCCATTCAGAACCAATTTTTCATATCAGGTCTATCAGGGGATGACACAATACAGAACCGTATTTTGGAAGCTCTATATAGGCGTATTTTGCAAGCCCACAAAGAACAGAAAGACTTTAGAGTTATAGTAGTGATTCCCCTCTTACCTGGCTTCCAGGTAAATGTAACTTGCCTTTGTTTTATAACATAAATCCTCTTTGGTGTAGTCTTCAATCGTTTTCTGTTGTGAACTATTAACAGGGTGGTCTAGATGATGGTGGTGCTGCTACTGTGAGAGCCTTAACACATTGGCAGTATAGAACGATTTCTAGAGAAAAGCACTCGATACTGTACAATCTTGAAACTGTACTTGGTCCTAAGACTCATGATTATATTTCTTTCTACGGTTTACGATCTCATGGTAGACTCTATGAAAATGGTCCTGTGGCTACAAGTCAGGTATAATATATAATGAAACAACTTTTGGCTTTTATAATAAGGATTTAACACCACATATTTTTCTTGTTTGATGCATATTTCCCATATCTTTGCAGGTGTATGTGCACAGTAAATTGATGATAATTGATGATCGTGTATCTTTTATTGGATCATCGAACATAAATGACCGCAGTTTGCTTGGTTTAAGAGACTCTGAGGTGCAATTGATATCTGCTTTTTGTCTCTTTAATCAGCTATTTCTTATAGCACGCGCAATTCTAATAGTTTTCATAAACCAGATTGGAGTGCTTATAGAAGATAAAGAATATGTTGAATCTTTGATGAATGGAAAGCCATGGAAGGCTGGAAAATTTTCCTATAGCCTCCGCTGCTCCCTGTGGTCTGAACACCTTGGTCTTCATACCGGAGAGGTTAGTCAAAATGATAAAACTTTGGTCTTTATGCTATATCTCACCAACACATGCTTGGTCTGTATGTTCATTTGTTTACATTACTTGATGACACCCTCTTAACAATATTCTCTTTCTCGTAACAGATCAGTAAAATCAGTGATCCGGTGGTAGATACAACCTACAAGGACTTGTGGTCAGCAACTGCAAAGGTTAGATTTTGTCTCACTGGTTTGTGTATTTCCTCTTTTCGACAACATCGTAACCAATCAAGATGTCAAAAATTTGATTTTTTTTAAGCCCCTGTGTTCTAATAAATGAGCATTTCTTTTTCTTTGACAAACATTATTCATCAACAAACATGATACAGTGACATGTTGACTTTGTTTTTGGATGAGCAGGAAAATGCAAGCATATACCATGAGGTCTTTGCTTGCATTCCCAACGATGAAATACACTCAAGGTATGTGGAGTTTTCCCCGTTTCTTGTAGGGTCTCTGAATATCCTGTTTTTGGTATTGTTTTATCCTTTTGTTGTTAAGTAACAAAGTTTAGAATAATATGCAGAGCTGCACTTCGGCAAAGCATGAGTGAGTTGAAAGAAAAAGTTGGTGATACGACGATAGATATGGGAATAGCCCCTGATAAGTTGGTGTGCCATGAAAATGGAGAAATGAAAAGAATAGAGGCGATAGATAGGTTGAAGTGTGTGAAGGGACACCTTGTTTCCTTTCCTTTGGAGTTCATGCGTGAGGAAGATCTTAGACCAGCTCTTATGGAGAGCGAGTTTTATGTTGCTCCTCAAGTCTATCATTGAATATGCTACTTTGGAGACTCAGAGAGAAGAATTCATGTAACTCGTATCTGATTGATGTTATATCTGATTGATGTTATATCTTTACGATGAATCTTGTTTCGAAAACTGAAAGAGAAAGGATCCAATGTTGTTTTCGATCACCAGAAGAATTGCTGGGAATATGCCATGCAACCTTCATATATGTTGTACAGTACTAATTCTTTTTTTTTTTTTTTTCTTTACGGGATAAGGCTTCGTTCATTGTGAAGGAAATTGTATATATATTCTTCTTCTATTGGTCTGGGATTTGTTTTTTTCTTATGTAAGATGATTCTTTTCATAAGGTTATTAATAAGTATTGCAAGTTGAGGTTATTGATTTGATTTTAAACTTACTTCTCTTGATCAAGAGACCCTCCCTCTTAAAATTAAATAAAAAACAATACTTGTCTTGACATATAAAAATAAATTAAAAAACCGTACCATATGAATTAAGCACGATGGTTTACTTTCTAGTATAAAAACCTTTTAACAGTTTATAAAATTGTTAAAATACGTTAATAAAAATTGACATCACTGAAAAAAGAATTGTAAATAACAATTCTACATATTATACTGGTTAAATAAAATTATACATATACTAGTTAACTAAAATTAATTAATTAATTAATTAGATAAGACAGTTCACAGAAAATAAGAAAACATACAGTTTGAAATATAAATTTAAATATATTTTTAATCTGTATAAAATTATATAATTTTTGTTTTGTCGGTTAATATTTTTCATTTAAATTATTTTTTAAAAACTTTTTCAGTTTTAAAAGAATATTTCGCATTGAGATAAAAATAGCTTTAATTATTATTTAGATTTAAAAAATTAAAATTAAGATATTATAACTATTTTATATTCTATCATACTTTTTCTTTTTTACATAGAGTATGAAGTCAATAATATCAAGAAGAACATATATAACAATTCACAAACTTTTCTATCTTGTCCTATCACTTCCATCAAAGTAAATGTATACGTATATTTTTTGTGTTTTCCAACTAAACAATAAATGTTTTGTATCTTTTTGAATCATCAAGATAATTTTTTTAACAAGTATGGAATTTTGAAACTCATTTTCTAACGTTTTAAGTTTGTTACCGATAATCAACAATTTATTTAAGTATTTTTTAATTGTTGGAGACTTTTGCGATGCACATTTTCTTATCAATTTTAAAATTTATGTCTTGAATCTTCTCGCTTGTTTTGTATTCTCTAATTAAATAATTCCAAGTTTATTTGTTAGTAAAATAATAAAGTCGCATCTTTCACAACTTACACGAAACTTTAGCATAGTAAAGTGTTTTCAACTTTAATGTCATGTTCATTTGATAGAGAGGATTTGAGAAAAAAAGAAGTGAATTTAAGAATGAATTATGTGTTATTTTTTTTAAGAAATTTAGAGGTGATTGTGAGTAGATTTGAAAGTTAAGTTTGTGAAAAATTTGATTGATGTGATACATTAAAAAATATATTTTAATAGAAGTATTGATGAGATTACTATTTTGCCCTTTATATAATAATTAGAATAAATTGATATTAGTATGAGTAAAAAAAATTGTTTAAATTTTTCTAACTAGTAAAATTGAAAAAAAAAATTAACAAAGAAAAACAAGGTTCAGCCACCAAATAGGATCCATGGTAACATAAAGTTTATGTAATTTGGATTGAATCTGCATATACGGGATTAAATCATCTCCTTTTAAAGCACACATATTTGTTCCTTGTCATGTGGGATTGGATCTCTCACTTTCACGCACACATAGATCCGTTCCATTTGAGGTGGGATTGAATCTCTCACTTTTACGCCTACACAGATTCGTTCAGTTCTTTAACCAAGAGGGTAAAATTGTATTTCATTAGTGAATCAGCTCAAATGGCCTCCCAGTACGCGAGATCGAAAAAATGATAAATCTCCACTAATCATCACATTCCCTTGCTCTTAATTTTCTTCAAACGAACGTCGGAAGTACTACGTAATCCATCTTCAAACAATCATTTAGCGATCGAATTAGCCACTAAAATTTTAGTGGCTAAATTGGTCTCTATAATAAAAAGTGACTAATCATTTTAGCGACATATTAGCGACCGAAATTTTGGTGGTTGTTAGCGACCAACACTTAATTCAGTCGCTAATGATTTTGCCACCAGAGTTTTCACAACTACATAATTTTGGTCGTTAAATTATTTGCGATCAATTTTAAGTCTTTTAGCGATCGAAATAGGTGATTGCTAAAATGTTTTTTTTGAGTAGTGATAAGAGGTAAATTGTGAGATATTAATATAAAATGTAATCTTAGATCTAGTTCAAGAAAGTCTAATAACATGATTTTCTAAGTAAAAATGTTATTTTACTAATTAATATATATATATATATATATATATATATATATATATATATATATATATATTAATTGATGACATTAAAAAAATATATGAATGATAAGGTCCATGTGCATGAATCTTTCATTCATAAATTGATATATATCCTTTTTATGTGTTAGTTGAAAAATCTTATTGAAGTACCAATCAAGTACTAAGTTATTGCGCCTATAAACAAAATCACTATAAATAAATATTTAATACTTATAAACTAATATTTAAATTCAAAGAAAACATTAAACATCTGGCATAGGGAGTGTTCGTGTACACTGATGGAGTCAACATGTGTGCAAACTTTTATGTTTATCAAAGCCTCAACTTTTCTTGGTTTATACATTTATAAGAATAAAGAGTATATTCCACTCAATTGGAAATTTTTTTGTTGCATTATCTTCTTCCTTTCATTCCAACTTCTTATTAAATGTTCAAGCTTCCATAAAAAAGCTTAAGAGTTTAGGATGTTTAATTTGAAGTCGTGTAGAAGAATCATAATTTTTCTTACTGTAAACTCGTGTTGTTTAAGTATAATTTATTCATCTTTGTAATGTTTTAAAAATGTGTTCGTATTGATAAAATTTGTTTAAAATTGTACCAACTTTATAAATGATCTAATTTCAAACACATAATTTATAATTTACTTTATATTATTTAAATAGTTAAAAATTCGATCCGGTACTTGAAGATTGATAGAACTTCCAAAAATCAATTAAAATCTATAGGGCTATAAATTGAGTCTAAGTCTTATAAAAAAAAATTATTTAATTAATAAATCTTGTAATTTAAAAGATATTTTAGCAAAAGAAAAATGAATTTATATTTTGTAATTGAAATACTTATAAATAGAAAAGTAGCTTCAACACTTAAACTTTATTTTGAATCATGAGATTATTCACTCTAAGATTTGTAGAGTCATATGTAAAAAAAAAAAAGTTTATAATTAAAACAAGGTGGCTAACCATTATTTAAGAAAAACCAAAGTTTTTATAACTTAGAATGTAAGATAAGATGTTGTTTTTCAAATTCTTTAGTTATGTGAAGAAGATAAAATGTAAATGTTTTGTTATTTACATCTTAAACTCATTATGATATTTGAATAGCATGTGAAGATAGATTAATAATTATTGAAAAAGGTTGACACGTAATGTGTTTGACCATCTATGGAAAACAGCTTTAACGTTACATGACGACGTGGAAGAATGATTCAACAATTTAGATGTTTCACATTTTACACGAGACTTTAGTACTCCAATCATTAAATGAAGTTATAATGCGGTGTGTGGACCAAAACCTTTCACTTCTCTAATTTGAATTTCTCCACCAATTCATGGCTTAAAACATACCAATATTCAGAATGAACTATCGTTCTTTCTATTGCTACCCAACTTGGCCACATATGTCTCCTCTTTCAACACACCCATCACCACTACATCTCAATGCACACTGTGTTACTGTTCTCCTTTTCTCGAACTTCCACTTACATAACTTGCTGCAAAATTTCATCTCAATCGTTATTGTGATGGAAATACACTCAATAAGTTTGAATTTTTTTTATATCTAATCTAACCCAACAGTAAGCTTTATAAGTTCTTCTCATTTATACGATGTTTAACTTATTTATTCAAATTTTATAACCACACCATAATATAACTAAATCATCTTTTTTTTTTTAGCTGCTCTTACGGTGTGAAGGTGAGTCTTGAATAAATTTATAACTTTGTTAGGTTTACAGAAAGAATTTTCCTGAAGAGACACAATTTTTTTAAGGCTGAGTCCCTTCAACCACGTTAGTACATTCTTCTTTCAGCGAAAATTATTCTTTTTCTGTTCTATTCTGTACTACTGTTTTTTTAATGGGACACGCATACCTAGAATCTTTGTCAAGAAAACTTTTGATACAAAAATCATATTGCACTCGTCTGAACCGGATTTAACCATTATTACAGAGAGAATTTCATTGGGAAGACACAATATCAATGAGACCTGAGTCCAACCACATAAGACATTGACACGACTCTTAACTTCAAACTTTAAAACAATAAATTTATGAATCTTTATCCTTATATAATATTCTACTCTCTATTTTTAATCAATATAAAACTTAAACTTATATTTAGATTTCTCTAAAATTTGGCATCGAAAGCTACAAATGAGTTGATGATAGCAAGTAATTTATTGGTATAAATACACATTTGGTACCCAAACTTTTTCGGAAAGTTCAATGTGGTACCCGAACTTTAGGAATGTTCAATTTGGTACCCCAATTTTCTAAAGAGGTTCAATTTGGTCCTCTCCGTTAAGTTGGAGTTAACACCGTGTCCGTACAGGACACGTGTCAAGCCATGAAATTTTTATTTTTTTTTAATTTTTTTTAAAAAAATTATTTTTTTTTTTCAAAAAATTAATTTTTTTTTTCAAAAAATTTAAAAAACTGCCACGTGTCAGTTTATCATCGTGCCACGTGGCAGCTTACAAGCATGACACGTGGCAGTGTAATAGTTGTTTTCAATTTAGTACCCCAATTTAAATTT
>Ga0214544_1003687_pt1 | contig 31350 bp, 20 predicted proteins | sample CNSS3metaG_FD_160074 | JGI IMG/M metagenome (GOLD analysis project Ga0214544, IMG submission 160074) | Root nodule microbial communities from cowpea collected in UCLA plant growth center, Los Angeles, California, USA - CNSS3 | ecosystem: Host-associated > Plants > Roots > Nodule | place: USA...
ATATGTTTTCCGGATGACTTGAATGTGTTGTTAGATTGTACTATTATATTTAAGGTCAGAATACAATCAAGAAATAACAAATTTTATGAACTCATATTTTTGGTGTGGATAGAATGTTGAATGCAGTGCAAGAGCTATTATTGATTTAGGAGCACACACAGATAGTTGTATTATAAGTATAGTTATATAAATATACTTTCTCAACAGGGTAACTTTGAGAAATTGGTTAGTTATACTTATATTGCTATTGTATTATATATTGCAGCATAGTTTATCAGCGACAACATATCATGATCCAGAGGTTCTCTGTTTAACACGGACTAAAAGATTGTGTACTGAGGTTAGAAATGATGACCAAATATCAGAGGAAGTTCACTCAACCCAATTATCTACAAGCAAAATTTCCATGGCTATTAAAATAGAGAAGGATAGGTGAAAGGATGATGTAATATTGTCCAAGCTTTACCAACTTATAATGTATTTTGGAATCTTCTCATCTGTATTACTATAATTAGTGATTAGGAATGACCCAACTCCATGAGTAGAACAATATAATTTGTCCAAGTGAATATAATTTGTCCAAATCAATACTCATTTTAGATTTGTAAGAATTACATACGAAAAGAAATAATAGTAATATATATTGACTTTATATTTTATTATATTTCCATATATATTTTTTTATGAGTCTTTGAAGTATGAAAATTTTTTAATGTTCTATATGTTATTTCAGTGATTATTTTAATCTTCTTTTCATATTTTAGACTTTTTGAGCTTTTATTGTCAAAAAGAAATAAGATCTAATTATAAACCTGAGTCTTATTAATTTTAACGCCGTGTACTTATTGTATTAATTGATGCCGTGTACTCATTGTATTAATTGTATTAATTGGTTAATGTTTTATTTTATGTCTAGGAATCCTTTACAAAAAAGAGAAAACTAATAATATATAATTCTCTTTTATAAGAACAATTAAAACGTTAAAGTGTGATCAATGAATGGCAAATGTGGCATACTTCAACAATAAATATATATATATATATATATATATATATATATATATATATATATATTATTATATATATATTAATGCAAATTTAGTTAATTATTTTCTTCACTTGTAATAATTATGACAAGTTGCAGTAACATCAGTAAGTCATAAAAGTCATAAAAGTAACATCAATACAATCATAATTAAATTTTGTAATGAAATTCTCGAATACCCAAGAAATTTATCTCATATTTTAGATTGTCGCGCTTTTGAAAATATTTCCTCATGCCAGAAAAAATATCTCTATTAAGTTATCTTTTCTATGAAAAAGGTTGAGTTACCACTTAAAATACCAGCCAAATAATATGAACTGTTATCTGTAAAAAAAATGATCAGCTTCGTGTTACGAATGATAGAAAGATTGAACGGAGCTTTGAGGAAAAGGGCTGAATAGAGTTCTCCAGTGCACTACTACAAGATCATCGGTGCACTACTACAAGATCATAAAATAAGAGGTTAACCTGAATACTTTTTTGAAATATACATGTCTCCATTCAAGATATTTTCTTTCATGTATAAAACATTTGAACTTTTCAAAACTTTTGGATAATGTATCGAAAATTCATTCGGAATTTATGCTATCATTGTTTTTGCCTTTAAGCCAACAAAACTAAGTTTTTTTTTCTACTCATAATTATGAAAAAAATTGGAGAATATACTGGCAAAGTATATGAAAAGTTTTGTTTTGATCTTTATTTTAGTATTTTCGATTCTATTTTTTTTTCATTATTTGGGAATGCAGTTTAATAGAGAATTTACAATAAGCTTCATATTTGACCTGTTGAGATTATTGTAGGAGTTATTTAGAGATTCATTCGACATAGTAAAGCTCTGATGACATGTTTATCATTTCAGTTTGTATCCACCCTGATAAGTACATATGGAAGAAGAAAGTAGAAAAAGCAATGAAAAATTTGTAACAGCAAGATTGAAACGAAAAAATATCATTGCTCAGAAAAGAACAAGAGTTAGAAACATCGTACCTGAGGATGAAGAAGTTCACCCTGTAGATAAAAGAAGACAGTACACACCACTGTTAGATGTTACATTTCGCGTGTTAAATTAGTACATGGGAGAAACTAACTCAATGGATCCATGTCATACTAAAAATACATGTCAGTCAGCAAATGCAATCCAATGTTCAACAATTTTCCAAAACCTTTCACATAGGCAAAATCTGATGGATAAGTTTGAAGCAGTTCATCAATCATATACCAAACCGCCTCAAGAATATTATAATACATCACATACCAATCCATAAGGTTTATTCAATTTCTTACTTAATTACAACAATAAATTGATGTCATCTCTTTATAGCTAACCAATTTTGAATATGTTTATGTTTTTTATATGAAGATGTACCACAACATTCAAAATTCATGCCTGATAATGATGAACTACTTGGAGATGAAGATCTACAAACAGGACTGGATTCGTATGTAAGACAAGATGGCATCCTTATTTTTCCCAAATTACATTTATATAACTTCATTTACTTTACTGATTACACTTTTACCTTTATAAGGGTTATGAAGATATAGGTGATCCTCTGTACCAGTGTCAGCATTGTAAAGCGAAGATGTGGTATCCTGAAAGAATAAGAAAAAATATAAATACAAATAATCCAAGGTTTCAACTTTGTTGTGGGGATGGAAAAGTTGAATTACCACTGCTAAAAGAAGCTCCACCTATACTACATGAGCTTCTGATTGATATGACTTCAACACAGAGCAAAAGATACCAGCAAAATATTAGAACATACAACATGATATTCGCATTTACTTCTCCTGGAGCAAAGATAGATAGGTCAATAAACAATGGTCAGGGGCCACCAAATCTTAGAATACAAGGACAATCATGTCATAGAATTGGAAGCCTTCTACCACCAATTGGTGCAGTACCTAAATTTGCACAACTTTATATTTATGACACTGACAATGAAATACATAACAGAATTCAATCTTCCAGGTCAGATTTAGTTTTAGCACATATGTTGAAATATACATAACTATCATTCATTATTATAATTACACAATTTATAGTTACTCATCTATACTTTTTTTACGATTGTAGGAATCAGAACAATGTTGATGTTGAAATTGTCACAAAACTAACAGAGATGTTGGATACACACAATGTACATGCTAAATCTTTTAGAATGGCAAGAGATAGATACAAACACAAACCTTTTGATGATCTTAAGCTGAGATTGATTGCAGATAGGACTAAAGATGGACGTATTTATAATATCCCTACAGTAGCAGAGGTAGCAGCACTAATTGTAGGTGATGTTGACTCCGCTTCTCCAAGAGATATTATTATGGAAAATAGAAGTGGTAAATTGCAAAGAATAAATGAATTGCATACAAGTTACTTAGGATTTCAATATCCATTACTATTTCCTTATGGTGAGGATGGATATAGGGAAGATGTGATTCATCGGGAAACATTACCTTCAAGAGCTAGCAAAAGGAATCGACTAACAATAAGAGAATGGTTTTGTTTTCGTATCCAAACAAGACAAATAGAAGCCAGTACTCTATTGAGATCTAGAAGGTTGTTTCAACAATTTGTGGTAGACGGTTATACCATGATAGAGTCAGAACGACTATCTTTTATAAGGAACAATCAATCAAAGTTAAGAGTTGACAAATACAACAATCTCTTTGACCGAAGTTCGAATTCAGAAAAGGAAGGGGCAAGCAAAGGAAAAAGAATAGTGTTGCCTTCAAGTTTTGTTGGTGGTAGACGATTTATGGATCAATTGTACTTTGATGGAATGGCCATTTGCAGTTATCTAGGTTTTCTGGATTTGTTTGTTACCTTTACATGTAATCCTAAATGGCCAGAAATAACAAGATTATTGAGTGATTTAAGTCTCGCAGCATCAGATAGACCAAATATAGTTTCAAGAATTTTTAGGATTAAATTTGAACAACTATTGGAGGACTTAACCAAAAAAGATTTGTTAGGGAGGGCAGTTGGATGTAGGTATCATGATTGTGTGTTCATAGAATTGTTGTTACAATTTATAATTGACTATGATAACAATAAATATTATTTTTTTTCTTTTGCAGATATGTACACTATTGAGTTCCAAAAGCGCGGACTACCTCATGCACATTTATTACTTTTCCTACATCCAACAAGCAAATATCCTACTGCGACTGATATAGACAAAGTTATCTCAGCTGAGATACCATGTCCTGTAATGAACACATTGTTGTACAATTGTGTCAAGGATCACATGATTCATGGACCATGTGGAATAGCCAAAAAATCATCTCCATGCATGAAGAACGGAGTATGCTCACGATTCTATCCAAAAAAATTTCAACCCATGACTGTTATAGATGAAGATGGGTTTGCACATTACAAAAGAAGGACAATGGTGTTAGTGTTACTAAGAATGATATTTCATTGGATAATCGTTATGTCGTTCCTTACAATTCGAAGTTATTATTAAAGTATCAAGCACATATCAATGTTGAATGGTGCAACAGAAGTACTTCAATAAAGTACTTATTTAAATACATCAACAAAGGATATGACAGGATAACAACGGCTATAGTTCCTAATTATCATGATGTGTCTCAAACAGTTGAAGATAGAGATGAAGTCAAACAATATCTTGACTGCAGATATATCTCCCCATGTGAAGCATGTTGGAGAATATTTTCATTTCTGATTCATGGAAGAAACCCAGCTGTAGAAAGGTTATTTTTCCATCTACTTGGAGAGCAGTCCATATATTTCAAAGATGATGATGATATTGAAGAAATAGTGGGTCAACCAAGTATTACAGAATCAATGTTCACAAGTTGGATGGAATGTAACAAGACATTTCCAGAGGCTAAAAAATTAACATATGCTCAGTTTGTTTCTAAATTTGTTTATGTAAAGAAAGATAGACGTTGGAAACCGAGGAAGCAAGGAAACACAATTGGGAGATTGATATGGGTACCACCAAGTACAGGAGAGCTTTTTTATTTGAGGAGGATGTTAACAGTTGTAAAAGGCCCTTGCTGCTACGCAGACATAAGAACGATCGACAATGTAATATACCCAACATTCAAGGAAGCCTGCTTTGCATCAGGATTTTTAGCAGATGACTTAGAATACATACAAGCTATTAAGGAGGCCAAGGATTGGGGTTCTGGACATTTCTTAAGAAAGTTGTTTATGACAATTCTTTTATCTAATAGTGTTAATAAACCAGAAGATGTGTGGAACAAAACCTGGGAATATCTTGCTGATGGAATTCTATACAATGAAAGGAAAATGGCTGGAAAATCAGGTACAATATATTCATATAGCATATAAGTCATCTTATAAAGTATTGCATGACTATTGAAATACATTCTTTTTTTTCAGAATTGAATTTAAGCAGTGACCAGTTACAAAATTTAACCTTGGTGGAAATAGAGAAATTATTGCAAACAAATAAAAAGAGCTTAAAGGACTACCCATGTATGCCGTACCCAAATAACTTTGTTCAAACTCTGTCAGGAAACAGATTGATATATGCAGAACTTGATTATAATGTAATTGAGCAACAACAATTGTTTCAATCAAACTACAAATGTTTGACAGGTAATTTCTTCTATATCTTAAAAATGTCAAATTTCGTCTTTAAGGTCAGAATATTAAATTCATCTTAGCTCATATACTATATTTTTATTTTCCTAGATGAACAAAGAAAAATATTTGATACAATAATGTTGGCTGTCAAGAATAATAAAGGCAGAATGTTCTTTCTGTATGGATACGGAGGAACGGGAAAAACTTTCATGTGGAAAACATTATCAGCTGCCTTACGTGCTGAACGCAAGATAGTTTTAGCTGTGGCATCAAGTGGAATAGCTTCATTGTTGCTTCCTGGAGGAAGAACAGCACATTCAAAATTTAAAATTCCAATCCCTACACTAGAGAACTCAGTTTGTAATGTTTTACAAGGATTAGATCTCTCACAATTGTTAAAGAAAGCTGATTTGATAATTTGGGATGAAGCACCAATGGCGCACAAATATTGTTTTGAAGCATTGGACAAAACTATGTGCGACATAATGAGGACAGAAAATAAATCTAACACGATCTTTGGTGGCAAAGTAATTGTTTTTGGAGGAGACTTCAGGCAGATTCTCCCAGTGATTCCAAGAGGGAGCATATCTGATATTGTTCATGCGACAATTAATTCTTCTTACCTATGGGATCATTGTCAGATATTAACTTTGACAAAAAACATGCGTTTAGCACAAGGGGAATCATAAAATCTGAATGATACTACAATTAAAGAGTTTTCAGATTGGATAATAAAACTAGGAGATGGCAATTTATCTGAACCAAATGATGGTGTAGTAGAGATACACATACCATCAAAATTCTTGATATTAGAGTTCAGTGACCCTATTGAAGCTATAGTGAAGAGCACATACCCATTGCTAGCACAAAACTACTCAAATGATAAGTTTCTACAATCTAGAGCTATCTTAGCCAGTAGAATTGAGACTGTTAATGAAATTAATGATTATGTTTTGTCTTTGATTCCAGGTATGATATGTACATTAATTAAGTATTGCATATACTTTATATAAATATATCAACACTTTTATTATATGACGTAAATTGTATAAACCTTTATAGGTGAAGAAAAGGAATATGTTAGCTTTGACAGCATTGACAACTCAGACCAAACAGAATTTGATGCATATGAGCATATTACACCAGAATTTCTGAACTCATTGAATACATCAGGTTTGCCAAACCATAGTATCAAATTGAAGATTGGGGCACCCATCATGCTTTTGAGGAATTTGGATCAATCTGAGGATTTGTGTAATGGAAGCAGATTGGTTGTAACCAGACTAGCAAATCATGGTATTGGAGCAAAAATTATCACAGGAAGTAAATCAGGTAATGAAGTATATATTCCTCGAATGTCTATGTCACCATCACAATCACCATGGCCTTTCAGCTTATTAGAAGACAATTTCCAGTAATATTATCCTATGCCATGACAATAAGGTCAATCTCTAGCATCAGTAGGACTGTACCTACCGTCACCAGTTTTCAGCCACGGTCAACTATATGTGGCTGTGTCTAGAGTTCAGAGCAAATCTGGGTTGAAAATACTAATTCACGACAAAGAGAAAAGACCTCTCAATTTTACAACTAATGTAGTTTTTAAAGAGGTTTTTCAGAATTTGTAGTAACTGAGGTCTTAACTACTTATAAACTGTAATATGTCATTTGAAACCTTATTTGGTTAAGGTTATTAATATTTTGTACTTACTACATATTCGTAAATCACCAATTACATCAGTTTTACATTTCCACACATCCTCATCTGCAATATTTTCTCTCAGTATGATTAACATATATATATTTCTTTTGTTTCAGAATGCAATTGCCACCGAAAATCCATCTTAGCTTCATCTCAAACCAACAACACATTAAATCTTTTTGTACACACTTAGGATAACTTCAAACACTAATCATTACCATTTTTAAATCTATTAAATATAAATCTTCGATTAAAATTAATGAAATTTATAATGTCTTACATATCATAACTATTTATCCTAACCAGTACATATGCACGAGATGAAGAACTATCTTTGCTCAGAATAATTATAATTAATATGTAATACAACAATTTTGCTAATATCATTTAGAAAATGGTTATACACATCTGCAGATCTACTCAACAATAAAAAAAAATCAAAAAACAGAATGAGCAATTATTAGATTTATTGAAAAACAGCAAAAACAGCAATTGTGAGTTGTGAAACAAACTAAACATATCAATTATTGGAGTAAATATGAAAATTACCTACCACAAATCTTCTTCACAAAGTATGCCAAATTATGTCATGGAATTCACATGTTTTCACAAACAGCGACTAACCTAACGAATGTATAGAAACCAAGAAACATTTAAGTTAAACCATTAATGTGCACCCTACTATCCAACACAACCGCATGGGCTTTTATAAGTTCATCCCTCCAGTTTTTATGCACTACCCCTTTAATATGAATATTATGTTGTAAACGAATTCATTTTGATTACAATGTATTTGGTTTGTAGAACTACTATATCCAAAATATAAAATTGGATAGTCTAACCATTATTATTTCTTTAAAGAGTACAAACAATCACAACAAAACTTAGAATCTTTTAATATCAATTATATATAAACGATTATTATTTCGGTAAATTTCATTTAGTATTCAATCCCAAAACATTATAATACTCGATAGTCTAAGACAAATTATACGTAATTTTATTTATAATAACTCCATTTCTAAGAGAATTCAAGATGTAATTATGAAATAAAAAACCTGCTCAATTCATATAATTATGTATCAACAAAATTTTAAATAACTAACGGATTCATAAATTAATTTTGTACATATTTACTATTTTTTAACTATTGTTTTTTACATAATTACTATTATTTTAACAATTATGATACAATTTTTTTAAAACCAATAATTAGAAAAAAGACCAACCCGTGCGTACGCACGGGTGTCAAACTAGTTGAAACTAAAAACAAATATAGGGACCAAATTGAATCATGTTGACACGTGGCACAATTGTGAAGTGATACGTGTAAACAAAATTCAAAAAAACTAGAAATTGACATGTGGCGTTGACTTTAACACTGTTTGATCGAACTAAGACCAAATTGAATCATTTTAAAAAAAGCAAGGATCAAATTGAGACGAAAAACTGCAGGATCAATTTGACACTACTTGTCAAATACAGGAACCAAAAGAGTAATTTAACCATTATTTTATTAGTAATGAGCTTTAGAATAAATAGAAAATAGTTAGATAGGAGTTTATTTATATAAAAGTCACTATCTCTCTAAAACAATATATTTTCCTTTTCCTCTAGTGTCTCTATACCTCTATTCTCTCTCTAAACTCTCTCAGACCCTTTAACTTCTCTCTCAGACCCTACTTATTTGTTCGTCTCTCTAAATCTCCATCTTCCATCTAAACTCTCTCAGACCTTACTCATTTGTTCAAAGATTGGAAGACAATATTACCCTTGAACAGAGTAATTCTTATTTTACCCTTTTTAGAGTCAAGTTGGAGTTCTGTTTGCATGTGGGTTATGAGATCTCTGAAGAATCTCTAATTAGTTCGGATTAGTAGAGTATGTGTGATCAAATTATTAATTTGCATCTTCTTTATGCATATTCTACCATTTTTGTGTTTAGGGTGCTCAAAGTTGAAGGGTCTCCTTTTACCTCGTTTAGAGTCAATCTGGAGTTCTGTTTCTATGTGGGGCAATTGGCTTTGCATGTGGGATTTTGGGGTCTCTGAAGAATCTCTAATTAGTTAAGATAAGTAGGGTGTGACCATATCTTTAATACACTAATAAACTTTGATATTTTAGAATATATATTTTTTAATATTCTAATATTAATTTTTGAAGATCAATAAAAAAAATATACCAAAAATTCAAAAAATACAATATATGTCTTTTGATATTACTTGTAAGCAAGTCAAAATCGAGATTTAAATCCTAAAATCATAAGATCCTACGATTTTACATTGAATTTACGAGTTACATTCTACGTACAATTGGAACAGTATAGTAAAATTGTCGTACAAAATCGTAAAATTATATAAATTTACATTTTCTTTAAATTTTTTTGTTATAATGTCTCTTCACATTCTTAAAGTAAATGAATACACTTTAAATTAAACCTTAACTCAACTAGAAGTTAAAGTTAAAAAATGTTATTTTAACTGTGTAGTTGTCACATTTCATCCAATTATAAATTAATAATTTTTTTGTTAAAATTCATTTCTCAATTAGAAGTTAATACAAAATTGAACATCACACTACCATCCAACTAAAAATTAATATAATTAATTTTTTTTAGCCACTAATTTTGAATACACATGAAACATCTTTTTTCTTCAATAATTTCATTTTGATTTTCTTGGTATCCCCTGTTTTATTATCTAAAATTTTAAAGTTAAAACGGGATTAGTTTCTGCTTTCACTGAAAATCAATAATTATTTTATTAATAAAACATTAGTTGCTATGCACATAAAAAAACTCTCTAGGATTTTATTTACAAAACAAAATGCAAAAACATAGTCAATATTATAATGGTGTGTAACCTGAAAAACACAGTTAATACGGTAATGGCTTAGGGGCTACTAACCCTCTTTCCAATGACGTGGTAGTATTCTAATCTTTTTTTTCCTCCATATAGTGATGTTGTTGTTGACCACTCACAAAATGTCCACACTAAAAAGGATTTAGATTTGTGTACAATATTATAATTTTGTGTACAATATTATAATTTAAAATTATAATTTTGTACAAAATAATATATAATAATTTCTTTAATATTCAAATGGTGTATTCCCTGTAATGATCGTATTAATGTGTTTTATGAAAAAAAAATTATTATTTTTTAATCTGAATGATTTCTATTAGATGAATGAAGTTTAGTAAAGTGAAATGGTAAGAAAGTCATGAATTTTGTAAACTTAAGTTTGATTAAATGTTAACCAGGGATTAATTTTAATTTTTATGAATGTGTATTTTGTGATATATAGTATGTTTCTATCATAAGTAAACTCTATGATTTGTGTTACGATTCCACCTTCTACCAATAATCTTGTACGATACTAAGCATAATCTCGATTTTAACTACATTGGTGGTAAGATCCTAACAAATTTTTTTAGATAATAAGATTGATATTTTATAAGATAACATTGTTTATGTTATTATTAAGAAGTTTTAGTAAAAATAGAAAAAATTAAATAAGAGTTCATTTATATAAAAGCAACTCTCTCTGAAAAAATTAGAATTTCACTCTTTTATGCCTTCTATGTAAACTTCTCAAACCCTACTCTAAACTCTCTACCTTCCTCAAAATACATTAATAAACATTGATATTTAAATATATATATATATATATATATATATATATATATATATATATTTATATATTAATATATTTATATATTAATATATTAATATACCTGATAGAGGACTATCCCAAGATTTCATAGAAGAAGAACTTGAAGATGAACATTTACAATTTAAAGGACCTATGACAAGAGTAAGGAGCAAGAGATTGAAAGATTAAAACGATTCAAGGCTCTTAATGCTACAAGCAATCTGAAATTCAAAGAATATGAAGATCATTGCTTGAAGCACACTTGAAGATAGTTTTTAGGAAAATTAGTTTATGTTTTTAGACTTTGGGTTTCCTCTTAGAAATTAGTTATGTTCTATGCTTTTGGGCTTTGGGCTTTCTTTTATAAATTAGTTTATGTTTTAATGTTTTGGGCTTGGGCCCTATTGTAGGTTCTCAGGTTTTCTTAAACTTATGTGGCTATATATAGAGGTACCAAAAACAATGTAGACACTTTTAGTCATATATTGAATTTGATTTTCATTAAAGAGAGGATTCTCTTTGTTCTTGGCTTAGGCCTCTGGTTATTATCAAAGATTAACATCTTTGTGGCGAATCTTCACTTGACTTATCAATCTCCTAGATTGTGGCGTCCTCCATCTCTGCCTCTTGAGGATTCAAATTCAGAAACGATCATTCTCTTTACTGGATAGGATCGTATCAATACCAATATCATCCGTAAATACAATATGATTAGTTGTAAACCCTAAAAATTAGTTGTAAACCCTAAAAAATCTTTTTAAATAAGATATAATTTTTATAAGATGTGACTATCTTATTAGTTAGAAGCTTTAACAAATATAGAAAATAGCTAAATACGAGTTTATTTATATAAAATGAGTTATCTCTCTAGAAAAAAAGAATTTAATACATTAATAAACATATATATATATATATATATATATATTAATGTACCAATATCCATAGATTTTGAAGATCTATAACAAAATACAAAATTTAATAAATACAATCGTTGTTCGTTGATTAGTTGTAAGACCCTAGAAACTCTTAACTTTTATAAGATTATTTTATTATTAAGAAGCTAGTATAAATAGAAAATACTTAAATAATAATTCATTTATTATAAACAACTATCTCTCTCGAAATATAAAATTTCCTTCTTCTTTACCTTCCTTGTCAACTCTCTACTTTAAACTCTCTACTTTTTTCAAAATACACTAGTAAACATTGATATTTTAGAATATATATTTCTTAATATACCAATATCCATAAATTTTGAAGATCAATAACAAAATACGAAAAATTCAATAAATGCAATTGTTGTTAGTTGATTAGTTGTAAGACCCTAGAAAATCTTAACTTTTATAAGATTATTTTATTATTAAGAAGCTAGTATAAATAGAAAATATTTAAATAAAAATTCATTTATATATATAAACAACTATCTCTCTATAAATATAAAATTTCCTTCTTCTTTACCTTCTTTGTCAACTCTCTCTATTTTAAACTCTACTTTTTTTCAAAATACACTAGTAAACATTGATATTTTAAAATATTTATTTCTTAATATACCAATATCAATGTATTTTGAAGATCAATAAAAACATAATACAAAAAATTCAGTAAATATAATATTTTTTCTTTTGAGATTAGTTGTAAGACCCTAAAATATCTTTGTAATTAATATATAGCTTTTATAAGATGTCATTGATTATGTTATTATTTAGTAAAAATAGAAAACAGTTAAATAAGAGTTCATTTATATAGAAGTAGTTATCTCTCTATCAAAATATAACTCCCCATTTCTCTACCTTATGTGTAAACTCTCTCAAACCCTACTCTAAACTCTTTACCTTCCTCAAAATACATTAATAAATATTGATATTTAAAAAATATATATAATATATATATATATATATATATATATATATATATATATAATAAGAATACAAAAAATAAAAAAAAAAAAATATTTATTATTTTTTTATAAAAAACTTAAATAAAAATTCTTGTATGTATAAACAATTATCTCTCTAAAAAAATAAAATTTCCTTCTTATCTACCTTATCTATAAACTCTCTCACACCCTACTCTAAACTCTCTACTTTTGTCAAAATACACTAATAAACTTTGATATTTTAGAATATATATTTTTTTAATATACCAATATTAATACGTTAAGATCCTACTATTTACATTGTATTTATTAGTTAGATTCTAGGTAGAGTTGTAACAATATCGTAAAATCCTGTATAAATTTACATTTTCTTTAAATTTTTGTTGCACTGCCTCTTCACATTCTTAAGTATATGACTCTGTTTAAATTAAATCTTAATCCAACTAAAAGTTAAAAATGTTACTTTTATGTGTGTAGTCATCACATTTCATCCAATTATAAATTAATAAAAAAATATTAAAATTCATTTTTCAATTATGATAAAGATATTATATATCTCCTGCTTTTATTTATATTAATAGAGATATCATATATTTGATTCTCTTTTATTATTATCAAATATTCTATTTTATTTGGTTTTTACTTTTCTCTCTATATGATAGGACATTGTACTCTATATATTGAACAAAGGTTCTAATAAATCAATAAGCAAGCAAGCTCTCTTTGAGTTGTTTTTCACCCAAACTTCTCTTGTGCATTTTTTGTACGCATCCTTTCTTCTTTCTCTCATGGTATCAGAGCCAAGTTAGAGCCTATCCTAGCAAACTTTCTTGGACATTCTGTTCCACCCGATATCGGGCCGCTAACGGACCACCCACTAATTTTTTGTCCCACGCACGAGATGAATATACCTCGGCGTGAGGGGGTGTGTTGGAAGTCCCACATCGACTAGAGATAAGACTAATTCACAATATATAAGTGGGTGCAATCTTCATCTTACAAGTTGGTTTTGCGGGGTTGAGTTAGGCTTAAAACTCACTTCTAACAAATTAAAAATTAATTTCATATAATAAAGGTAGTTATTGTCTCCAAATAACACTGACACAATCTATTTTTTACCCAGTGATGTTGTCGTTGACCACCATGAGGTTTAAATGGGGAGGATGAACATTTGGTTAGGTCAAACCTAAGGGGTGGCAAAGAAGACAATGTTTTTGCTATCCCACCTTTAGAGAATGAGAATATTCTTATTAATGTGCTTTATGAAGAAAAAAATAGTTTTGTTTTAATCTGAATGATTTAAATTAGATGAATTAAGTTTAATAAAGTGAAAGGGTGAGAAAGTGATGAATTTTGTAAACTTTAAGTTTGATTAAATATTAACAAGGAATTAATCTTATTTTTCATGAATGTGTATTTGGTAGTATGTTTTTATAAAAAGAAGGAAAATCTACGGGATTCCACCATTTATGATTATATTAATCATTTACTATACTAAGCATAATCTCGATTTTAAGTACTTGGTTGTAAGACCCTAACAAATATTTTAAAATAAGATAGATTTTTATAAGATAACATTGATTATGTTATTAGTAAGAAACTTTAGTAAGAATAGAAAAAAAAAGTTAAATAAGAGTTTATTTATATAAAAGTAACTATCTATCTCTCTAGAAAAATATAATGTTCGTCTTATCTACATTCTGTGTAAACTCTCTCAAACCCTACTCTCAACTCTTTACCTTCCTCAAAATACACTAATAAACATTGATATTTTAATATATATATATATATATATATATATATATATATATATTTAATATATAAATATTATTAATATATATAATATTTGTTCTTTGAGATTAGTTGTAAAACCCTAACAAATCTTTTTAAATAAGATAAAGCTTTCATAAGATGCTAATGATTATGTTATTATTAAGAAGCTTTAGTAAATATTGAAAACAGTTAAATACGAGTTCATTGGTGTATAAAATGAGTTATCTCTCTACAAAAATATAATTCCCTTCCCCTCTACCTTCTCAGCAAACTCTAAACTCTCAAACTCTCTCTCAGGTACTCTAAATTCTCTAGCTTCTTTAAACTACACAAACAATGTTTGGTTGTTGAGATGAGTTGTAAGACCATGAAAAATCTTAGCTTTTATAAGATGTTATTGATTATGTAATTATAGGAAGTTGTAGTATAAATGGAAAAAGCAATTATCTCTATATAAAAATAGAATTTCCTTCCTCTCTATCTTTTGTGTAAATTCACTCAAACTCTATTCTATACTCTACCTCCTTCAAAATACTCTAATAAACATTGATATCTTAGAAAAAAATATTTTTTTAATATTCCAATATCAATATGTTAGAAAATGATTAAACAAAATCATAATATTAATAATTAAATTATTATAATAATTATTAGAGCAATAATAATAGTGACATGTATAGGAAACTTGATAATTCTTATAACAATAATAAATAATAAATAAAAAGTAAGGAGTAGAAATAGCGTGGGTTGAGACACACATAACGTTGTCCTTAGAGAGAAAACGCCCTCACTGCACAGGGCAATAAAAATACACAATACACAATCATATGTGTTCCCGTCAAATCGATCGAGTGCAGCGAAGGATCTCCGAACCTTATGAAGACCACTGTATTAAAAGATAGTATAGAGAAGAAAAGAAGAACACTTCTAAGAAAACTTTAGTGTTTGTTATATTTTTTGTTGTATTTTCTCCCATGCACTAGGTGGTATTTGTAGGTAGAAAAGGGACACAAAAGTAAATTGGAATAAGAAATATAGTCATTAATCATAAATAGCATTAACCCATAAAATTAAAAGTTCATGAAAACTTTAATAATAGTAAAATTTTTATTTTAATTATTTATTTTTTAAATTAATAAAATATTTCAAATAAAATACATTTTGAAGATCAATAAAAAAAGAATACCAAAAATTCAAAAAACATAATGTTTATTATTTGGGTTCGTTGTAACATAGTAGAAATTCTTAGATTTTATAAGATGTCATTGATTATTTTATCAATAAAAAGCTTCAATATAAACAAAAATAAATAAATAAGAGTTCATTTATATAGAAGAAGTTATACAAATAAAATTTCCTTCCTCTCTACCTGCTGTGTAAACTCTCTCATATCCTACTCTAAACTCTCTAGCTTCTTCACAATGCACTAATAAATATTAATGCTTTAAAATATTTTTTTTAATATGCCAATATCAATGCATTTTAAAGATCAATAAAAAAATTACCAAAAATTCAATTAATACAATGCGTGTTCGTTGAAACTGGTGGTAAGAATTTAGAAAATCTTAACTTTTATAAGATGTCATTGATTATTTTATTATTAAGAAGTTTTAGTATAGATAGAAAACAGTTAAATAAGAGTTCATTTATATAAAAACATATTATCTCTCTAGAAAAATCGAATTTCCTTCTTCTCTTCCTTTACTGGAAACTCTCTCACACCTATTCTAAACTCTCAACTAGGGATGACAACGGGTCGAGTCGGGCACAGATAATGCTACCCGCAACCCAACCTGCAACCAAAAAAATCAACTTGCAACCTGTCGCACTACTTGCGTGGGTACCCGTTCTAAAAAATTCACATGGATATTTTAAAATTCGTGGGTACTCGTGTATACCCGCAAATATTTAAAAAAAATATATTTGATAAATTTTTAAAATTGAATTTAAATAAAATTACAAAACAAATGTAAAATAAAATATAAATTAAATCTAATTTAGTAAAATATAAATTAAAATTTAATTTTAATTAAATTTAACGTAATAAGACATAAATTTAATTTTCATTTTAAACTTTTGCGAGTAATGGGTACCGCGGGTATAGATAATATGATACCCGCACCTGTCGCAACCTAAATCGCAACGGGACGACGAACTAAAAATAAATTGATTTAGAAAAAGATATTAGAAGTCGCCACCATAGTTTATTCTGGAAAACAATGGAAAACCGTAAAAATAAAAACTGGCAAGGACTAACCTTGGTCCTACGTATTCTCATTAAAAAATGAGAAATCAATGCTACGTAGTTCTTTATAAAATTATTTGAAAATGATTTGTAAAACCTTTTGATTTTTGGGAAGTGAACCTGACAAGGACTTACCCTGCTCCTACGTATCTCCATTCACAATGGAGAATCAAAGATCATGTAGTTCTTGATAAAACTTGATTAGAATATTTAATTTTTAAAATTGTCTTTTGACATTTTTGAAAATAAGTGTCATGTGACGCGTGCAACCGAGTTGACACAAACGCGAGCGGTCAATTAGACACCAAAAATAAGTTTTATAATTTTTTATTTAAAAAGGAGTGTCGTGCGACGCGAACGGTCGATTAGACACAAAAACAAGTTTTATCATTTTTTATTTAAAAAGGAGTGTCGTACGACACGAACGGTCGATTAGACACTAAAACTATTTTTATAATTTTTATTTTAAAAAGAAGTGTCATGCGACGCGAACCGTTGATTAGACACTAAAAGAAAAAATAAGGAAAATAATTTTTATTTTTATTTATTCTTATTTTTATCATTTTTGAAAACTATTTTAATTTTTATTTCAATTTAAAATATTTTTATTATTTTAGAAAATGATGTGATTGAAATGTGAGATTTAATTAAAAAATGGTAAAATTGGCAATAAAATATGGGAATGCATAAGTGAGTATGTGGATGCAATGAGAAAAACTACATACATGGGAATGGGGTGCACATAGATAAACGCGTGGTTCATAGAGTAAACACATTCTAGACTAAAAAAGGAAATTAAAAGAGTGGGGTACGTGCTTAGTGAAAACGCAGGCACATAAGTTAAAATAAAACTAAATATAAGGGATGTGGGATTATTACATTGGAAAATACATGAAGTAAATAAATAAAGAGAACCCAATTTAAAAGCAAGGTACACAGATTAAATTATGGAGGTGCGTGTAATAAAAAAATAATCTACAAAAAACCTTAAGTTCAAATTCTCTCCTCCTTCTAAAACGCACACACTTAAAGTGCTTCTTTTCCAACTTCATCTTCAACCTCTGCCAACCACGACACCTCTCACGTTCACTGCCAAGTCATCGACGACGCGGCCAACAACGGCGCCGACCACCACCGTCACCACCACTAACGGCGGCGCTTGCCACTGCTTCGCCTCCCTCTCTCAATCTCACGAAACAAAGCATCCCAACCATAACTCTCACGGTGGCGTTGTTGCGCACTCCGCATCAACTTGCTTCGTTCAACACCAACGTCACATTCTATTTTTCCTCTATTTAAGCATTTATTTGTTTGCCATTTTTATTGTTTATGTAAAATTAGAGAAGTGTCTTGTAGATGTTGAATTCAATTTATTATTCTTAGTTGGAAATTTTTACTGTCATTAATCATACAACAACAACGAAACAAACACATAACATTATAGCAAATTTGGAAATTATGAACCTGTGTTTCAACGTGCTCCTATTTCCACTCTAAATTTGAATATCTTCCTTACGTTTGGTTTGCTTCTTGGGGTATGATCCTGAATTGTATGAGTGGTTATCATAAATATGAAGCAAATTATGGTGGATGAAGATGTAGCACGAAGATCCTGTAAAGTGAGTGTTCCCCTTTTTTAGCAATTTGGAAGACGAAGATTGATATTTCTGAAGAGGAATGAACGTGTGAACCAAATAAGAATGTTGGAACCGTGGAGTGGTTATGGAAATGGTCCTTTGAAGATAAAAAATTAACTGACGAGAAACTGTTATATAATGGAAGTTTTTTTCTTTTTTTTATTTTAAAACACAAACTAATAAGAAACTATAATGGAAGTTTTTTTTTCTTCTTCTCTTTTTTTTTTATTTTATTCTTTTGTTTTTTTATTCTTTTTTTTATTGTCTTTTGATATAAAAGCGGTAAGAAATTGTTCAACATTTTTACGTTAAGACTTTTTTTATTTTTTAATTTTTAACTTAATTAAAATAAAATGAAATAAATCTAATTTTTTTATTTTTTAATTAACATTTTATATTTTTATATTTTTGTTTTGAGTTTTTAATTTTTAATTTTTTTACTCATATTTCTAAAAATTACTTAAAAACCTATATTATTATTCTTTTTTAAACAAAATTTAAAGAAACTTTTTTAATCAATTTTATTGTTTTATTTTTTTTATTTTTATAAGACAATTTATTTTTATCCTTTTTATTTAATATTTTTGGATATATTTTTTTTAAAATAATTTTATTTACCCGTACGAAATTGGGTGTTGACAGCACCCGACTCGTTTATAAACGTTAACGGGTATTAAAATACCTGCTACTGCTACCCACAGGTACCAACTATTCGTCGTAGATTTTATTCGCAGATACCCGCTGGCACAAGGTATTTTTGTCATCCCTACTTTTAACCTTCTTTATGATACACTAGTAAACATTGATATTTTAAAATATTTTTTTAATATATCAATATCAATACATTTTAAAGATCAATAAATAAATAATTTTGACCGAAGATTTTCAGAAGTCGATATCCGAAAATAATTTTAGAATGTAATTTATATGGTTTTGTTTTAAATGGTCAAATAGTATTTTTAAGATTTTAAAACATTTTAGAGGTGCAGAATAAATCTTTGGAGGTGTAGAAAGAAAGCCTCAAAGAAAAAACAATGGACTATTGAGTACAATTTTGGAAAAGGTTCAAAAAATAAAAACGAAGTTAGAAACAGAAATTGGCCTGCTGTTGCTAACCCATTTTCAAAATAATAAATAAAAAGACCACGAAGAAGAAAATATACAAACATAGATTAATATTAATTCTTACAAATTTTATATATTTTACTTTTCTCTTTTTGATTATTATTTTTTATTTTTGCAATTTAATATAAAACTTTTGTAGAAAAACATTTTACTTTCTTGGACAAAACATGGTGTGACATTAAGAAATTTTAGTATAAATATAAAAAAGTTAAATAAGAGTTCATTTATTTATATAAAGAGAACTATCTCTCTGAAAAAAGTAAAAAAAAAAATATAATACCAAAATTCATTCAATATAATGCTTAGTATTTGAGATTGATAGTAAGATCCTCAATTTTTTTTTTAAATAAGATAGAGCTTTTATAACATGTCATTGATTAATTTATTAGTAAGGAGTTTTAGAATAAATAGAAAATAGTTAAATAGAAGTTTATTTATATAAAAGTCACTATCTCTCTAAAACAATATATTTTCCTTTTCATAGTGTCTCTATATCTCTATTTTCTCTCCAAACTCTCTCAGACCCTTTAGTTTCTCTCTCAGATCCTACTTATTTCTTTGTCTCTCTAAATCTCCAGCTTCTCTCTAAACTCTCTCAGACCTTACTCATTTGTTCGAAGATTGGAAGACACTAACAGTCTAGTCTCTTATCAGTGAGAGCTACATTTCTAGCCGATCTAATCCTTGAACAAAGTAAGTTCTTCTTTTATCTCTTTTAGAGTCAGTTTGCGGTTCTGTTTGCATGTGAGATTTTGGAGTCTCTGAAGAATATCTAATCACTTAGGATAAGTAGAGTGTGATCAGATCATTAATCTGCATATTCTTTATGCATATTCTACCATTTTTGTGTTTAGAGGTGCTTAGAGTTGAAGGGTCTCCTTTTACCCTTTTAGAGTCGATCTGGAGTTCTGTTTGCATGTGTGTTTTTGGGGTCTCTAAAGAATCTCTAACCAGTTACGATTAGTAGAGTGTGACCAGATCATTAATCTGCATCTTCTTTATACATATTCTACCATCTCAGAGTTGAAGGGTCTCCTTTTACCCCTTCAAGAGTCACTTTGGAGTTTTATTTGCATATGAGCTAGTTGGTTTTGCATGTGGGGTTTTGGGGTCTTCTTTATACATATCTACCATTTTTGTGTTTAAGGGTAGTTGAAAGGTCTTTGTATTGTTCATAAAAAGGTAGGGGAAGTTAATTAAATTAAATTAATGGTGTTACTTGAATATTCACCGAAAAACTGCTTTCTGAAATATTTGAATGAGGTGTGAAATAGGAATGATCTCTTTAGATCTATGTTTTTTCTCTCACTTTATTCATGTTTAATAATATTTTTATTACATTTCTATGAAATTATAGTTTTTTTAACTGCATTAAATAAATATCGTGAAGCCTCTCAAAAATATTTTTTAAATGTTTTAAATCCTTTTATTACAACAATGTTAAATGTCAAAGTAATTTGAAAGAGAACGACCTTAATTATAATTAGTAATTAATAAGAAAGAGACTATTCTTGTGACACAATTTTAATAGTTCGATAATTATGACTTTAAAATATAATAAATTTAAGTTATATTGAGTATAAAAATTATTAACTATGCGTATGTAAATTTTATCTTTCTTATAAACTCTTTCTCTTGTTATTATTTCTATTTTTATTCAATTTTTTGATTATATTTTTTTCCTTTGTGAGTGTAAATAAAATTAAAAAAATTATAAGTAATCACAATTTCGAAAAGTAAGATTTTTTTAGTAATTGAGATATTAAAGTTGAATAGTGGAATCTTTACTATATTATTATAGTGATGACATGTTTAGTCTGTAGATATAATATCTTTATAATAAATTTACAAGATTTAGAAGTATTAAAATTTTATTTTAAGATATTTGAATATTATTGATGAATATCGAGTTATAATTGATTTGTAATATAATTTTGATTGAATTAGTAAAATTGAATTCATAATTGATGTAATTTATAGAGTAAATGTTTTTTCGATTCTCCTTTTTAAATGTTTTAAAATTAATTGATTACTCATATGGTCTATAATGTTATGAAACTGAATTTTAAGTTTTGGAAGGTCACTTGATAAAATGTTTGAAAAATGTAAACTTCCAGTAAAAATAAACGTTAAACTTAGAATTTATAGATGATTGGTCTAAATTTTGGAAAAATATAAATATGTATTATATATATTTTGTTTTATAACCCCGGTGTCGAATAATAATTGTATATTATAGTGATATAGATTGTTACAATTATTATTTTTCCAAAAGTTAAGCACATGATTATTATTATTTTTATTTAAGTGTTATATTTCTGGAAATTATTTATTTATTTATTATTTACAATGTTAATAATCACATTATTATACTCTTATACATTTTTAATGTTTAAATAATTTAAAACTATATTTATTTATTGTGTTAAATGAAAATAAAAATAGCAAAGTAAAAAAATACAGCTATTTTATTAAAATTAAGAAGATTTATTGTATTTTTTTTATTATTTAAAACAACCCTTATAAGATAGAAAAATACAACGGAGAGACTAATTAAAAACATTTAATGCTTCATCTTTACACTAAAATGATAGAAAAAAGTTCTTTGAAATAAATTCACATAATTACGTTAAAAAGAGTTTCGTATCCGTTTCTCTTTTATTAATGTCACAAATTAAATTTTATTTATGTCACAATCAATGAAGTTGCTTTTATATATTTTAAAAGAAAAAATTATTTGTCACATTTCCATTTTGTATCAAAAAGAAAAGAAGAGAAAGAAAATAACTAAACAGTGCAAATTTGTAACCCTTAAAAGTTTTCGAAATTCAAATTTGGCCACACAAATCAAAAATTGTTTTCGCCCTTTGCTGTTCCCGCCACCGCTCCATTGAAGAGGGAAATAAAAGTTTCCAAAACAGAAGGTGAAGGTGAAAAGTTTTACACAAACCCATATTAATATCCGAAATTTCAGTGTCTTATTGCGGCTAAAAACATTTCAGCTTTGGTTTTTGAAACCCACCAACAAGCAAAAGTCTTTTTCTGTGTGTCTGTGTTGTTAGCTTTCACAAGCTCCAATGGCTATTACGGCATTTTCTAACTCCAGCATTGAATCTGGGTTCTCCCCTGCTCATCAGAAGAACATGAACTCGTTGCTGCTGGTGAGAAGAAGCCCAAGAGGTGCAATTCTCGTGGTGTTCGGATTGTGTCAAGCAGAATCTACGAGTCTAATAATGGAAAAACTAAAAACTTGCCATCAGGTACCTTTCTTCTTCTTTCTTTTTGTTCCTTTTTGAGTTCTCTGTGTCGTTCGTTTTTTTCTGTGTTTTTAGTGTTATGGATTTGTGGAGATTGTGAAATCTGTGGGTATGTGAGGGAAAATGGAAATTACGTGGAAAATGGTAACTTTGGTTGACATATAAGAATGTTGTTGTTGTATTGCTCAACTTGTGTGAATAGGCTTGTATATAGTTGTTTCATCTGAGTTAATTGTATTGAGTTTCAGTTTTCAATTGTGCTACAGTTTTAGATACCTTTGCAAGTTCGTTACACAATAAATACAATTCAATAAAAAAATTCAATAAATTCAATAATACATTGATATTGGTATACTCTAAGACACTCGCAAATGTACCTATTGTCACAGAATTTGTTTTTTGTTCTGCTTCCATCATTTTTAGCTCTTTACCTTCATTTGTGTCTCACGTTTATGCATTTATATATTTATTTTATTTAGAAAACAAAATGCAAAGTTAATGTTATAATGGCTTGTGGCTTGAAAAAACACGGTTAATATTGTAATGGCTGAAAAAAACATTGTTAATATTGTAATGGCATGTGATGTTTCTGACCCTCCTTCTAGTGATGGAGTGATGTGTTAGTATTCTAATGGCTTGTGGTGCTTCTGACCTCCATCTACTTATGTTGCCCACAACTCACAAAATGTTCACTGTATAATATTACAATTTTGCGTATAATGTTATAATTTTGCGTGCAATATTATAATCTTAAATTATAATTTTGCGTACAATATTATAATCTTAAATTATAATTTTGTACAAAATACTATATTATAATAATTTCTTTAATATTTGAAGGGTGTATTTTTTGTAATGCAAGTCTTTAGGATGGTAGATTTTGATTATAAATCAACCATGAGTTCTAAATGGGATGATGAACATTTGGTTAGGTTAAACTTAAGGTGGTGGCGAAGAAGACAATGTTCTTGCTATCCCAGATCTAAAGGGGAGAATGTTCTTATTAATATGCTTTACGAAAGACACATTTTAGTTTTTCTTTTGATTTGAATTATTGATATTAAATGAATTAAGTTTAATAAAGTGTCGAGAAAGTCATGAATTTTTTAAACTTAAGTTTGATTAAATATTTACTAGGGATTAATTTTATAAAACATGAATGTATGTTTGGTGATATATAGTATCTTTCTATCAAAAGAAGTGAAATCTAATATCCGTGTTGCGATACCACGGTATACGCTTATATGAATCTTAATAGAAAACAGGTAAATAAGAGGTTATTTATATAAAAACAGTTATCAATCTAGAAAAATAGATTTTTCTCTTCTCTATTCTTGTGTAAACTTTTTCAAACCCTACCATGTCTTCCTCAAAATACACTAATAAACATTGATATCTCAAAAGTATTATATATATATACCAATATCAATACATCTTGAAAATCAATAAAAAATTAATAACAAAAATTTAACAAATACAATCCTTATTATTTCTCTAAAAAATAATATCAAAAATTCAATAAATACAATATTTGTTCTTTGATATTAATTGTAAGACCCTAACAAAAAAAATAGAGCTTTTATAAGATGTCATTGATTATGTTATTATTGAGAAGCTTTAGTAAATATAGTAAACAGTTAAATACGAGTTTATTTATATAAAATGAGTTACATGTAGAAAAATAGAATTTCATTCATCTCTACATTCTTAGCAAACTCTCTCATATCCTAAACTCTCTACCTTCTTTAAAATATACAAATAAACATTGATATTTTAAAATATATGTTTTTTAATATAGCAATATCAATAACTTTTGAAAATCAATACAAAAATAATACCAAGAATCATGCTTGTTTGTTGAGATTAGTGGTAAGACCTTAGAAAATCTTAACTTTTATAAGATGTCAATGATTATATGGATTATGTTATTATTAAAAAGCTTTAGTAAGAATAGAAAACAGTTAAATAAGAGTTTATATATATATAAGGAGTTATCTCTTGAAAAATAAAGTTCCTTTTCTCTCTACCTGTTTTGGTAACTACTCTAAACTCTCAACTCTATGCCTTCTTCAAAATACACTAATAAATATTGATATTTTTAAAATATTTTTTTTAATATGTCAATATAAATAAATTTTGAAGATCAATACAAAAAATAATACCAAAAATTCAATAAAAACAATGTTTGTTCGTTGTAATTAGTTGTAGGACCTTATAAAATCTTAGTATCTTAGTTTTTATAAGATGTTATTAGAAAACAGTTAAATAATAGTTCATTTATATAAAACGAGTTATCTATCTAGAAAAATCGAATTTCCTTTTTCTCTCCTTTCCTGTAGATTCTCACACCCTATTCTAAACTCTTAACCTTCTTGAAAATAAAATAATAAACAATGATATTTTAAAATATTTTTTTAATATACTAATATCAATACATTTTGAAAATCAGTAAATAAATACCAAAAATTCAATAAACAGACAGCTTGTTCGCTGAGATTAGTTGTAAGATCCTATAAATTTTTAGCTTTTATAAGATGTCATTAATTATTTTATTATTAAGTTTTGCAATCTAAATTGCGACGAGACGACAAACAAAAAATAAATTGTTTAAAGATGTGGAGTCACACCATCATAATTTATTTTGGGAAAACCATAAACATAAAACAAAATCCCGTGAAAAGCAGATTTTTTGTTTGAGAGTCTGTTACGAAAATATTTTCACCCTTGCCCAAAAGTAGTGTACCTCTACTTAAATTTGCAAGAAGAGATGTTTTATTTTAAAATATTTATTTTTCCCAAAAATAAGAAATTATTGGACAAATATATTTTTTAACCATGGTTTTACGTATAATCATTACAAAATGAGAAATTAGAACTACATAATTTTTTGTTAAAAAGTTTGGAATATTTGTTTGACTTTGATAAACTTTTTTGAAAGTTTTTTTATTTTTACATTTTTTACAAGTTAGTGTAATGCGACATTTGTGATCGATTTGATATCAAATTTTTTTTTTTTACATTTTTTATATTTTAAAAATAAATGTCATTTTATATTTTTTATATTTTAAAAATAAATGTCATGCGACGCGAACGATAAAATATACGCTCAAAAGAGAAAACGAAAAAAAAATCATTACATTACAATGGGGTACATGAGTGAGTATGTGGGTATAAAATGCATCTAACTTAAAAACGAAGGTAGAGGAATGGGGTGTGTTTAATGAAATTACAGAAAATAAAAATAAAATAAAATAAAAAGTATGGATCATTACATTAGGATCAGGAAATGCATGAAATAAATTAAAAGCCCAACTCCTATAGATGTGAAATTTAACTATTGGAGATGAAATAAATTAAAAGCCCAAATCCTATATATGTGAAATTTAACTATTGGGATGTATAAAAATTAATAGAATCTGCCAAGCCCTAAAATGAGATAAATAAAGAAAGTTGTGAGAGTTAATTATGGGTCTACAAAGAAAATTAAAATATTCCAAATCCTAAAACTTAATTAAACGCCAACTTCTTCTCCATTCTCATCTTCAACCGCATGTCATCCCTCCATGCGCGGCCACCAACCACGCTATGCTTCCTTTCCAAGATCAAACCTTGAGGATTTCTTTTTCAATCTTCTGCCAACCAAGACTAGCCAAGCCATCAGAACGTGGCACTAGGGGCCATCAATCAGAGACCCCGCTATTTCGCCGGGATTGGAGCGTTGCTGCTGCAACAGAGTTCGAGAAACACCACTCTACCCTCCAACACGCCGGCAACACTGGCAGCACCGTTCTAATCGTAAACCCTATGCCGGCGGTACCATCAGCAAATCTAAATCTAATGCTATGATTCCTCTTCGTGCAGCAGCCCAAATCATAAAAAACTCACACTCTAATGTAACCCATCTTTCTTTCTCATCTAATTTCATTTTTGTTCTTTTATCATTTGTAGTTCAAACATAAGAAACTAAAACATGGTATACTGCCTTTTTAATTCATGTCAAGTTAAACACCAAACGGAAACGATTCACAACATACTTTCACCGTGATTCTTTCATTCTCTGGCGGGATTGAGAATTGGTTCTGGAATAATAGCTGCATTCTCAACACAAAATTTTAGAGATGGAATAAGAGAACCAACTACGGTTGCTAACCCATTTTGAAAACAATAAGTAAAAAGATCACAAATAAGAAAATATACAAACATAAATTAATATTAATTCTTACGGAATTTTATATATTTTACTTTCCTCTTTTTTTATTATTATTTTTTATTTTTGTAATTTATAAAACTTTTGTAGAAAAACATTTTACTTCCTTGGATGAAATACGGTCTTCAAATTAAGAGATTTGAGTATAAATATAAAACTGTTAAATAATAGTTCATTTATATAAAGACAATTTAGTATAGAATGTTATTATTATTTTAGGTTAAATTACATTTTTATCTTTATATTTGTTAAGCAATATTAATTTGGTTCTTAAATTTTTTTGTCTCAAATTTTTTTTTTCTGTTTCAATTTGGTCTTGTTCCTTTAAAAAATAATTCAATTTGATATTTACCGTTAGTTTGATCAATGGTGTTAAAGTAAAGTCATATGTCAATTTTTAATTTCTTTTTAATTTTTTTGAATTTTTTTATTCTTTACACGTGTCACTTCACAATTGTGTCACATGTCAAAATTATTCAATTTAGTTTCTATATTTGTTTTTAGTTTCAATTTAGTTCAAATTTTTATAAAAAAGAAGCAATATTGTCTCTCGTTAAACTGAGATTCAATCTACTTTTATATAAATCTTATGGTGATATTCTTACTAAAATTAATGTTTTTATTAAATATTTTTAAATTAACTTTAAATCCTATACAAAATATTAAACTTTGATTTTGTTTTGAACTTGAAATTTAGTTCCTAAACTTATGTGTGTGACAAGTTATTTGATTTTTAATCTGCACTAGGTTTGTATAATATGGTACAAGTGATGCCTTTATATATGATTACACAATTGTTAATTATTGAAATTAAGTTTGGAGTTTAACTTTTTTTAATAATAAAACTAAAAAAAAGTTTGTTTAAAAATATTTCTACAAATATTTAATAAAAATATCAATTTTGATTTATACAAAAATTAAATTGAGTATCAATTTAAGGAGGAACAATATTGTTTCATTCCTATAAAAATTGGGACTAAATTGAAACTAAAAATAAGTATAGGGACCAAATTGAATGTTGACACGTGGCACAACTGTGAAGTGATACGTGTAAACAAAATTCAAAAAAACTAGAAATTGACATGTGGTGTTTAACACTGTTTGATCGAACTAATATTAAGGACCAACTACAGGATCAATTTGACACTACTGGTCAAATACAAGGATCAAAAGAGTAATTTAACCATTATTTTATTAGTAAGGAACTTTAGAAAAAAGTTAGATAGGAGTTTATTTATATAAAAGTCACTATATCTCTAAACCAATATTGTAACATCTCAAAATTTATGCCACCATGTTTTTAGTGTAAGAAAAATGGTTGAATAGTTATAATAATTTTTTTTTCATAAATATATATATTATTTAATATCATAATATTATATATAATATCATAACATTATAAATATATATATATATATATATATATATATTATTTAATAAAATAATATTATAAATATTATAAATAAATATATATATATATATATATATATATATATTATTTAATATCATAATATTATAAACGTTTATAAATAAGAATATATGTACGTAATATATTTGACTATCATATATATATATTATATTCCAATTAATATGATTTCTTTCTTACAGTAAGCACAAATCAATATATATATTCTTATTATTATATTCCAATTAAAATGATTTCTTTCTTACAGTCACGAATAGCATTAAAAGCATGTTTATCGCAAAGTGAAATATCAAGAATGAATAGTTACTTAATAACGTAAGGCACAATGTGAGGGATCATTTAGTTCAAATAAAACTAATGTTAATCATTGCTTAGAGTAGTATAAATAGGTGATGAGGGAATGCAGGGGAGGAGAAGAAAGAAAAACAGAAAAGAAGAGTCATGTATGTGAGAAGAAAGAGAGAAGAAAGAAAGAGGAAAAAAAAATATCATCAAAGTCTCCGTGCAACCTTGGTATAATTTTCACAATAACTAAGGTAAGGGAAGGAGACATTTATCATTCTATCTTTTGACTTTTAATTTTTCTTATCTCTTCATAATTTTATTTTATTTTTACCTTTAAGTGAGGTGTCCCTAACCTCATTCATATTTATATTTAGTTCTCGTTCCTATTTATTTATTTATATTCATCTCCAGTTGTGCATTGGTCCTATTTATTCAAATTTATATTTACTCTCATTTACTTATTTATATTTATCTCCAGTTATGTACTGGCCATTTTTATTTATTTATATTTATTATTCATTGATCCTATCTATTTAATTATTTATATAATTATATGGTTTAATATTAAAATGAAACTTATGATAAATAAAGATTTGATTATTGTAGTTGGAGGTATGACCTTGGGGATTTAAACGAGTTAGTATTACTCAAGATGAGATGTTCTTGAGTTACTTGTTGGCCATGAGCTCATTTATCCTGACTAGTCACTACAAAATTAATCAATATCTTTATAAAAGTATAATAAAGATCTCGTTTTATGGAATTGGGAGAATTTTCATTTCATTTTATTTTATTATGATATGCTGTACTTTTTTTTATGTGATATTTGTCTCACTTCCCTATTTTATGATTGTGTGTGAAAAACAAAATTTTATAACATTATCATAGATGGATGCTCCCAACATGCCTGATCCCTTCTTTGCCGACATAGTGGCTGTTTTCCCGGGAAATGCATGGCAAACCAACGCAATAAACAATTCTGTAACATTCCAGGGAACAGGAAACTCTTCCATTACTTTTCTCTCTGCTCCGAATGCGCCGATTGTCATCGAAGGACAAATTGGAATTACCTTTTATTTACCCCCAACAATCCAAGTGAATCCTATCCATAACCTTTTCCCTCCACCTGTTTGATAAACCGCATATGAGGAGGAAACTGTAAATAAATAACCCTTATTCCTCTTCTAGTGTAGGAAATATAAAATGTACTAAACAATGTGGATATAGGAAGTATATAGTATTGTAAATATATATATATATATATATATATATATAAATGTGAATATTTTAAATATAATTATATATTAGTGTATAAATTTTTGCCTCTAAATATTTATAAGTATACTGTAATAAATAAATAAATAGATTTTTTTTATCGTCACATTAGATGGTATCAGAGCCACGTTTCATGCGAGATCTGTGAAATGTGCTCATTATTTACTAACCCATACGATTCTAGATGGCAAACATTAGGAGGAACAATGAATTAACTGAAGCAATGCAAGCTATTCGAGACATGGCTGCTGCTCTAATGAGGAATCAAAGACCTGAAGGAAACCCTGAATCACAAGGATTAGCTGAATTTAGGAGAAACAAACCCCCACAATCTCGGGAGGATATGATCCAGAAAAGGCTGAATTATGGATTAAAGAAATAGAGAAAATATTTCGAGTTATGAACTGTGCTGACAACCAAAAGGTGAATTATGCTGTATTTATGTTAATAGGAGAAGCCAAATATTGGTGGGATGGTACCAGGAGATTACTTGAAGGAGGAAGAATAATTATTACATGGGATGTATTTAGAACAAGGTTTTTAGAAAAATATTTTCCTAATGATGTGAGGAGAGCAAAAGAAATAGAGTTTATGTAGTTGAAGCAAGGAAGTATGATAGTAGGGGAATATGCTTCCAAGTTTGAAGAATTAGGAAAATACTCTACTTTCTTTTATCACCCAGAGGAAAGGATGAAATGTATAAAATTTGAAAATGGACTTAGGGATGAATTGAGAAAAGCAATAGGAATACTAGAAATTGCTGATTTTCCTACGCTTATTCACAAGTGTAGATTTTTGGAAGATTTTGAGAACAACCAAAATATCAAACCAAAATATTTTGGACCCCAAACAAATAAGAATAAACGCAATGAGGAAAAACCTTACAATCGCCCACAATGGAGGGCCCAATCCAACCAATCTTCATTAGGAAATTCTAGTAGACCTGTATATGACCATATCAGATGCTTTAAATGCGAACAAGGTCATCATGCTAAAGATTGTCACCTTAAGGGACCAGTCTGTTTCAAGTGTGGGAAACCTGGTCACCTATTCTCTGAGTGTGGACAACAAAATCCATATTTCAATCCAGTTGCAACTAAGACAAAACCTACCACCACAGGAAGAGTGTACACCATGACTGGAGCTGAAGCTGCTGAAAACCATGATCTAATTCAAGGTATGTGTTTTATTAAAGGAAAAACTTTAAATGTACTGTATGACTCAGGTGCAACTCACTCATTCATTTCCAATTATT
>Ga0214544_1003689_pt1 | contig 31349 bp, 15 predicted proteins | sample CNSS3metaG_FD_160074 | JGI IMG/M metagenome (GOLD analysis project Ga0214544, IMG submission 160074) | Root nodule microbial communities from cowpea collected in UCLA plant growth center, Los Angeles, California, USA - CNSS3 | ecosystem: Host-associated > Plants > Roots > Nodule | place: USA...
GCTTAGCCATCCGGGCTAGAATTCGAACGTCTTTCTTTCATGTTTCTTTAGGGCTATGGCCCCTGTATTTGTTGTTACCGGATTTGTAAACTCTTAGTCAAACTGTTTATCCTGCTTTTGTTGGCATTGTGGTGTGCCTGGTTTTGTAGGGGTGACGTTATGAACCCCAGGACTGCATTGTCGATTTATCTATGTGTGACGTGTCCTTTAATTTTACGTATTAAATTAAATGGGACGTTACATAACCTAACCTAATTTACTATGGGTTTGAGTCGGGTTCGGTTGAAAAAAATTCAATTTTTTCAAAAGTGAGTTGAACTCAACCTATCTCACTTAACCCACCAATATTTTATATATATATATATATATATATATATATATTTTACTTTTTTTAATAATTATTTACTACTCCTAATTATATAAGTTTACAATTTCATATTTTTAAATATTAGAATGTTGTTCAATAATATTTGAATGTTTAATTAATTTGATTGTATACGTTGATACTTTAATCTTTAACTATAATCTTTATAGTAAATTACTCAAGCAACCGTTTTATAAACAAAATTTTTCTAAATTAGTATAACAAAAATGTGTAGTTTTTGTATTTATATTTTGTTGAATAGCGTAACAGAAAATGTGTAATATTAGTCATGTTCTCTTGGACTATATGGACACTTCCTTGAAAATAATTCATCATATATATTGGTAGTGAGCATGATAAAGACTTTGGTTCTTGATTTTACAGTGATTGTCATCTCATGAATTGTTTAAAAAAATTATTTAAATATTTGAATACTTAAAAATAAATAAATAATTTTTTTTGGGTTAGTAACCAACCCACTTAATCCATCAACCCGTGGTGAATTGAGTCGGGTTACAAAATTTTTGACTCACCATAAAATGAATTGGGTTGGATTCACTCATTTTCAATCCGACTTGTGGTGAGTCAACCGTGTAAACCGGATTAGCTCACTTTAACATGTTTAATAATAACATAAATTTATGAAATTAATCCTTTCTATAAGAGGGAAGTTTTACTTTGTTGTGAACATATAAAACCAATAATGTTTTTAGATGTTACTTCACTTTTCTTTTGAACATGCTTATTTTGTTTTATTATTTATTCTGATACTTTAATTATCAAACGGAAAGATACACTACATTTTTATATGTATGATATTATGTATTATGTATTCTTCAGTTAAGTTTTTGGTATAATTACTGATTTGGTACTCCAACTTTTTCGTTAAGTTCAATTTAGTACCCACACTTTTGGTTTGTTCAATTTAGTACCCAATTTTCTAAAGAAATTCAATTTGCTCATCTCCGTTAGGTTGGAGTTAACATCGTGTCCGTACAAGACACGTGTCAAACCATAAAATTTTTAATTTTTAATTTTTTTAAAAAAAATCTTTTTTTAAAAAAAAAATTAAATTTAACACTGCCACGTGTCAGTTTATCATCGTGCCACGTGGCAGCTTATAATCATGACACGTGGCAGTGATAATAGTTGTTTTCAATTTAGTACCCCAATTTAAATTTTTGGTTTAATTTAGTACCCCAATTTTTTAAAATGATCAAATTTCGTCATTTCCAATTTGAGACCAAATTAGTAACTAAGTTTAATTATAACTTATATATACATGTTAAAATAATTGTTTTGAATTTATACATCAAATTATTACACCTAAATATTCAAATTTTATTTTTTACAAGTGTAAAAAATTTCATGTGTAAAAAATTACAAAGGTTAAAATGTAAAAAATAAAATAAATGAAGTATTTAGGTGAAATGATTTGATGTATATATATTAGAAAAAGTTATTGTAACATGTATATATAGGTTGTAATTAAGCTTATTTACTAATTTGGTCTCAAATGGGAGAGGACGAAATTGGATCATTTTAAAAAATTGGGATATTAAATTGAACCAAAAATTTAAATTGGGTACTAAATTTAAAACAACTATTATACTGTCACGTGTCATGATTGTAAGCTGCCACGTGACACGATGATAAACTTATTAATATGAAAGAACTTGAATATATTTTTTTGTCTTTTTGTTGGAAAAGTTTTAAAAGAATATTTTAATTAAGCTTTTATATATATTGATAGATTATTGAAAGTAATTGTATAAAATTAAAAAAAGAGAAGAAGTATATTTTCACTAAACTATAGAATAAAGATTGAAGAAAAGTATCCATACACTATTCATTCGTGATGATAAACGATGTGTTTTTGCTTAATCAATTAGACAATAAGTATACTTGTTATTTTTTTTAATATTTAGCTAGTAGTATGTATGCAAATGGTGGTAAATATTTTTTTAATCAAATCTCATATTATATGTAATAATTTAATAAATACGTATACTAATTTTTTTGCTGAGTGTAAATATTATGGAAGTATTGCATTAATTATCAACCGGTTATGAGTGTAAATATCATGCTTTTATTTTGTTTGTTATAAGGTATTTTCTATACAATTTTTCCATTTCTTATTCTAAAATTCAAGAAGGATGTTATCTATTTTAATAAAATTAGTTAGATTGAGTAAGTAAAAAGTGATGCCATCTGATAAAAAGTGTTTTGGAAAATATTTTATGTGAATTATTTGTTACAATTAAAAGTAGATGTGATGAATACAACCAGATTTTAACAAAATTGCAGGTAAAACAGTGCACTGAAGTTAAATATTTTCATATAATGTTTATGTATCTATCATTGCATTAAGAAGAATAAGTTGTCTTAATTTCATCTCTGTACCTTTTCCTTTGTAATTATTACAGTACGAGGTAGTTAGTTTATTGATTTATATCAGTTCAATGTTAATTTTGCAGTGAAGATTAAAGTAGTGAATAGGAGAGAGAAGCTATACCATATATATATATACATTGAAAGATTTTATTTCCTCCTTTAAGCCAAAGAACTTGAAACAATTAATTTCTCAAAATGTGCAACCAATACACAACCTGTTCAGATATCAGAATAGTTACACTTTTACTACCTTGGGTTGAAGGATTAGATTCACTTGCTTGGATGTGTTTTCTTCTTTGCAAAGAACATTACAACCTTTGAAGGGAACAATGACTTCTTCTTCTTCTTTTTGTTCTTATAGGAGGATGATCCATTTTCAGTGCTCTTTGAAGGAACTTCTTCTTTCGGGCTTAATGGCTCATGCACAGGCTCAATTTCAGCAGCAGTATGCTCATTCAGTTCATTGGCCTTCTCCTGTGGTTCCTCCTCTTGTTCAGCAACCAGCAATGCACTTAGTTCATGTTCCATAGCTAACTTTTCTTCAGCAGCTTTTTCAGCATTCTCAGTTGCAATGTTCAAAGACTCCTTTCTTAGAGATAACTCCTCGTTCAATTCTTCTAACCTTGCCAAACTTGTATATTCACTCTCCCTTGCTAGCTTAATCTGAGCATTAGCAGCTTCTATCCTTGCATTGGCTTCTTCCTCAGCCTTAAAGGCTTCAGAGCTGAGAACATGGTATTCATCTAGCGTGAGTGTAACCATTGAGGAAGAGCTATTATCATTGTTGTTTTTAGCTGATTCACTCTTCTCCAATGCTGTGATTGCATCTCTGGCCAACATCTCAGCAATCTTGGCTGCTTCTATCTCCTTCAGTGCTGCCACTAAACTGTTTTCTAATGTAATTGATCTGGATTTGACTTCTTCAACCTCTTGTTGTGCTTCAAGAAGCTCTTCTTGAGCAGACTGAGCAAGTGATTTGGCCTCATCAGCCTCTTCTGCTGCTTTCTGCAGTTTCTTGGGCAACTCAGACATCATTTTTCTTGCTTCATGCTCGTTCATCTCAAGGAAAATTGCAGCAGTCTTAGACTTCTCCAGTTCAGTTTGGAGATTCAGAACTGCAGCAGAAGCCATTTCCTCACTTTGCTTAAGGGTAGCCAGAATTGACTTCTCTTCTTCTAGTTTTGAGTTCAGTGACATACAAGCTTCCCTCAAGCTTTTAACATCAGAAGCTGCTTTCTCTTTGGTTTTCTTTAGTTCCTCAAGTTCCTCTTTCTGTTGTTTGTAACATTCCTCATTGTCCTTTGATTCCATGAATGTTGCCATTTCAGCTTTCAAATCAAGTAATAAAGAGGAGGCTGATTCCAGTTTAGATTTAAGAAGCCTGACTGAGAAAGCTTTCTCATTCAGCGTTTGGAGCTCCTCTTCTGCTTGTTCAAGTTCCTGTTTCAGATTGAGAATCTCTTCATCATCAACTCCTAGTGTTTGTTCTTCGGCTTCCAAGTGTGCGGCTCGTGAGGAGTTTAGTGCCTCTTTTGTTGCAATCAACTCAGCAGTCAAATCTTCCACTGCCTTTTCAATCTGCTGGGATGCTGCAACGGTTTCTTCTGCATTGTTGACTGCGGTGTCTCTTCCACTCACCATAGAAGCATGCTCCTCACGCAGTGAGTCCAGTTCTTTTTTAACGAATTCTAACTCTGAAAGCGCTTCCTTAAGCATGGCCTTTTCAGCCTCAACTTCAGCCTTGGCTTCAATATTAGCTTCACTTACAATGCTCTGCTCCATCTCTTCAATTTTCAGATGCACACGTTCAGCCTCTTCCTTTGCCAGAAGCTCATCTCTTTCTACCTTTTCTAAGTTCCTTCTGAGTTTTTGTGTGAGCTTCTTAGTGTTTTCCAATTCCTCAACAGTTTCTTCCCTTCTGAAGTCCTCTACAAGCTTGCTTCTCTGTTAAGTCACAAATATTAAAGGTTAAACCGGTGCTTTATGCATAACCAAATCAATGAAAAATCAAGTGAGGTAGAGAACAAGTTGTTTTCCATTTTTCCCTACACAAGGTTTTGCAAATGCTGCTTCATAGAAACTCAAAAAACCATAAACAAAATGTAAGGTATAAATACAATCCAAACAGTACATATATATATATATATACCTCTTCCACCAGACTTTGGGTTCGACGGGATTTCCAATCAACTCTTCCTCCAAACTTGGACACAGCATCTTTGACGGATTCAAAAGGCGCAGCTGTGTCAATGATATGCTGCTTAGAAAACCTTGGAGAAGCTCCTGGGGAGTCACTTCTTCCCTGAGAGGAAACAATTGGTGAAGTTTCATCAGTGTTATTATCTTGTGATTGATTGGTGTCATTAATAAATTTGGGGAGTTCATGGATTGGGTAATTACCGTTGGGGATTCTGGCTGTAGTTCCATGGAGGAGGATTTTGAAGGAGGCCCCTCTTCAATATTTCTCACAGGGTCTACCACAACAATGTCTGAAATTCATGTCATAAAAAATAACAACATTTCAAACAAAGCACAATCTCAAATATCTCAGCTGCATCATCCTTTTTAAGAGTGTTAACATATGGCTTTCATGTTTTAATTAAAACACCAAAGTTACGATTCAATCATGCAAAACCAAGAAAACCCACATGAAAAGTCAGAAAATTTACGAATGGAGAGAGAAAATGAAAGGAAAGCATGCATGCAGACGTGAATAAAAGGAAGAAAAAAGAGATTGAAACCTGGACGAGAGAGAGGCCCCAGAAAAGAAAGATGAAAAAACTGTGTGGGGGAAGTGGAAAGAAGGAAAAGAAAAGAAAAGAGAAAATTTATGATAGGGTAAAAGGAGGAAAATTGTGAGAGGCAATGAAGGAGGAAGGAAAGAACAGATACAAAAATTGTGCTTCCTCCTTGCGTTTCCAATTCATGCAAACTCCCATTAAACCACCTCATCCCGCAAAACTCCTTTATGTTCCAACACGTGGTGGATCAACATTTCTTCTTTTTCCTCCACACAAACACATGCTATCAACTCTGAGGATAATAATCACTCCACACCAATCTTTCTACGTTCTACGCTCCTAAGCCTCTTATATATGTGTGGTTTCTTTTTTTCTTTTTTTTTTCTTTTTAATTGTTTATTAATCTTCCATGTGCATATAGTTCTACCACTCTAATTTCTTCACGTTTCTTTCTGATACAAAAATATCTCTATGTATGTATTTCATTACAAGCTGAGTTGTTGATGTCTACTGACCACAAAGATCCATATTTGGAGATAGAATATTCAAGCTGTCCTCTACCTTCAAAATATATATATATATATATATATATATATATATATATATATATATATATATATATATATATTGGACAATTAATATATTATATATAGATGTAGGTTAAAGATAAATCATGCATGCATTCATGCAGAGAGAAAACACACGTGTAGATATGATAAACATTATATTAAAAAAACAACCTTATAAATTAATTATTTTTAGATTTTGAAGTAAAAGTCATGTGAAATTTTGATAAATATATGTCATATAGAGTCTTATTTTATATATAATAAATTGATAACACTTTTAATTTTAAATTTTAAAACAATAAATTTATGAATTTTTTATCTTATATATAATTTTTAATTTTGATATTTTTATTTGACACGTCACTTAAAGGGTGAGTATTTTTTATATGGCATTTTTTTCTCTTGTAAGTATATGATAATCTAGTATTTTTATAGTACGGTGTTGTTGTGGTTATTGTTATAATGGCCTAAATGGTAACCATGACGAAATTGAAACTAATGTCATATTTATATGGAAAATGATTTTTTTATTATTAAATTTTAATAGTTTTCTCTTATAATTTTAAGTGTTATTTTTTAAGTGTTTTTTTTTATTTTTAATATTTTAAAATCACTTAAAAAATAACATCTCAGTAAGAGAAAATTGTCAAAATTTAGTAATTAAAATATCATTGTCTTATTTATAATATTTTCGTAATGAATACTAAATAAGCATCACATGGAAACAAAGAAAGAATAAAGAATGAAACTAACCTGGATTAGAGTTGAAGAAAGCAAGAAAGATGGTAATCAAAGAGTTTGAGGAGAATGTAATATAGAAGTAGAAAAAAAGAGAATGAAATCCAGAAATAGTATAATACAGTGGAACAGATATTGTTATAGCGATGAAGAAGGAAGGTACAGTTCATATGAACTATTGTTTTTGCTTCCAAAGCATGCATGGGACCTAGGCCAATCAAAAATCACATTTGAACACGTGTTAAGATCCCATGTGTCATCCTTAATATTCACCATGTTTTTGTTCTTCAAATAGTAATGGTATTTGTACGAACAAGATAAGATGGGTCATCCTAGTTGTTTACTGTATAATTAGTTAATTACAGATATGTATGATATCTAATTTTCTGGAAAATGCTTCTTATAGATAATTACATCATTAAAAAAAAAATCTCTTCTACCTTCTGTGCACATCATGACCACGCAGTGTAAAAGACATTCAATTTATATATAGATTGTCTGAAGCAAAATTTCATCGATGATTCGTTCGTCAATAAAAATCTCAATTTTTAACTACCACTGATGTAAGACTTTTTTTTCTTTCTCTTTTTGCTATCCGTACAATTTAGAGAATAACAAGTAACTGAGAAATTTTCTAATGTATTTTTGTACAGAAAAACTAGAGAAATATAATAAATTAGTTTACATTTGGTTCTATTTTCGTTTAGTTTTGTTATTTTAATTTATTTTTAATTTTTTTCAATTTTTTGAAATAGTTTTGTTATTTTAATTTATTTTTAATTTCTTTTCAATTTTTTGAAAAATGTTCACATGTCAATGGTGTCAAAAGTCTATGATTTATATAAAATTTGATTCTATATTCATTGTTTTGTTTAATTTAATTTCGATTTTTTTAAAATGAAACAATTTTGTCACTTTTCAAATTCAGACAAAATTTAATTTTTATATAAATTTATAATGAGTTTTTTTAATAAATTTCATATTTTTATTAAATATTTTGTTTTAGGATTATAACTAGTTTAAAATTAAAACAAAAATGGTAAATATGAGAACTAATTTTAAAATTTTAGATCTATAATGTAGTTGTCATCATTAAGATTTTTCGTTCTAATTTTAAATTAATAATAACTTTAAATAAAAAATATTTAATAAAAATGTGAATTTTAATAAAAATATTATTATAAATTTTATATAAAAATTAAATTTTGTGTGAATTTTAAGAGAAACAAAATTGTTCAATTTTAAGAAAAATTAAGACGAAATTAAACAAAAATAATGAATATAGAGATCAAATTGAATATAAAACATAGACTCTAATGAATTGACAAATAAACATTTTTTAAAAATTAAAAAAACCACAAAGTGACACATGACGGTCACAGTTCATTACAGTTAATTATTTAAACGATGTTAGCAAAAAAAAAACTAAATTGAATAAAATTGACAAAAATTAGGAGCTATTTAAACAAAAAACTGATATTAGGACTAAAATGACAAAATTGTACGAAAATAGAAATCAAATCTGTATTTTAACCAATACAATAATATAGTAAAGTTCAATTTGTGGTTTTATAAATTATGTATATTTTATGGTTGTGATAAAGTCCTATGACGTTAGTATATGTGATTGATAGAGAAAGTTATGCACAAAATAAGTAACAAATGTTAAGGCTGTCAACAACCTAATCTATGGAGACTATGATAAAAACTGCTCTCACTACAAATTTATAATTCAAGATCTAACCGAACAAAGTCAAGAGCTATTTGTCTAGAATCAACTGTTAAAATTTTAGCTCGATCCGATGGTTAATAAAGCTGAAAACTCATTTCAAAGTGGTTTATAAATGATATCAAACTAAACAATTGCATATGTTAGCGTGAGATGGGATTAGAGAACACAACATTGACCTAATGCAGGACAACTCAACATGTTTTGTTTTTTTAAAAAGGGTTACCAGCTAGCCTACTGGATTAGCGAGTTAAGCAAGTTAAACTATTTCAAACTGACGAGGTGAAATCTCTCACCCAATCCTTTTTTTTTTCTTTTTCAGGTTGACTGATCAAGCGTGATCCATTTTGTCATCCCTAATGTCATGTATCAAACTCTAAAAATTACCACATATCAAATCAAATCATTTGAAAGTACATGTCAAATCTAAAACATGTCACTTGTTAAATTAGAGTGACAAGATAGATGACTAAGATTTTGGCAAGTATAACCTTTCAAATAATATTAATACCAATTTAACAAAAGAAAAAAGTATTCAAAATATATTAGAACTCAATTGAGTAAAAAATATATAAAAAAGACCAAAATAAATTATATAACTAAATATAAAAACTAAATTAGTCAATAATTTGTATCCCATATTACTACTGTTCTTTGTTATAAAAATTATTTGACCGGATAAATTTCATTTATTTATGTCTACCTTTTTCCTAACCCACCGAGACTTGAACTATTTAAAAAATAATAATAATAATCAAGCTTAGCGAAGTACTTATTTTATAATTTGAATTTTTAATTAGGAAAGTTGAATATATTCATTCATCATGCCCTATTATAGAATTTCTCATATTTGTAAGATTGAGAATTCTCCAATTAAAGATATGAAGTCCAAAACAGCTAATTGCCGACATAGAATATAAAAAAAATCATAAATAAATGGATTATTGTTATCTATACAATTGACATAATGGCGTTACTGAATAAATGGTTCATAATTTTGCCCTATACATTTTTGTGCAGCCATGAGATAAGCATTGCGGGTTATTACGGCATCGAAAAGGAATGAATAGCACCAGGTGGTGTGACATAAATCACAATTTCAGCCCACAATTGCAAGCAAGCTTTGTCTAACAGCTGGAATCGAACAAAGTAGAGATCCAAATATACCATTAAGAGCATAAGCAATGGCACAAAATGGGAGAGCCTCAGGTTCCTTCGCAGACAATGCTGCTGTTCCAAGCCCGTGGGCACTGAAAAATATTTAGTCAAGAGCATGTAAATAACCATGTCCAACTATTATTGCAAGTTTGATATAGATTACTTTTTGATAAATAATGGCCAAGTATTCAAAAACTTCCTCACGAAGGTGACGAAAATTAGCAATTGTTTCTTCATAACAAGTTTAACCCGAGCATGGGAATCATAAAAAGTCCCCACCATATTCATCAGACTTATCTATTGATCACAGAATATACCTAGACGCAGTTGCTATTCCCCGAGCAATTGGGTCACGAAAACTGAGTCTATCCAGTGTTGCTTGCACAAAATTTGCTCCAACCAGACCAGTTAAAACAACCACAGCTGCTGTGAGAGATGTATTGGCACCTGAAAACAGGGAAATTTTCATAGAACTGTGTACAAGCGAACAACTTATAATTCTTTAGTGTTGCTTTCACTGTGAATGTATTCTTTCATCAAATTAAGACTGCATGATTTCCGGATTTGCTCCACAACTCTGAACGAGTTCCAGAGTAGACAAGATTATGGAGATAAATGATTAAAGTGTGGGCAAAATATTTACCGTCAAACAAAGATACAATGCTGAGGGCCAATGCCACTGTGATACATCTGGGTAGAATGGACACAGTTAAAGATGGTTCTAGTTGAACAAGACGCCCAACTAAGGCAGTTGAATACAGTGAGAATACTGTTGAGATGATGACAGAGGTGAAAATCTCAGCTGCGTGTCGTTTCACAAGCTGAAAATGATGGGAAAAATAGTAGCCAATGATCAAATGATTCAGCTGTCATGTGTTTGAGATGCCAAGAAATGTTGCAAAGCAAGTTCGGTATTTGAGTATAAATCATGCTAATGACTGCCAAATGGAATATTATGCGTACAAGGGTATATGATATGTTCTTAGCTCATAGATCTATTCTCTCAAGTTTGAATTCATATATAATATATTCACGAAAAATCAAACTCCATATAAGCCAATGACTATTCAATTCACCTTTCAAAGGTCTTAGCTACATTAGAAAGACATTGAAAAGAAAAAATGATAATAGGTATACTTCTAGTTGCATAACCAAGTTAAATTACATATCCAGAAGAAAACGGAAAAAAGCTAGTATCAAGACATCTTGGGGGAGAATTTACTATAGGTACTTATTACCTTTTGCAAACTACCCAAAACCATCTTCATTAGCTCATCCCTGGTGGCTTCACATCTCCGCAATAAGATGATAAAATATTTATTATGTACTTTTACTCAAGTTTAATGAATGCTAGTCAAATTATTCAAAATGAAATCACCAATCCACTCTTTTAATCTTGAGGAGACTGGCTTAAATGTGCAAAAAAAAGACATAGAGTACTGATAAACTCAGAAATAACATATTAAACATTGCCCAGGTATAAGTTTGATTGCAATTTGTCATTGTAAAATACCATAAGCATTTGACAGTATAAACACACTGTATTCATCTGCTTAATCTTTTTACAGCAGTGTAGGATTGATTTACTGGGAAACTTAGATGGTTACCTTTCTTTGCTTGAACATAGAGAAGGAAAATGATAGAATGACAGATCCCAAAAATCCCATTAAAACATCACCAGCTCCAGGATTAGAGGATGCCTTTGTAAGGTAATATCCTAAGATGTAGAAAGAACAATCAACAGAAACAAAGTATAGATATATTATGCCGAAATAGCACAAATAAAAGAATTGCTTAGGAACATGGGACCAGAGTGAATAACCATATTGTATGACAGATAAAAGGAAAAAATCATTTGAAATAAAATGTCAGGCCTACTATATATATGTAACTAGACATCGGAACCATTATAATTCCTAATTATTCTTGAAGAAGGATCATTCCCTGTTGAGTTGAAAAGAATTTTTTGTCTGCTAATGGGTTCAGCTACATCCAAGAAGCACCATGAACACAACTTGTATCATAATATAAATATATTGGTTGAGGGTGCCAGAAGCAGAAGCTGGGAGCTTCTTTAGTGCGGACACAAGGGTTCATATTGTTGGTTATCCATATAATGGAAGGATGTAGTAGAGACTGCTCTTGCTGATAGTTCTTGCACAAACAAGGATTTAAAGTAAACTATTATGTCTTAGCCCTTGGGCTAAACACATACAGAGAGACCCTTCATATTTTGTATTTTCAATCTTGTAGTGGTTCCCTTTGAAATTATGAATTTAACTAACTAAAAGAGCCTTTAAATTAGAATTTCTTTTACTGCGTGAGATCATTTCCAAATTTTCCAAAGTGTTACTTATTTCCAAAATCATGTCAAATAATCCAACTGAATACCGTAAGATGATCATTGATTAGGCGTGTCCCAAATAGTAAATTTGCTGCAAATGAAGAAAATCACATGGCATCAAAAATCTAATTAATTAATGGTAGGTTCTCCTGAAAGAATCTTTCACAATGTCTAGTTGATGCATTCTTTTAAATAATGCTTTAGGAGCTTCATAGTGACAAGCCAAGTCTTAATGAGATTAGGATTCAGTACAATGCATATCGTTTTGAAGCTTGGGACATACCTGTAGAGTAAAAGCCCTGATCAAAGTCTTAACGGAAGGAAAGTAGCCATTCAAATGGATAAAAACATTAAGTTTAAGAAAATGCTTTCTTTATTTTTTTTAATTACAAAAATACCATTTTGTTTCCTATTTTCAAAATTTTGCAAGTTAAAAAGGAAATCAAGTTTTTATTATTTTCTTATAGTCCTATGCAATTTTTTTAAACAAAAACATTCAAAATGAAAGAATTTAAATAAAAGTAAGGTGGCAATTTTTATTTAAAAGTGAAAAATTTTAAAATTCAAACTGAACAACTCCTGAGAAGGCACTTGGGCTTTTATTTCTTATTTTCATTTTCTGTTTTCATTTTTTAATTACAAAAATGTCACCTTGTATGCAATCTATATTTTCAAAAATTTGAACAGGAATCACTGAAAATAGCTATCTCTTATATATCTATAAGAGAGATATATAAGGGCATAATTTTTTACTAAAAGAGTAAATAACCAATGCACCAATTAGCTTGGGGAAGAAATAAATGAGAACTTTTTCTCATCTAGCTTAAAGCATGACATAAGAGTAGTAGGGGTTTACAGAACAATAATTCCCTCCAAGCAAAAACTTGCCTAATAGTAAGCAAACAAAGCACCCAAAAGATGGTAGTATTAACAGATGTTTATGATTAGTTCAAGAAATTTTGGGTGAGAGAATGGGGGCATGAATCCATTAGTTAGAGGACTAATGACCTTTAAATGAATTTGTGGCTCGCTGACCTCAAGTAAACTTGGTGCTGCTTTAGAAAAAGCAAATTGAACAATATTTCTACACACAAAAAATCATTCTATTTCCTCTTAAGCTAATTTCATAATCGATTACATATATAAAAGGAATCTGTGGCTCGCATACCCCAAGTAAACTTGGTACTGCTTTAGAAAAAGCATATTGAAGTATATTTCTACACACAAAAAATCACTCTATTTCCTCTTAATCTATTTTCATTACATCTATTACATATATCACGTTAACTAGAATGAACCACGCATGCCTATAAGATGATATCTTAAACGGACCTTAAATCACTATCTTCTCTTGATATTTATACATAATAAGATACAACTTCATCACAAATTTATGCCATTACATAATAGTATTTTTTGATAAATTTCGATCACACTCTGCTAAATTAAACTGAAATCCCTCTGGTGACATAACTTTACATTACCATAATTATCAGGCTGTATATCAAACCAAATCAGTCGAGTATAGCTGCAGTTACCTTTATATTAGCAGAAAGTCATTTCATACCTCATTAACCTACTAAAAAGATTTTACAAACCTGATTTGAACAGCAAACACTTTACTACTTATTACTCAACTTGCCAGCAGACTTCAAATGTTTATCATATATTACAAGTATGTACACTGTACTGTATAGTCAGATTAAGTTCCAAACTAGTAATTTAAATCTCAAATTTCCTTTCCTAGTTGAAATTAGCAAACAGGATCCAAAATTCAGAGGAACTCACATAATATGGTAACTAATAGTTATCTTCCAATCATACCTAGCACAGGTTCAATCCCTGACTTGGAAAAATACCCGAAAGCTAATGCTGCCAGATCTGCTGATAATGCACAGCAAATTATAGGATGGAAGACCTTCTTCACACTCGATGGCAACCTGGAAAAAAATAGCAAAAATTAGTGAAATTCTAGAAAAGATGAAAATCCAAACATATAGGAATACTCTCTTCTTTTAATGCCTTTTCAGGAGAAACTCTGTTCAAGGGAAAAAGGAATGGTCTACGTGTATATGCAGTAGTCAAAGAAAATATTTACCCGGTGCCAACTATGTAGCCTAACACTGTGGCTGCAAGCAAAAACGGAAGGCATGTTCTGGCACTTGTACCCAGTACTGTAGGGTAATACAATGCAGAAACAAAAGATATAATGAGAACAGCAGTCCATGTCCACACTTCAAAGGCAGAAAATGGAGACGGCTTTCCCATAGGCTCAGCATCTACCAGTTCTGTTTTCACAGCTTTTCTTACTGCTATAGCCGTGTAACCAGCAACACAAAGTGTAGCCAGCCATCCTCCAACTAGAGAACAACATAAATATCAGTAATTTGCAACACCAATCCGCATAGGCTCATCATAATACAAAAGATACAGATTTTGAAAAGAAAAGACGAAGAGGACAGATTTGACCCTCGATAATTTAAAATGCCATAAGAAGTTAGTGAAAAATTCTGAGAGTATCTAATAATTAACTTCAAATAATTAAATTGGCAACAAAAAAAACAGATATGTTATAAAGGGTAATTTGAGGAACTAATCATTTCAAACTGAAGACCAAACAAAACAGTAGTTCAGTCGAAAATCGCTGAGATAAAAGCAATGAGTAATTTGGTAAAGAATGAAAAAATTGAGTTAGTCCTGAATGTGTAAAAAGTTTAAGTTAATCACTAATATTATAACTTGATAACAAAATAGTCCTGATTTTGTGTGAAAGTTGACTTTCAAGTTAAATCTTAATGACAAAATAAAGTTATGGAACCTGAAATAGATATTTCATATTTTCAAGCACTGACAACGTCTAATGCGTTTGAAAATCAACCAAAAAGGCAACTTGGAAAGCAACTCAGCGTGAAACAAAAGAAAGAAGCTTTGACCTAAAATAAGGCCAATTTTGAGGGCAGAGGCAGCGGGAACATCTTTGACGGCAAGGGGCAGAACAACGAGAGAGGGGACATAGAAAAGCGGAAGCCATCTCTGAATGAACAAAAGCGCCGGCTCGAAGAAGCTCACCAATGCGGTTGCCGCAGAGGGCACGGTGGCGTCGAGAGTAATCAAAACCGAGAATATGCAGAACATCCCAAACAAGGCGCTCGGGAATTTGATCGCGGCGGCCACGAATGCCTTCTTCAGAAACTTGTCCGCCGCCAGAATAAGGCCCAGGGACACCACCAAATGAAGAACACCGAAAACCTAACAAGTAAAACACAAGCTGAAATGGTATCCGTTGAATGAAAGAGTGACACGTGGAAAGAACAAGGACTCACGGTGCCGGTGAGCGAGGAGGAGTTGGAGGTGCTTCCGGTGTCGGCTTGGGAGAATTTTGCCGGCACGTGTCTGGTTTTGCGGGTTGGGTTAGTGAGCCTTGGTGGGAAAGTGATGGAGGAAATGGTAGGGCGGGGGAGGGTGTTGAGAGTTGAGTTGGGGAAAAACGTGCGGCGGAAGAGTGGAGAGGAGAGAGAGGGTGGTTTGAGTTTGGGAAGTGAAAAGGGTAAAGAGTGTGACACTGTGGTGGCCATGGAAACGGGCATAGAGGTGGACATCCTGCGACTTGAACGAAGAGAGAAAGAGTTCACATTTTTGTGGGACTTGAGTGAGAGAGGCAGAAAAATTGTATGGACAAGAAGAAAAAGTGTTGAATGGGTCGGATGAGATGAGAGTGTACAACCATCAAAGTTTCATCCTCTTCAAACTGTGAAAAGGTGATAATTCACTGTTTAGATCAAAATCAACCTGAGCAATTAAACACTTGTTCACAAAATCAAATGAAATAAACCAACTCCTAGAGAAAAGATAAACCAAATTAACTTTTTATGCATAGGTCAGAATTATTTTCCTTCATGAACATAAGCTTGATGTTAAGATTAACTTCCCTGCTGAGGAATCATAAGAAGATACATATATTTGGACAAGTTTCTTTAAATTCTACAAGAAAAAATTAATGTATACATAGGTAAAACCAAATGGATTGATTTAATTTCAGTAAACCATCAAAGATTAATTTATATAAAAAAAAAAGTTTTTCTTCTGTAAAATTATTCCATATAAACCTACCGTTGTTCTTCCACCTTTGATTTCTATGTATTCCGAGAATCTGTTGTTCTTCCACCTTTGATTTCTATGTATTCCGAGAATCTGAGCTAATTATCCCATTGTTCGGTAGAAACATCAAGAATACTACAATGTCGATATATTCATCTTCATTTGCAGATCATTTTGGTGCGGTTATGACTATGACAATAGTAAGAATGGTGCGATTTGAGTTAAAAAAAATAAAAATAAAAATCCTCTGCTATGCATATCTAGTGATGAATCGTTTTGAATCTTGAATTGTAGTCTGAATGAAAACCGAATCACAGGATTCACGATTTTGCAATATTTGCGCGCAAATCATGAAGTATCAACTACTTCTTTGATTGGAGCGACATTGTTGCCTATTGGAAGGATTGCACCCTACGATGAAATAAAGAACTGAAAGTAACGACGACGATAAAAATACATACCCAGAGTTACTCTGCGCGACCGAAGCGGAAAATACGAATAAAGTGGTGAAGAAAACCACTACAAGGAAACGTAGAAGAACAGAGGAATTATAATATTTTTCTCTCTGTTTACCGATATAATAATAATATTTTGAATTATACATACAAATGCCATGTGCTAAACTTATATAAATTAAAATATTAATATTTTCAAATTGAATTATTCAAATGCAATACGCTCAAAGACGAGTCTTTGTTCTCAACTCGGAGGAATGGGAAAAAAAGTTTCAAAGAGGAGTCTTTCTTCTTCTTAGACCTCGATCGGAGAGTTTATTGTAGTATATTTTGAAGAATCAATTACGTTCGTATACACAGATTTGTATAGGAGATGAAATGCAAAGATTTGAAGGATGTATTACTTTTTTTTATCTCATCACAACAGTGCAGAATTTGAAGGGATGCATAGTTACTTATAATAATATCCTTCTAAATTATATATATATATATATATAATAATTATTAAAATTAATAATATATTTGTAATAATAATATATAATAATAATAAATAATATATATATATAGTAATTAAATATAATAAAAATAAAATATATAATAATAATAATTATTATTATTACTATTATTAATAGTTTTAAATAATAGTAATTATTATGAAAATAATAATAATAATTTAGTGTAATTTACTTTTTATTGATTTTTTTAATAAAATTTGTTAAATAATAGTTTTTAAAATTTAATATTTTTAACTAATTTAAAAATTATTTTATATATTTTTCTATCAAGGACATTTTAGTAATTTTAAAATTTTATCTATTATAACTTTATTCATCATTCACTAACTTTCATAAAATTTATCTTCAAATTCACTCATTTTATCTTCTAAATCCACACAAAAAAACACACATATCTATTCATACAAATCTACACAAATTCATCTTCACACTCTCTTCCAAATTCATCTCTCCATGTGAACAGAGCCCTAGGGATGACAATGTAGCTCGCAGTGGCGGAACTTGGACTAAAAATGTAAGAGGGTCAAATTAGATTTGCTATATATAACTTTTCTTTAGAAGAAAAACTCTTCATTTTTTTCTCTTCATTTCCTCTCCTTAAAACAAACACACATAATACTAGAATTCAAAAAAATATTACTATCATTCGCTATTATATCATGCTACTATATCATTATACCAAACCATGAATATCATTTTAGATAAGTCATTCGTATCTCATCAATTTGATTTCTGAGACCTTTAGAAATTTGTTTTTTATTGTCTTAAATTCTTGGTTCTTATTAAATTTCTCAAGTTTAGTTAATGTAAATGCATTTTTTTCATCTTTATTAAAATCTTTCTAATATAAATTTATCACCACTCGCCTATTTAGAAAAAATAAAATTTATATTCACAAATCACAATTATCACAATGCAAAACATAACAAAACTCATACTACTTTAATTAAATAAGCAATATTGTATAAATTCAAAACTTAAAATAAAATTACCATAGGTAGCGATACATAAATTATAATAAGATACTAACCTTGATCTGTGAGAGATCATGCAAGAATTTGTATTTATCTCTCTTCACACACTTTCATGATAATTTACATGATAGAAAGATTTTATAATAAAAAAAAAACCTAATCTCTTTTATAAATTAATGTCTCCATTAAAAATTTTTATTTATCTTTTATTATAATTTTTCATAATATAATCTTAATATAAATAATATATAATATAATTTTAAAAAATATATAAATATATGTAAAAAAAATTCAAAAAAAAAAATGGGGGAGCCGTGGCTCCCCCTTGTCATTGCCTGGTTCCGCCAATGGTAGCTCGTCTTAGAGTCCTCTCCTGACTAGCAGGCCTATTAAAAAAAGGTTAAATCATTCCAGAGGTTCCCATTTTTGTAGCAAAATCTCAAGTAGGTCCCCCCATTTTTATTTGACTCAATTGAGTCCCTGTTTTTGAAAATTTGTTGCAATCAGTTCCTTTCCGTTAGTTGTCCAGTAACGGTGCTAATTATGTGCCACGTGTCAGCACGTGGTTTTTTTGATTTTTTTTTAATTTTTTTTAAATTTTTTTTTTAAATTTTTTTTAAAAAAATTGCCACGTGTTAATCTGATATTGTGCCACGTGGCAGAGACGGTGTGATGTGGCAATACAGTGCCATGTGTCACTATTAGATGTGAAAAGTCTCAATGTAGTCCCTGTATTTGTTATTTTGTCTCAATTTGGTCTCAATTTTGTTAAAACTGAATCAATTTCATCCTGTATCAAATTTAAATTTTATATAAATTTTACAATGGTATCAGTGCAAAATATACATTTAAATACATTTAATTTTGTTAAAAATATCAACTATAATAAAAATACCATTGTAAAATTTATATAAAATTTAAATTTAATACAGGATGAAATTGATTCAGTTTTAACAAAATTGGGACCAAATTGAAACAAAATAACAAATACACGGACTACATTGAGATTTTTCACATCCAATAGTGACACGTGGCACTGTCACTGCCACATCACATTGTCTCTGCCACGTGGCACAATGTCAGATTGACATGTGGCAATTTTATTTTTTTATTTTTTAAATTATAAAAAAAAATTTTAAAAAAACACGTGCTGACACGTGGCACATAATTAGCACCGTTACTGGACAACTGACGGAAAAGAACTAATTGCAACGAATTTTCAAAAATAGGGACTCAATTGAGTCAAATAAAATTTGGGGGACCTACTTGAGATTTCGCTACAAAAATGGAGACTTTTGGAATGATTTAACCTTAAAAAAATGTCGGACGGACTGAGATATTGAGTTTGTTAGTATGCAAAAGTTTGATTAGTATAACTTGCAACCTGCAAAGGCTACGTCATGACCAGGGTCGGCTCAAGGGTAAAGCGAGTAAACCACTCGCTTTAGACATCAACTTCAAAGATAAGAAGGCCTCAAAACAACTTTTTTTACTACTCATATTTTTTTATTAAATTAATTATAAAATTATGTTTAAGAAAAAAATGCCTCAATTTTTTTTAAGTACTAATTAATACATTAAGATAAAAAAGGCCTAAAAAATATTTTATTACTAATATGGTCTATTAAATTAATTATAAATTTATGTTTGGGAATAAAATTTAATTAAATTATTATTAGTGTATGTTAATTTTTATTGGCAGTAAAAATGATAATTAATGAGTTAAAACATTTTGTTAGTAAAATTTATTCTCTTATAAATTATAATTAATCTGGATTCTATTTTCTTTTTTTATCTTTTTTTTTTATCTTTCTATTACTTCTCTTAAATCTCATGTTGTTCGTGTGTACCAATTGTTTCATCCTCATTTCTGATTAGTATGTTTTTTCTTTCTATTTGTGTTATTGTTATTTTTATTTTGTTTTGCATTTGTACTAGAATTAGAAATGTGTTTCATTTTCCTAGTTTTGTGTTTAGGTACTTTTAGATTTACGAGTTTCGAGAGTCTTTTTTTTTTGCATATATTTTGAGGAAAAACTAAATTTTTTTACAAAACTATTAATTAGATTATGGTTTAGTCAATTGGTAGATAATAGATTAATTGGATCATAATTCAAAGTTGAGTTTTATGTAGAAATATAATTCAAGTTTAGGAAAAAAAAAGACTTACTATCAAATTTAGAAGAACAATATTTTTTATAATTACTTTTATTAATAATTAATCTTAAAATAAACAACTTTGCAAGTTTGTTAAAAAGTTGAGACTTAAGAACGAAAAAGAGACTTTAGATTTGAAGATATTGCAAGTCTATTATTGAGTTTATTTTCTTGACAACCAATACCAAATTTTATTGTTTTAATTCATTCATTTTATATATTTATCTTTAGTAGTGTTTTATATATTATCATTTTTTATTTCGTATAAAAATATATAGATATGTCAGCTAAAAAATTTAAATTAGACTATTGAAAAGTTCAAAAGAAAAGAAGAATCGAGACTTTAATTGAATAACAAAAAAGAGCAAATGTCTTATGTATTACGGTGTGCAGATATTTCATTTTTGAAAGAAAAATTCTTAAACCTTGAAAAATCTTTAAAATATGATAATTCTTTGGATATTGATGAATTTGATTTAATTTCAGAATTAAATATCTTAAGGAAAATTATAGGTTTGAAAATGATAAACACATTCTTAATTATATAAAAAGACTAGATTCTTTTACAAATGCATATATAACATATAGAATAATGTTAACAATTTTAGTGTTAGTTTTTTTGGCCAAAAGGAGTTTCTCAAAGCTAAAAATAATAAAAACTTATTTAAGATCAACAATGTCACAAGAAAGATTAAACGGATTAGTCCTATTATCTATTTTGAAATAAATGTTAAATGAAATTAATTATGATAATTTAATAAATAATTTTACATTAAAAAAACTCAAAAAAAATAAATTTTAAATAAAATGCCTCATTTTTTAAATTTGTTTTAAGCCTCCCAAACCGTTGAGTCGCCCCTGGCCATGACCTACATAAAAAAAAACTTGCACTTGTGTAGATTAGTGATTTTCCTTCCGGACTTTTGCATAAACGTTTCAAATTCTTGTATAAATGGAAAAAATAAATGTTATATATATTTGAATGCGTTAAGATTTGAAGAATACATCGTGTATGTCAAAGTACGAATATGATAAAAATGTTGAATTATCAATTTATCATTCAACTTCCCAATTTGTTGAACATTGAAAACCGTGCTATAATAATTTAAAAAAAACAGACTAGCCTGCAGGTCTGCGCTTATGCAGAACAGACCAGACATTTCAGCCTACATTTTCAATGCAGGATGGGCTAGCCTGACTCACATTTTGAGAGCTAAGTGTGGGACAGGCCTAAACGGGTTGGACCAGCCCACATTGCCAACCCTAAGTATATCAAATAGTCTCATATCATTTAGAAATCTTAGACCAACGACAATTTAAATATACCTTTCTCTCAAACACATTTTAAGGATAAAATTCTGTTAGAAATTATAGGTTCCAAAACCCACAATACATACAATATCTCAAATGTGGATATTGCTTCTAATAATGTTATAAAATAGACTTGAGTTCAAAATATTTTAAACCTAAGAGCTACAACAATAGGTCTAAAATCCTTCAGAGAATGAGCTTGAAGAAATTTAGGAATGAAAGAAATAACATTAGCATTTATCTTCGAAAGAATCTAATTATGTAAAAAGATAATTGCTTAACAGCATTGCACATATCTAAACCAATAATATCCTGAGATGCAGGATAGAAATAGCCACCAAAATCATCCCGCCCAGGGTCACTATTAGCATTGAGGTTAAAAACAATTTTCATCTCCTCCTTTAAAGAAAAATTGTTGGAAAATCACGCACCAAAAATAATCTTTTTTTCTAGTGGAAGTATATTCATAAATAAGAACAGAAAAATACAAATAAAAACACATAAAAAATTTAATGTAATTCGGCATTTCAAGACCTACATCCACAAATAATCAACAAGAATTATTATCATTCAAGTGCAATTTTTTGGACAAAAATTGCAAACTTTCTTACAATTTTTTATGGACCAAAACTGCAAACCCTTCATAGTGCAATTTTTTTGTGGACCAAAATTGCAAACCCTTCATAGTACAATTTTCTGGCAAAAATTGTAAATCCTTCATAGTGTAATTTTTTCTAGCAAAAATTGCAAACTTTTCGATGACACACAACTATCCAAACCTCTCATACACCCAAGAGATCTATTGAATTGTGGTGACAACTCCAAAACCAACTTTTTACTTTTATAATACTTTTCTACTACTTTCTTCTTCAATTACTTCATGTAAAACTTTGATAAATATTCACTTAAAAACCAATAAAAATTTACTAGATTCCTGTTACTGTTGGCAGTATCATGATCCAAAACCAAATCCCCTTCAACCAGTCTATGAATACAGTAGCAATAATACGTTTTTTAACCACAGAAGAAAGAAAAAAGTATATACCAGGGGGACCTTCTAGCAGTGTAAGTAGGCAAAACATACTATCAGCAACAAAAGCATAAAATGCCTCTCCACTACAAGTTGATTCGGCAACTTTCAGAGCATATCAGTATCTGTTTTCTACTATTAGAGAGGTACATCCAAACAAGAAAATGAACAAAAGTATTTGTTCAAACTTTCAAAATTTTATAATTAAATTAATCATAAATGTTATCATGCTCATAAATTTTTTTTTATTTGTTTAATATGTCTAAGAAATTTAACCACTAAAATTAATAAAAAGAAAAAAAATTACTACAAAAATATATGAAAATGAAATTATAAAGATGGATAGAGGGACAAAAAGAGATGATAAGAATGAACAAGAAAAATATCATATTGAAGATAGAATATAAAAGTAATATTGTTCTAAAAAATGATCAATGGAGGTATAAAATCAGGATACAGGATTTGAAAATAGAAAATAATAATTTATGCTTTAGATCATGTGTTCTTTTTATAAGTTAAACACTTTAACCATTTAATTTTATTTTTATATATAAAGTTTTAATTTGTTTTTTGTCATCACTTCTTTTATTTAAAATAGACCCAATTCCCAATTCAAAATAAATATCTTTCTCTACTATGTGATGTTTAATGGATTAATACTCACAATTTTTTTACTACTAGTAAAGAGGTAGATCCAAATACAGACAAGAGTATTTATTCAAATATTCAAACTTGTATAATTAAGTTAATCATAAATGTTATCATGCTCATAAAGTGTTTTTTTATTTCTTTAATCGGTCTAAGAAAATCACTAAGATTTATAAAAACAATTACTACAATGACATGAAAATGAAATTGTAAAGATGGATAGACAGAAAAAAGCGATGATAAGAATGAATTAAAAAATATCGTATTGAAGACAGAAAAAAAAAATATTAATCTAAAAACTTATCCATGAAATTATATATCAGTAGACAGGATTTGAAAATACAAAATAATAATTTATGGTTTATGATCATGTACTATATTTATAAGTTAAACACTTTAACCATTTAATTTCACTTTTATATAGAAAATTGTAATTTATTTTTTGTCATCACTTCTTTTATTTAGAATATAGATTCAGTTCACAATTTAAAATAAATGTAAAAGGATTCAGATAACCATGGTTATGACAATGAACAATCACCGTTGTACAGACTAACCTCATAACTTATCAAATAGGAGATTATGCATTCATAATTTTAATGCAATATAATTCATACAAAAATCCATGATGGTGTCAAAGCTATACTCAAACTTGAAGCTTTCTTATGACTGAACTTGCATTCCATTTCCTTAACATATATTCCAGATTAATTATTTGCTCAGAAGCACCGAATCCATATAATGGACAATAATTAGTTTCACTAATCATGCTTCTTACTGCTAACACTAACTTTTGAAGTAACAGAGAAGGTATGACCATCATGTATTCACACCCTACCTACAATACACGTTTTTGGCCATAAAAAAACATGACAAATTAGGAATGAGTGATCATATGACATAAATAGATCCTAATACTACATACGATCACCTTCAATACAATTTGTGCCGAAAGCTATCCAAAAACAAGAACTTGCTCTTGCTACTTGGTTAGGTTATCTTCCTAAAAAAGGCATGCAGCAGGGAGCAAGATCCTAATGAACACCCTGCACAGCCTCCTTCTGACGACTTTGTTGAGTGTCATTAGTAACATGCTGATCATTCTGGCCAGACCTAACATCCTCGTTCCCAGGCGTAGCAACACCAGGTATCTCCCCAAGTCTCTCCTGCAGCAACATTATATCATATATATCAGATAGCAGACTAGGTCTGCATAAATTTTGATGGTTGCAAGAGTGGAATTGAAAATTAGAAAGTCATATTAGTCATTTAGGCCTTTTCCTCATCTTGAATCTGGGTCCAAATATGAGTGTCATCAATAGGTATATGGTATGGGCAACAGTGCTTACCAATCAGAATAATAGACAAAAAAAAAAAAGAGGTATCAAAGCATTTTAAGATTTAAAAATCACCTTGAGGGAAGCATTCTCAGAAAGTAGCTGCTCGTACTCACTCCTGATCCTGCTTACTTCTGCTTGGAGAGTGGCATTTTCTTCTTTCAAAACGTCAGCACGCTGAGCTAGTTCATCGCATTCAGCCTGAGAACAGTACACACAAAAGGGTTTGAAATTTGACAATATGACCTACAACCCGAAATATGAAAAGAGTTGTATTCTCTGTCACCTGCTTCCGTAACCTGGATCTGCGTGCAGATTCTCTATTAGACTGCTTCCGCCTTTGTCTTTTAAGCTCTCTTTCGTCCTAAAAAGTTAACCAAAAAAGATAAAGATTAAAACAAAAGTTCAGAGAAGTGATACCCAATAATGTAACAACCTGTAGCCAAATTTGTGACTGAACACCATCTCTTGACCCAGCAGTAATCATCCCCCCAGCAACTGCAGTAGAAGAAACCTTTCCATGCAGTGCAGGAATGGCGGATGAAGTTGGCGTGCCCCAGTAATCCATTCCTATATTTAAATTAGTTGTGGGACCAGGAACTGCTCCGGGAGCACTTGCAGTAGATATAGGTATGGCAGGCATAGTTTGGTTAACAAGTGTCTGAGGTCTACTATGTACCCCGTTTTGAGGAGCCGAACTTCCATTTTGAGATGGTTCATCTGTAATATAGCAAAACAAGTGTTTCAGCCGTAACATGGATACGCTATTAATATACACAAAGCACACAAATCGAAAAAATTTCCAAACATAACCTTGTCATACCTTCAAAAGAGTCCTGCCTCTCCCCGGATTTCAATTGAGAATCCTACAAAACTCATTGAAATAAATACCAAGGATACTTACCAGGCAGTGGAAGCACAAAACAACAAAAAAGGGCAGCATCTACAATAGATTACGTTTCTAAAGATCAAGTGAAACCTTCTTAAGATGCTATAAAAGGAAGATCCTTATTTTTCAAAACATGAGCATGCTAACACTACGTATGAGTATGGGCAAAGCTTTTTAGGAACAAAGGTTTACCAGAAATAATCCTGACGCACATTTACCGGGAATAATAATAATAATATTATTAATATTTAAAGCTTTGGAACATACATCAATTCATATATCCTATTGATCAGTTCAATGGTAATTGCGTTTTATTTGAAAACCCTATTAATATATGAAGCTATTTCTTTTTTTGGGTTAGCATATGAAGTTAATCCACCACACAACAACTAATTGTGGCCCTTCTTAGTCTTCGGGGGAATCAAAAGGTTTTGGGTATGAGATACCAAATAAGCAGAGGAAGAACACTTGATTCCTGTATACAAGTCTTAAGAACAAGAAGATATTCATAATTGTGTTAAATACAGTAATATAAAACTTATCTGTCATACTATGTAATTATGAGAACATGTAATTAAGCATGGATTACAGGAAAAGATAAGTATTGCAGAGAATCAATTTGGCTTAATGTCAGGAAGGTCTACAGAAAAAATGAATTAACTTTTACAGGAGTTGATGGGAATTTACGAAAGCAAAACGAGAGACTAATGTTTATTAATTCTTTATGCTGTTTTGTAACAAAATTTTACTAAAACCATTCAACCTTTCTTATTTTTTCAATCATAAACTTGCTATTGTAATGCTTTTAACTGGTATTTTCTTGCACACCAAAGTTTTAAGAAGTTGAGTTTACACTCCTTGGACAGTTATTTATAGAATTATATCATGCCCACTGAGGCCAGAAAAGTAAAATGGTACAGAATTATATTTTGGTACTCTAGAAAGAGGTTTATCAATCCTTCAGATGTCATTTTTCTAAATAAGCATGCAAGAGTCAACACAGATCTAAGGCTGTCACTTCTTGGATAGATAAATATTGACAAGTGGCACAGAACTTACATTCTGGGAATTCTCACCACTTCCTTCACTAGTTCCGTCACTTGCACTATCACCACTGCAAATCCAAATTTTCATCAGTATAAGTATAAACAGTATGCAATTGCAATAGAAAACCAATTAAGAGACTTACATAAAGTGATAAACCATACATTGGATTGGAAACCCTACTCTACCAATATAATTTTTGCAGTAGACAAGAAAGATAAAGCCCCAGTATTAAATCTAAAAAATATTAATATTAGGAAGTGTCTGATCCAAAAAAAAAATCAGGAAGTTTATAGGCATGTTAAATATCAAATGTTCCTCTAGTCTTCTAAAAGAAAAAAACACAAAGAAATTCCATACAAAAGCTTTCAAGCAGTATTAAACACCTGCATACTGGTACAGCCAAAGAAAGTCAAGCCCAATTACTAGATTTATTTGAATGACCTAGAATGATGCAAAAGCATATCCACAACTAATATCAGTTCATGATTAATTACATATTAAGAAACAACAATTCGGCTGAACACTGGAAGGGATAACAAATAAGAAAAAAACTCGGACAATTCCAAATAGTAGCTGGATTTAGTTGTACGTGTGTCAGACACTTATTCATGTCAAACACTTCACAGACACTTCAAATAATCCTGGTTACATATTAAAATATTTTTACTTTATTTTTAAAAGAATTTAAACTAGTAAATACAAAAAAGATATCTATAAATAAATTGTAACATTTTATTATGACTACAATGACCCATGCTCCTTCATAAGAGTATCTCACTGGATTTAATGTGTTTTATGTTAAATTTATATTAGTTTCATATATTACAGATAATCCACGTTTTCTAAATTATGAAATTACTTTGATTCAAATAACAGAGGCCTTAATTAACAACTACTGATGAATAACCGAATTTTACCTCTTGGAATGAATCCCATTAGCAGATTCTCCGTTTGTTTTACCAAGTTCATTATTTTTTCCTGTAATCCACATATTCAAACTACCCCCACTAGCACTTCCTTTTGATCTTTTGACTGGTAATTTTTCCTTCACCTCAGGAGGTTTAGCACCAACTTCAATGCTGCCTGGGTTATTTCCCTGCATGTCAATTTGTAGGTTACTTTTACTTGGATAAAGACAATTAGCGCACAGGAAGGAGTGAAGACAGGAAATGAAAAAAGAAAGACAAAGTGAGTGACAGGGAGAGCACAGCAAAAAAGAAAAATGGCAAAAGCAGAACACTAAAAGAACTCACCGAAGAATCTGCAATACCATTTGGAGAAGCCATGGCAAAAGGACTGAAAGGATAAGAGCCCTAATGAAATTGGTAGAAACATGCGAATATTGGTTAATGAATTCTAAATTATGATGACTAATTACAATATAATCTCCACAAGAAAGCACAATATACAAATAATACCGGAGGAATGGATGGATGGGCATAAATGCCACCATGGGGATACATTGCTACATAGGGATGTGGTGGGGTGCCATAGGGAGGCATAACATGCTGCAAGTAAATAGACCATCAATAAACCAATGGAAACATGATGGAAAATTCAAAGCATTCAACAATATATGACTAAATATAAATTTTTCATGTTGCACAATAGATTCAATTTGAATATTATTTTGGATAAACATGTACAGTTCCCTGGTGTAATAAAACTAACTACATATCATATTCCTGAGACATGCAAGGAATTGGCATCATTACTAACTCACCATAGATTAAGCCATTATGAGAACCAAGTGTAAATAATAACAACCAAATATATCAAATTAAAAAATGAACTTGTTACACCCATTTCAGTTTAACGATGATAATATCTTGTCAAGGAGAAGCAACAACAATATCTATATTTGCAATTGGGCTAGAGGCAGAGCAGTTAAAATATTGATAATAGCATAAGCAAACAATAACGTTTACAACATCGAAGGATTGGTAACATTAAGTTTTGACGATCCCTTCAGATTTCTAAAGCCAAACTCAAAGGACACAGTATTCTAAATTATTGTAGCAATGAGATAGAACAATCATTATGTATGTCATGAATACCTGGACACCCCACATAAATGGGTGGGCTTGGGGACTTGATGCCAAGAAACTGTGTGGAGGTATGGGAGAATATGTCTGTACCATTAAGGAATTGAGGGTCAAAATCCAAGCTTGACAAAAATAAAGCACAATGCAAATTAAGGCTTTGTCATTGAAAACCTGAAAGTTAGACCAGTCAGGATTAATAGTCGCCATGCCAGTTGTTGGAGACTGCTCCTGGAAAAGACAATAAAATATTTCTGTCACCATTTAAACTCTTAACTGTCAATATAGACAAAACAAAAGATCCCTGATAGACCTGTGACGTAGCTGGAGGTGTCTTAGACTCCTTCTCCTTAGGGGTTTTGTCCATGTCACTACTACCCATGCTTTTATATAGGAATCTTCCAATAATTTACACTATACCATTCTGCACCAAGAACAAAACTTATATCACAAGGCAGCCAAACGGACACAGAAACCACTCTCCTGCGGAAACCAACAACTAGTTCCATAAAAGAAAAGTTATGCCAGGGAGACAAAACACTTCATCAACCCGTTTATGGGTTAAACTATTCTACAAAATTCTAGTATTACACACTTCATCTAATTGGTTATATTGAAAGAAAATCAACTAATGCAATTCCCCTTTGCATAATCCACAATCCATGTTATTTTTCTTAAATTTCTCTCCTGTATTTCCCCCAAACCAACATAGCACTGATAGGTCATGTTCATCAGTGTCCTAACAATACAGCGTTACCACATTAGTCCCCACCTAAATTGACTCAGCAAAAATAACCAAATACTTCAATTTTTTCACGAAATAAAATACATACGGTGAAATTCATAAAACCCACCAATCCAGCGCCATGAACAATTAAAATTGTGGAGGAAGAGAGCTATGAACAACAAATTACAGCTGAGAAAGAAAAGCAATTCACAAAACTAAAGCACAAGAAATATAGTGAAGACCTTATATACATGATGGCCATTGAAAAAATACTTGGGGCGGAATTGGTTCTGCAAACGATGAAGAAGGCGATTTTGTGGGAAGAATTGAAGAATGAGGAAGAATTAGGGTTGGTTTGGTTTGGGTTTAGGTGGAGGTTTGATAGCGGGTGGCGGTGTGTTGTTGACGGTGAGAAAGCAATGCACAGGTCGTACGGTGTCGCTGTCCCGTGGCAGAGATTTCGTTAATGCTTCGATTTCGGAAAGAACCAAAATGGAATACCCGTTTACTCCTCCGGCGTGCTGTGCTCCTAATTTTTAATATATCATATATTTATTCTTATCTAAAATTGTAATACATTGTATGCACCTAAAATCTGTTTTTATTTTATATATATATATATATATATATATATATATATATATTTTTTTTTTTTTTAAGATAAATAATATTCAAATTCATATAAGTTTTAATCGAATAAAAAAATGTATATTATGTATATTAATTTAAAAATTCTTCAAGAAAATTCATCTTGCTTGCGTTTGGTACTTGATCATTTCACACTTGTTGAATTCAAAAGAAAAACATTAACCAAATGCAATTTGTATATGTGTAGATAAATTAGTTTATGGTTTATTTCCTAATTATTTTCACCATATAAGTCATCCCTAAATTATTATTAAATAAAAACAATAGAAATTTAATCACCGACATAAAATGCAAAAATGTGATTTGAACAACACTATAATATAAATAAATAGATAGCAGAAGGTGAGAGCAACCACTTTGTTTTCTTTATTTTGAAAACAAAATAAAGTTGTTATTAACCCATCACTTCAGTTTTTTTTTTTTTTAAATGAAAAACAAATCTCGTGAAAACATTTATTTGAGAATCATAAATATGTAGGTACAAACTCACTTATGAAATCAAATTCACTATAGAAAAAAAAAATCAGACCTCTGACTCGAATTAATAATAATTTTCTGAGTTAGATTACTAATCAAACAAATACAAATGGGGTCAGTTTGACTCTTGCAATTTAATAATTTTATTATGTCTTCCTAAAAAATGAAAGGATTTTTAACTTCCTCTGATTATTTTTTTTTTCCCTTTATGTTATGCAACTCTCTTTGTTTTATTCTGTTATCTTTGATTAAATTCAACTCTACAATTCTTAAGTTCCAGTGATATGATATCGCAAATTATGGAAACTTTTATAAAAGTATAGTTGAACGTTGACTTTGTTAATAATTGGTTGTTAATTCTGAAAGATTCAGGATATTCAATAATTCAATAATACGTTACAATTTAATCTCTCAATTTGATGAATTCCTGTAACTCAACAGAATTTGCTCTATTTTATGATGAGGGCTTTTTAATTTTTTGTTTTTTAGATACTAAGTTATATATATTTCATAAATTTATAAATTGTCCTTAACTTTGGTTTTTCAAATGTTCCAAAATCTAAAATATTATGAACTTAATCGTTGAAATCTTATAGATTTAGTATATTTTTTTCACTATTAAGTTGTTATTGAAGTTACAAGCCAATGAAAGAAAGATGAACTTGCCTCTGAATGGAGTTGTTAAAATAGGTTTGTGAAAACATAATTACTTGAGAAGTCCTTAGAATTGGTTAGACTATATAAAAAACTGTGACCTAAATTGGAGGGTACCATTTTCTCCCTATCTATTTAGCCTGCTAGTTAAATAGATTAAAATCATGTTAACTATCAAACTTATGAATTAGACTATTTTTTAAATTATAAATAATATTAATTTTTTAAAACATTCACACGCGCATATATATATATATATATATATATATATATATAAATATATATATATATATATATATATAT
>Ga0214544_1003691_pt1 | contig 31341 bp, 10 predicted proteins | sample CNSS3metaG_FD_160074 | JGI IMG/M metagenome (GOLD analysis project Ga0214544, IMG submission 160074) | Root nodule microbial communities from cowpea collected in UCLA plant growth center, Los Angeles, California, USA - CNSS3 | ecosystem: Host-associated > Plants > Roots > Nodule | place: USA...
AATATTTATTTAAATTTTATTTTAAATATTTATATATCCATAATTTATAGATAAATGTTAGAGTTGCTTTAAAAATAAAAACTTTATAAATTCAAATATAAAATTTAAAAAAAAATTATAACAATTCAAACATTTGTCTGTAAATTATGGATATATAAATATTTGAAATAATATTTAAATAAAGTTCAATGCAAAATATACATTTAAATAAACTTAATTTTGTTAAAAATATCAATTATAATAAAAATACCATTGTAAATTTATATAAAAATTAAATCTGATATAGGGATAAAATTGATTCAGTTTTAAAAAAATTGGGACCAAATTGAGACAAAATAATAAATACAGATACTATATTGAGACTTTTCACATCCAATATTGACACGTGGCACTGCCACTGCCACATCACACTGTCTCTGCCACGTGGCACAATGTCAGATTGACACCTGGCAATTTTAATTTTTTTAAAAAAAATTAAAAAAAATTAAAAAAAGTCAAAAAACCACGTGCTGACACGTGGCACATAATTAACACCGTTACTGGTCAACTAACGGAAAGGAACCAATTGCATCAAATTTTCAAAAATAGAGACTCAATTGAGTCAAATAAAAATGGAGGGACCTACTTGAGATTTTGCTACAAAAATAGGGACCTTTGGAATGATTTAACCTATAATTAATGATCTTATATTTCTTTACTTTTTTACTTTTAAAGTTATTTTTTTTTTTGTGAAAAAGTGTGGTTAAACAATTTTCAATTTTTCAATATAAACTTCGCTCAAGTAATTTATCAAATCTCTCAGCCTCATTGCTCAAATAATTTCAAATATTTGTAACTTTCTTACTAACATGAATTTTATGAGATCTCCTTCAAAATTTGATATACTTATCTCAAAATCTAATAAATGTTTTTGCTTCGGTGCCATAAAGTCATGGATGTGATTTTTTACCAACTTAAAAATTATCCACAATCCTTCCTTAATCACATTAAAAAGTATCATGGCTTGACAATTTGTTCATGAATATGCTCTTTCATTACATCTCCTTTTGGTTCATTGTTCTTATACCCCACCTATGTGCAACAAAAATGTGGATTTTTTTTTATTAAGGCTTTGTAATAATTTTTTAGCTAATTGTTTTTCAAAAAAAGTGATCTTTTACATAAAATTATCTTAAAAAATTGTTTTACAATTTTTTAAAAATATATATATTTGTATACAAATAGTTATATTATTATATTAATTAAATTACTTAAACAAATTTAATCATTTTTATCTTACTTTCCACCCACATATAAATAACTCAATTTTTGTAGTCTGTAAGCATTAAAAAGAACAAACTTCGTCCTAGAATTACAAGTACCGAGAGTGACTTCCCCCACAACCACTTTTCACCCAACTCATTTACATTTTTGTACAAAAGCATTCAAATAAAGTACTAACTCAGATTCACATGACAACTTTGTACTGTAAGATACTAAGTGGATAAGATCAACAACTCTCTGCATTTAAATATTTATTAATAATATCAATAATTAAGAATTTATTAATAATGTAAAAGGTTTATATATAATTTTAGGATAAAATATCTAATTTTTTTCTATAGGAACATCTCTTCATGACGTAATAAGTTTAGTATCTTTTATAAGATATGGTAGTTTACAAAGAACAAATTATTTTAATGAAAAATATTCAAAGAAAATATAAATTTATATATGCGTTAAATAGGACATTGTGAGAGTAACTTAATTTATTTTTATACAAGTTAAACTATGTTTAGTAAGTTATAGATTTTTCTTTTTAAGAACAATAAATTACCATAACTTAAACTTTAGTTTATTATTTCTCTTTCTTCCCCCATCTACTTGTATACAACTCAGACCAACTCTTAAAACTAACCAAATCAAATCATGTCATATCATAAAAGACATTAATTGATTTTTGTTTTCTTCCTTCCAGGTTACTTTGTCCCCAAACTAATAATCAGAACAAAATTATAATCTGTTCCTTTTTATAGTATTATTACTTTAACATCCTGAACAGAAATCTTAAATACAATATTTATTTAGTCAGATTTGACACTAAAGTAAAAGATAATGATTTTTAAATTGAGAATAAGTTTTCGCAAACTATGCTTAAAATTTAAACTTTCTTAAACGACAAATGGTTTTTACACTGTCTTTTCCAATTGTCAATTATGAAGATAAACACCAGAAATCATGAATAATAAATTAGAAAAAAAATGAAAACAGATAGAAAACAAATAAAACGACAATAGAATCTTCCGTTTTAATTGTGAATGCTAATTAAGAAAGACGTTTTAATTGTGAATGCTAATTAAAAAAGACATTACTCAAAATTGAAATCAAAATTGCAATTTACCCACCAAAAATATTTGGTAGTAGTAACATCCACAGGATAGAATAGTCTTCGATTATTAATCTCGAAACAACATACAGTGATAATTAGTTGCAGTGATCACAAATTATTTGTCATTAAATATTAAACATCGAATTAATAAATATTAAACATCGAATTAATAACCAAAATAATATTAAAATAATATTATATTAGTCATTTAAAATTTGTAAGTGGCCAAATACGTTTGATAAAATAATTAATGATCGAAATCTTTTGATAATCAGATATAATGTTTTAGTTATCAAATTTGCAACTCATTAATATCGAATTAGCCATAACATTAAATATTGTATTAGACTCATCCAAAATGTTTGATCACTAATGGTAATGTTTTAACCACTAATTTAAATTAGCAACGTAGAATGTTTAGTCGCTAAATTCACAAACATGAAATTTCTTTTTTCACATAAACATGTATTTATCTATATGTTGTTTTTCTCCAATTTTTTTTTCTTTAACATTTTTTTATTTAAATTATATGACTAATAACATTAAGTTTTATTGATTTGCAACAAATTTAACAAATTTTTGTTTAAAAAATAAAAATTAAGATTTAATTAACAAGATAATAAACTTTAGATTAATATTTAATAAAAATTATAATTAACTAAATTATTAGTTTTACAATTTGCTGCTTCCTATTTTTATATTTAAATAAAAATTAATATTTAATTACATTATATTAATCAATAATAAAATTTAAATTAATATTTAATATAAATTATTTATTTTTGTAATTTGTTGTTCTTTAAAGAAAATCAAATTCTTGTTCAATCAAAACTTATATTATAATTAGAGACTATATTTATAATAATGAATGGTCATACAAAGTATTTAATTATTTAGAAACAATTCTTTTACTACCTAGATGTAGTTAGAAACATCTATTTTAGTTACTATTAATTTATTTTAATAACTAAATTTTGGTCAAGAATAAAATTAGAAACTTTTTTGTTTTTATAATTATTATCTTATTAGAAGCAATTTTTTTCTTCTTTTGTTTGATGAGCAATTCTTACTATAACAAAGTGACACCACTTAGTATAACAAAGTGTTACGATTATGTTATGATATGGTCTATTGCTCTCTCTTGATTTGATTATAACGTGGTCCATTACTCTTTTTCATGCAATAATAATGCTCTTTACAACGATTTTTCACTTAACAATTATTTAGTTGGGAATCCAATTCATAACTTTATGGTTGATACCAATTATTTGATTGTTTACCACTAAAAAAAAGTTTAGCTTTTAATCAAAACACAATTCCTTTTACTTGGCATACGAAGAAACATCGATATGATATGATAATGTAAAATAATAATAATAATTACTATTCTTTTGATATTTAAACTTTTACTTTCTATTAATATTTAATTAGTTTATATAAATATACATTGTAGTGCAGTGTAAAAAAAAGCAATATAAAATTTTATAACATTTTACTAATCTAAAAACTTCATTATAGCTACTATTTTTTCTAAAAACAACTTTTAGAACTTAAAGGTACATAAGGAAGAATATGTAAGGTGCATTTTTTTTCTTTTATATTTTTGTAAAATAATAATTTTTTGACAATTTTTCTTATAATTTGATACAGTATCTTTTTAATGATTAAAAAATATAAAAAGTAAAAAATTAAAAATATTATTTCAGATTATAAAAAAATTATTAAAATTTAATTGTTTAAAAAATTATTTACCTTTTATCTAAATCAAACATTTCTTAATAATTTTGGTTACAGTAATGTTATCCTACTGGAATATTCTTCAAGAAAAATAAAAATTGTGGTACAGATAACGCTTGACTTGTGTTCCACGTGTTATGACATATCCAGTGTCTATCTTTTCCTGTGGATGTGACAGTAACTTGGCCAACCAACCGTAGTCTTCATGACCCACAATCTGCACCTTTTCTTTTTTTTCCTGTTTGTTTGTTTTCTTCGCTTTATTATATGTTTATATGTAATCTTCTTCAATGGTACTTCATCATGTGAAGTTACAGTTATATTAAAGTTGTAAGGATAAATTACCTTTAGCTTAATGATCATCTTATATTAATTTTCTTGTACACAATTATTCCATACATAATAAGATTTTAAATATAGAAAACATGGTTATCCACGTCAACTTATTCCTATATAAATCAGTTCCAACAATAATTTTTTAATTTAAACAACTAAGTTTTTTAAAAAAATGCTAAAGCAAATAAAAATAAGCAACATTATGAAATCATTGTCATAGGTTTTAACTAATATACTGGCATATTTAACTAGAAGTGTTATCATATTAAAAGAAGGAAAAACAAGAAAAACGAGATACATTTTAAATTAAAATTAATTTATATAAAATTAAAAAAAATTCATGTTTTTCATAAAGAAATAATTGTTTTAAAAAGTTACTTAATTTTTATTTTATGAAAAAATAAAAAATAGTTCAATGTTAATATATACATTTATTTTTATTTTTTTCTAATATAATTTGCTTATTTATATTTTATAGAGTGTAATCTTTTTATCTTAAGTTTGATGCAAGTTTTCATATTTTGATTCACATATTTTTTTTTTATTTTAATAAATTTTTATATAATAACAAATAATTAATTAACGTAAACATAGTTTAGATTTTAAGATTTATAATGATGTTTAGGATAGAAGAATTTTATATATATATATATATATATATATATATATATATATATATATATATATATATATATTTATTTATTTTATTTTTTCTTAATTTTATTTTTTAAAAGAGTAACTATTTCTGAAAATTTCAATAATAACCATTTCATTCTTTTAGTGATATTTTTAAAATTCAATCGCTTTATTTTTTAATTTGACTTTTTTTCAAAATTTAACTACTGTTTTAAAACTAAAATAATTATTTATAATAAAAATTATTTATAAAATAAATATTAAAATTGTAAAAATTATTTATTTTGACAATTATTTATATAATTATAATTTATTTTTTATAAAAAAATGTAAATACACTTATATGTGACTCATGTATCTTTAATCTCTGCTAACATTTAAGATATTTAAAATGTATAAGATTATTTTGAATGATTTGAAAGAAAGATGAGAGGTTCTGTAGGAAAAAAAAAACAATTTGTGATAAAAAAAAAAAACCAAAATTAATTATTATTAAATATAATTAGCTTCATTAACCAAGTGTATTAATATAATGGAATAAAATTGTTTATCAATGTAAACTATTTTATTAATTATTTTATCCTTTTAAATTTTACAATTAGTTTTCATAATTATTTTCTAAAAATGCATTTTTTTATAATTTAACAATATTTTATTGTTTTAATAAAAGTTAGCAAAATAATTTTACTTTTTATCTCAGGTGAAGATACATATATTTTAAGTGGTATTATATAAAAGTACTCTTTTTTAAAATAATTATTTTTCTAATTTTATTTTTAAGTAAATATATCTTTTAAAGTAAAAGAATTACCTTGTTAATGTTTTAGATGATTTTTTATTTAATATTTTTTTTAAATTTAACCACTTTTATAAGTTAAAATAACTATTTATAATATAAAAACATTGCAAAAATAAATAAAAATTATAAAAATAATTTATATTTATCTTTATAATTAAAATAATAATAATTTTAATATTTTATATAAATAAAATAAAATAAACATACATGTTATCTCGTGTACATCAAATGATGTAGTTGCACACTGACCACGTGATTTCTCATCCTATATTATCATTGGCGTCTGCGGAGTAACGGAAGGCCATTCAACAAACACAAGGAACGCAAAAAAGTGTTGAGTTTGTAATGGCCGCCACTCTGCCCTCTGACTACGAAAACCTCCGCTCGCCGTTGCTGCAGGCGGAGGTCAAGAAACCGGCGGTGGAGAAGCTCTGCATCGATGACATGCTGCAGAAGTACTGTGGTGAGTTCGGGCGGTGGCAGCTCCAACACTTCATCCTCACCAGCCTTGCCTGGGCGCTCGAGGCCTTCCACACCATGATAATGATCTTCGCCGACCGCGAACCAGACTGGAGGTGCGTCTCCGGCACCAATTGCAACAGTGGGGCAGCTGGCGGCGTATGTGGCCTTGCGCCAGATGCGTGGGAGTGGGTTGGTGGCCGCCACGACTCCACCGTGTCGGAATGGGGTCTGATTTGCGACGATAAGTTCAAGGTTGGATTGGTTCAGGCCGTGTTCTTCACTGGATGCATGATTGGTCAGTTCTTTTCTCCTTCTAGATTCTTCATTATAATTTTTTGTGATCCGCGCAATCTTAACTGATTGATGATCGTTTAGTAATTATAAAATTGTTGATTATAAAAAAATTAATGCAATAGTAAACAAACTCTTGTACAAGATAAAATATATTTTAAAGACAATTTTCACGAGATAAAATATATTTTAAAATTTCTAACACACTTGCAAAATATTAGTTTTAGTTTTGAAAATATCTTATGTCAAATACAACAAGAAAAATATATTAAATTTGTTATAAGAATGAAAACTAACATTTATATATATCTATATATTCTAATATAGGGAGTATATAAGAATATGCTTTTATCCTTATAAAAGCTACAGACAAATCATCATGGAGTTAAAACATTCGGCTTTAAAAAAAGTTAGAGGATGTGGGTAAGGAAAATTGTGGGATAGTATTTTGTTCTATTTTATTAATTTACTGAAAAATGTAGAAATTTTCCACAAATGTTCTGCTGTGACGTTTTGTTCAGCAGTGCCTCACAATTTATAGCTTTTGTCGTGGACCAGCTTCTGAACTTTTATAATAAAAACAATACAGAATAAGCTGTGAATGGTTGACGAATTTCGAGGATGACATATGATGTCTGATCTTTAGGTTGTTTTGTGGACTCGTGGTTGTAATTGTTTGGGTTTGGAAAGGGCATTTGTTTAATTTGTAGCGTTTGAATAATATAATAGTTACGTAAAGTATAAACCCAAAACGAGATGGGCGTGAAGACGAATATTAGGAAAATATTAAAAATTCGGTTAGAAGTGACTTAAACAAAGAAATTAAAAGTTGTGTTGGGTTGAGTTTGAGGGAAAGGGAAAAAAAGTGTAAATGATAAACGGACTTAAGCACACCTTTCTTTTTTGTCCTTTACCCACTTAGGTGCATTGCACTTTAGTATTCTTTTTCTAGTTTGTTGATTTGATTGAGAACTCACCCTTTTGAATATTTACATAATTTCAAAGGACAAGTGGATGACAACTTTTAAGCTATCTCTTTGCCAAAACTACTTATTTTATGCATGTGCCTTCCTTTTGTTTGGCTTCCTTTATTTCTTTTTCACATGTCACTTTCGTTACATACATTTGTAATTTTTTATAAGTTGTATTGATTGCAAAAAGTCCCTTTTTAATGCACGCACTTCTTTAGATGTAACGAAAATTCAATAAAGCTACTGTTAGGCCATGTTATAAGTAGAGAGGAGTAGGCTCCATCATATGTGTGTCCATAAATGTCTACTATAATATTATTCTAAAAGAAATTTTCAATAAAGTTAAAGACAATGTAGTTGTAGGGCTACAAAATATATAATATATACACTACAAACGTACATATGACAAATTTTGAAGATTACCTGAACATATATAATTGAAAATTTGCGGAAAATCAGGAAAACCTGAACGATGTGATCGGGATTTTTTTTACTAGGTGTTATTAACCACGGTAGAAAAATAATCTATATATGGTGTACGCCAGAGTATGTCAAAAAAAAAAAAATGCGTCTCCCTATATATTATCTATGTAATCAGTGTGTCTGTTATTATTTGACATAAAACTCGCATAGTTTATTTATTTAAAGTTAGAGTTTTACACGGCTAAAACACTAAATCTTTTAATTCATTTGTTTTAGTGTATTATAAGAAATGAAAGTTCAATTGTAATTAATAAACGACAATTATAGTATTAAGTTTTGTGGTGTTATTTATGGTTGACCGTATATAAGCTTTTTTTAGTGGCACCTCCATCACTAGAGTTTGAGTTGTATAATAAAAACAGCTATGATTAATATCACTCACGTACAACTTGTTAAACTCAAATCAAGTAAAAAGGAGTATACTTACAAGTTACAACTCCTTTTAAAAGACGGTCCCTTAACAATAATTATTATTTGTTATAATTATTTTTAATAAAATGAGTACTCAATTAGTTGGCTCTTTAAGAGTTGTAAAGATGTATTTTTCCTAAAATAAAAATGCTTAGATTTTTTTAATAGTTTTTACTTTTTGAAGTATCTTTTTATTTTGGATATACTTTTTGAATAATTTTATATTGATTTGGAAAAATAGTTGGTTTTGCTTTTTAAAATAATTTTATATTAAATAATTTAATAATATGAATATTTGAATTAAAAAATATACTTTTAATTTTCTTGGCACAAAACAAAAACAATATTGACAGTGAATTTTCATTTCAGGTGCTGGAATATTTGGCCACCTCTCAGACTCTTCCCTGGGAAGAAAAGGCTCTCTAACAGTGGTTTGCGCCCTTAACACTCTCTTTGGCTGCTTAACAGCACTGTCCCCTAACTACTGGATCTATGCACTCCTCCGCCTCCTCACCGGCTTCAGCAGCGGCGGCGTTGGCCTCACTGCCTTCGTCCTCGCCACCGAACCAATCGGCCCGACGAAGCGCGGTATGGCGGGCATGTCCACCTTCTACCTCTTCTCCGGCGGCATTGCAGTTCTCTCTGGAATCGCTTACATCTTCCAATCATGGCGCTATCTCTACATAGCTTCCTCCATCCCCTCCTTCCTCTACATCATCCTTGTCCTACCCTTTATTTCTGAGTCCCCAAGATGGTACCTTGTTCGCGGGAAAGTAACCGAAGCCATGAAGCTCATGTCCGCCATTGCTTCTTCCAACGGGAAGCACCTTCCCGATGGTGTTTTCCTTGCTCTCGACGATGAAGCACCGTCCAAAAAAACCCAAGATTCAGGTCATGATATAACCCTGATGGCATACAAAAATGAAAACTTGGAAAACAAAGGCGCGCTGGTGGGATCCATCGTAGACGTAATTCGTTCTCCCATCACTCGTGTGCGGTTGTTCTTAGCGGTGGCTCTTAACTTCTTAACCTCCGTTGTCTACTACGGACTTAGTTTAAATGTTGTGAACCTCGAAACCAACCTTTACCTGAACGTGATGTTGAACTCCGTGGCTGAGATGCCGGCGTTTACCATAACGGCGGTGCTTTTGGACAGGTTTGGACGAAAGCCATTGACGGTGGCGACAATGTGGTTCAGCGGGTTGTTTTGTTTGATAGGGAGTTTGGTTGGCAACGTCGGAGCGTGGAAGGTGGTGAGAATGGTGTGTGGTATTGTGGGGATATTTGGGATGGCCGGGACTTATAATTTATTGTTTATTTACACGGCGGAGCTGTTTCCGACTGTGGTGAGGAACGCAGCCCTTGGATGCACCACGCAGGCAGCGCAAATGGGAGCAATACTGGCGCCGTTTGTGGTGGTTTTGGGCGGCGGGCTGCCGTTTGCGGCGTTTGCAGCATGTGGAATATTGGGAGGAATGTTTGCGTTTTATCTTCCAGAGACGATGAATCAACCTCTTTATGATACATTCACCGCAATGGAAGGAGGACTTGCTTGATGTAAATTGTTGTTGATCTCCTTATACATGTTTAGCTCTTATCATTTCCTCTTTGTTGCTACATGGATCCTTTAATTTCTATTTTGATTTCGTTAAATTTTGTAGAGTGAAAAAGTAACGTATTTATATGGATTTGAGGATTGAAGAACACCAACCATGTTTGTCCAAACAAACCAACCCAAATACTTTCTATTTTTTCGTGCAAAAGCCAAAAAGTTTGATGGGACTGCATGAAATTCTCAGGAATCTAGCTACAAATTTTCTCACAATATTCAACCTTCGAATCCGTTTTTTTACAAACCTGGATAATTTGGATTTGAAATTTTGAAAATAGTGTATCTTTCTAAATAATTTTGACATCCTATAACGATTTCATAACAAAAAAAAAGTCATATTCTAGTATGAAACGATTTTGTTGGAATTGACTTAAGGTGTGTCTACACAATTTATGTGTATCATTACATTGTCTAGTCTTTATTTAAGTATAAGCGATATTTTATTATTAAAAGTAAAGTTGGTGGGTCTTAAGTGTCGAAGATGTTCACCAAAAGTTTCATATGGAGTAATAATAGGTCTTTTGGGTGTATATTGTGCACCAAAGTTCGACGTGGAGTTTTGTTCATGTTCAACTTTTATTTATAAAAAGTTATATGAAAATATTTGTAACTTTTTGTCATAAAAATTACATATTGAGCAGTAACACTTCTGTTGAGTATTTATCATAAAAATTACATATTGAACAATAACACTTATGTTGAGTATCTATAGAGATAATCTTGAAGTGGCAAAGCATATTAATTTTTTTTGTGTTTTATTTAAAGAGATTATTACCTTAGTGTCTCATTCTCATCATAATTATATCATTTACACAATTTCAATGTTACTTTTAATTATACTAAAAGTAGTCTAGGATTTGTTTCTAATTTATGATTAAGTGTTTTATTATTACTTTATTTCAGTGTTGATTTCTTATTGTTTTAGTAACCAAAAAGTATAGTAATTTAAAGGTTGTTCAAAAAATAATTTTCTAGTGAAAACTTGACAATTATTTTTTTACAAGAAATTTTTCTTTTGTTTGATTTTGCGAATACTTTTGGATTTCACATAAGTAATACAATATTTGCAGTCTGTATATACCTCATCCTATTGCCGGAATGCATACCTTTGCTCATATTTTCTTTCTAACACTTGTACTAAACAACATGGTATTGCTTACAACATATTCAACTACCACCTAGACATAATGGATGCTTATTCAAAATTAGACAACGATATTTTAATCCCAAAATTTTTTAATGCCTATTTGACACTATCTTTCACTTCTTTTCACTTCATTTTTTCTTTACAAATAAAAAATTTACTTTCTTTTTAGGGAAAAATATGTTTTTGGTCCCTTAAGTTTGACCCAAATTTGGAAATGGTCCATAGTCGAAACTTGGTCATTGTTTGGTCTTTGTACTTTCAAAATCATTATTTTTAGTTCTTATTTTTGGACGGCGTTACACGTGTTATTTAATTTTTATATAAAAAATAAAACTAGCATCGGCCTAGCCGACGCTTTTAACAAAATCTTGAAAAAATATGTTTTTAGTCCCTAAAGTTTGAACTTAATTTAGAAATGGTCCCTGGTTAAAACTTGGTCACTGTTTAATCCCTACACATTGAATAATAACTATATAATAATAATAATACTATACTAATAATAATAATATTATACAATAATAATATATAATTATTATTATATATAATTATTAATAATATTAAATAAATAATAATATTATAACTATTATTAATATTAAAATTAATAATAATTATATAATAATAATATATTAGTAATATATTATTAATAATATTATTATTATTATTATTTTTTATTAATATTTTTTTAATATTAGTAATATTAGTAATTAATAAGATTATATGTAATAATATTAATATTATTAATAATATAATTATAGTACTGATATATAATTATTAATAGTATTATTAATATTATTAATTATTATTAATATATGATAATATTATTATTAACAATTATATAATATTATTATTATATAATGTTATTATTATTAATAGTAGTATTATTATATTTTAACAATGATTTTGCATGTGTAGAGACTAAACAATGACCAAGTTTCAACTAGGGATTATTTTCAAATTAAGTTCAAACTTCAGGGACCAACAACATATCTTTTCTAGTTTTTGTAAAAAAGCTAGTTTTATTTTTTATATAAAAAATTAAATAACATGTGGCACATCATTTGTTATTTTTAACGCCGTCCAAAAATAGGAACTAAAAACAATAATTTTGAAAATAGAGGAACCAAACAATGACAAAGTTTCGATTAGGGACCATTTTCAAATTTAGGTCAAACTTGAGAGACTAAAAACATATTTTTTCCTTTTTTTATATTTATTTTATCTCTATATGAATGCCAAATGTTTATCAAATTGTGTCAAATGTTTTTCCTTCAAAATAATAAGAAACTTTTATACCGAATATCATCAATAAAAGGTAAAAACAATTCAAAACAACATGAAAGTTGTGCAGTCCTATCATGACTTTAGTACAATCCAAAATAACACTGAATGTGTACCAACCTAACACGACTTTGCTTTTACAAATAAAAAATATTATGTTTAAACAAAATCGTCTCAACATGCAACAATTTTATGTCATACACAAAAGTTACGGTTGGCACAACTTCAAGTAATTCCACCAAAATCATGTCAGATTAGAACGACTTCTTTGTTATGAAGCTGTGTGAAGTTACCTAACGTCGGAGTTATTTTAAAAAGTTATACCATTTTTGTAATTTAAATACCAAATTACTCCTTATGGGTGAAAAAGCCTTTAGTCCGTATGTAAAGACAGTAAACCAATGTTAAACAATTGAGTAGTAGGCTATTTCTTCATGTACCTTCTTTTTTATTTCTTGCACCCTCATAAAACGTTTAATGTCCAAACAACTCATTAAAATTATAATAATAAGTAAAAGTGACACTACAAAAAATAGTGTTAATTGCGGTGGAATATTTTCGTAAAATGACCATTCCACCTCTTATTTTTTTAATATTTTTTGGATTAAGTGTTCGGAAGGTATTTTTATATTACACGATCCAGAATTCATTTAAAAAAATTATATTCCAGAATAAGTATTCTAGAAGATATCTTGTCTTCCTCTCCCACCCCCACATTTCTTCTTCTTCACTTCTATCCTCCTCCACAATCATCTTCCTCCTCCTCCATCAAATGGATAAGCCCAATAATTCAAGTTGAGCCTAACCAACAACCAACATCAGCTTCAATGGATATTAGAAGCTCCGGTTACTCCAACCATTCTAGTGAACTGATTAGGACCAACAGGTATCAATACCCTATGCCGATTGTGTTAAAGCAACCTCAATCAAAATAAATAAAAACATACTTCCAAGAGAATGCAAAACAGAATACAAAACAAAATAGAGAATATCAAAACAAAACATTATTGTAGCACGATATTCACTAACGTAAAGAAAATTGATTCGCCCTTATTCACATAATTCAAAAACGTAGGGTTGTAAAAGTAAGTAAATTCGGTTTATGCATATTGGTTCACCACTTGTTGAGCTAAAAAAGTTTAATTTAACTAGATTCACTTTTTGGTAAGTTAGAAATTTTGCAATTCGACTCGACTCAGTACGGATTGGTGAATTGACTCACTTACATTTTTTTTTTTGCAATTTACTTTATATATTTATTGCATTATAATGAGAGTTAATTAACTTTTTTTTATAATAGTAAAATCAAAGTGTTTACCTAATTATCGAAATATTATTATAAAAATAATAGTTAAATATTAAAGTATTAACATGTATAACTTGACAAAGAAATTAGGTTAAATTACTCTTTTGATCCCTCTATTTGTCATGAAATTTCAGTTTGGTCTTCAAGTTTTTTGTTGTCTCAATTTGGTCCTCACCGTTAACTTTGACCAGACGGTATTAAAATCAACGCCACGTGTCAATTTCTGATTTTTTTGAATTTTTTAAATATTTTTTTAAATATTTTTTATAATTTTTATAATTTTTTTTATTTTTGACACGTGTCACTTCACAGTTGTGCCACGTGTCAAAGTGACTCAATTTGGTCCCTATATTTGTTTTTAGTTTCAATTTAGTCCCAATTTTTGTAAAAATGAAGCAATATTGTCCCTCTTTAGATTGAGACTCAATTTAATCTTTGTATACAACTTATGATGATATTCTTAATAAAATTGACGTTTTTATTAAATATTTGTAGAAATATTTTTAAATAAGTTTTTTTTAGTTTTATTATTAAACAAAGTTAAACCCCAAACTTAATTTCAAAAGTTAACAATTTTGTCATCATATATAAAGGCATCAAGTGTATCATATTATACAAACTTAGTAAAAATTAAAAATCAAATAACTTGTTACACATAAGTTTAGGAACTAAATTTCAAGTTCAAAACAAAATCAAAGTCTAATGTTTGATGTAAAATTTAAAGTTAATTTAAAATATTTATAGAAATATTTAATAAAAACATTAATTTTAGTAAGAATATCACCATAAAATTTATAAAAAAGTAAATTTAGTGTCAATTTAAGGAAGGACAATATTGTTTCATTTTTACAAAAATTGGGACTAAATTGAAACTAAAAACAAATATAGGGACCAAATTGAGTCACTTTGACACATTGTACAACTGTAAAGTGACACGCGTCAAAGTTAAAAAAATTTAATAATTTTAAAAAAATTTAAAAAAATTTAAAAAATATTAAAAAAATAAAAAAATAAAAACAGAAATTAACATGTGGCGTTGACTTTAACACCATCTAGTCAAAGTTATCAGTGATGACCAAATTGAATCATTTTAAGAAAATGATGATTAAATTGAGATAACGAAAAACTTGAGGACCAAACTGAAATTTCATGACAAATAGAAGGACCAAAAGAGTAATTTAACCAAGAAATTAATTAAACATTCAAATATTATTGAGCAAAATTCTAACATTTAAAAATATGAAATTGTGAACCTATATAATTAAAAGTAGTAAATAATTATAACAAAAAAATTATAAAAAAAAAATATTTGTGGGTTAAGTGGGTAAACTCACCTTCAACTCGGCTCGAACCTCCGTGGACTAAGTGAGTCAGGTTCAGTTCAATCCATATTTGAAAAAACTGAATTTTTCTCAACCCAACCTAGCTCGAATCCATGGTAAGCTGGGTTGGCTGACGGGTTGAAAGCCATTTTTACATCTCTAAAAAGAGCTTCCTTGAGAGAGCCGCTATAAGATCAGTTTTTTTGTCCATTTAGTTTAGCGAGAAGTAAGAAGAAAAAAGGACAAACAAATGAGGGAAGGAGGTGCAACTCTCGTTCAGAAGTAAGAGGACAAAAGACAAAGTGGGAATAAAAAGTAAGTTCAAGGTTTTTAATATTTGGCTTAAATAATAATTTGGTCGTATTATTTTTTCAGTATTTTCAATTTGGTCATACTTTTTATTTTTTATTTTTAATTTGGTTATTATATTTGTTAGTTTTATTTAATTTGGTCTTTTCCACTAACATCATTAAAATAGTTAATAGATTGTGAACTAACTACCACATGTCATTTTATGATTTCTTATTTTCTTTACTTATCTATTTTTTATTTATTTATTTTTATTTCTTAAAAAAAATTTAATTTTTTTATTTAAAAAAAATGTCCATGTATTAAGCTCATATCATGCCACCTTACAATTAAAAAAAATATGACTTATAATTTCAAACATTATTATCACCCAGAACACATGTGCTACTTTCCAAAGGTATTTCCCTACTAAATAAATCATCTCTTGTAGCCAATTTATTAATAAGCAGATAACAGTGCTTTAGTTTTTCACAACATATCATATTTGAACCCACCCTTAACACCATTTTGAAAATTTAGTTTTCATCATCCCTCCAAATGCACTCATCTTCCTTTGTATAAATTTATCATTTCTAAATATTTTGCCAACTCAATGACCATAGATTTCTACTACTCAAACCACTTCATTCTCCAAGGTACATCATTGATCATTGTTCTAAGAACTAAAATCACCTAATGTGCTTCTTTTTAATTTAGGTTTTTGAAAAAAAGAACTATTTTATTGTAGATTTTGCACATTATGTAACTATCTAAACACTCTAAGTTATATTGTTATGGTAGTATTTAATCTAACATAGGAAACTTGTCTAAATTTATTTCAATCTTATAATTTATACTTTTATATATAAAAGGATACCACTTTGTACATAATTTGTATTCCCATTTTACTCTTCCAAGAACATAATTGTTAACTGGTTTCTTAGAAGTAACTGTTATTTTAAAATATTGTCACATGGCTTTTTTTTTCTTTATTATATTTGTAGTTTCTACTACTAATATTCAGGTACTTCTTATGCTAATATTCAGGTACTTTATACTACTCATTATTTTCTCATATATTAGTAACTTATAATACAATCTAAATATTTAAAAAATACAGCGGACGACACACAGGTGCAACACGTGTGTAAGAAACAAATTGTATTTTCGTTTTTATTTGACTTAGCACAAAGTAGTTGTTGTAACCAAACGTGGTAGAGGTTATACATAGAAAAAATGATTAGTAAGAATTTAAAATAATAATATTATTATTATATACTTATGCTTGGGTTATTCAAATAACCTAAACATATTCGACACTTCTAATTAATTAGATATCTTATAGAGGAAGAGGATTAATATGAAAAAGACGAATATGCAGAGGTGATACTGTGCTAAAGCCCATTTGATTCACAAGTGCCACCCACAATAAAACGACAAATTTATTGTTTATTCTAAGCCACATATGAACATGTATGTACACGTGATTTAAGACCAGAATTCTAATGTTCAGAAAATGAATGGCGTAGGAGAGAAGGCTGGCATCGCTCCCACCGTAACTCGCCTGCAACTTCACCAAAACAACATAAATAAAAATACACATTCAGCTACGGTTATCACTCACTCAACAAAATCAAAAAATTAAATAACTTATATATCACTACATATTTTCAATTATTAGAGTTCCGCATGTCATAATTCAGAAAGATGGCCAATAATTATGTGAATATTTAAATCCAATATTTAAAACATATGTACATTGAAATAAAATGTGTATTTACCTTTCTTTCTGGATATGATATTTTCTCTCTTCTACTTTACCGATACCATTATTCAACCAGTTAACCATTTGTTTTTAATTTTCGTTTTGTATTTATTTAATTCTTTTACATTAGTGTTACCATTTAATTCGTTATATATATATATATATATATATATATATATATATATATATATATTCATCATTAGTCCGGTGCAACTTGGGGAGGGAAAGTAAGGGGAAAACATCACTCCACTTCAAACTTTACGTGTATTTTTCTTCCAATAATAAAATTATGGTTAAGATAAGATTGGGAGTTGGCAATGGCAATGACCTAAACACTAAAAGATTGAACCACCAATGGTGGCATGGTATAGATGAATGAACATTTATTGATTACACTTTAATTATTAATTCTTGATAAGGGCCACTAATCCATTAATGCCTCCACCAATGCCATTTATGAACTTACAACCAATCTAATCTAACCCCACTACATAGTATCAAGCCATAATCACCCAAAACAATCTTCCAATAAAAACAATGAAAAGGGGCAAAAAAGTATTGTTTTTACAATTAAATTTAAATTTTTATTTTCATGAATTTTCATTAGATATATTACATATTATATATTAAAGTAAAACTTGAAATACAATGATCAACATCACCAAAATTATTTATAATTTTGCTTGTAAGTTTTCTCAAAAGCAAAAAAAAAAAAAAAAAAAAAAAATCCACATTTTGAGTTTCTCTTCTTTTTCTATTATACCCAATACCTAAAATTGGAAATTCTCCACGTATTTTATTCCATTTTTTTATGCTTATTATAAAAACTTTATCCACACATGATCTTAATAATGAAAAATTAACGTAAAAAGGTCAACAACAGTACCCGTAATCGATACTCTCGCTGAAGTGACGGCGGTGAGAGTTTGTAGTGGCGCTGTTCTCACTCTTTTTGACGTCTCCGGCGGAGTCCGCCGTCGCGTTCCTCTCCCTGTGAGGCGGCGCGGCGTCCTCTGAAATTGATCCGAGGGAGGGCTTCCATTGGGGTTTGCGGCGGAGAGTCCGGGAAGGCGGAGGGACAGCGGACTTCGTGGCGGCGGTAGGATCGGCAGCACCGCCGAAGCAAGAAACGAAGAACCTCATTAAGGAAAACAGAAAAAGAAAAAGAAGGTTTTGGATTAATTAGTAGAGAATGGTTGAAGTTTCGAAATTTAGTGTTATGCCAGAAACTGTGTTGGTATGGTGTATTCTGCTACCACTTTATAAGAGACGCAGCCAAAGTAACGGCCAAATCAACTATTAGGTCCTTATCCATTGATGTGTATTCTGGTATCACTTTCTTAATCAAAATTTAATGTTGTTATGCCACAAACGAATTTCTTTAGATTTAAAATTTTGTTTGAGTATTTAAATTTAAGGTTGCAAGGTTGGAGGAATAAGTTAGCACGACAAATAAGATATATGAGAGAATAAATAAATTTATTGATTATAAAAATATAAATAAAACTTAAGTCATCTTTATGAATTTTACTTCGCAAATACAAATAAAACTTTATAAATAAAAACTTATAAGCTACCAACTAATATATATCAATTAATAACTAGTTTATCAACTAAACTTGTAAAGCAAACATTATTATTCTATTTCTAGTTTTAATACATGGGCACGTACTTCTTCTTTTTTTACTAATTTTGTATAAAAAATTAAATTTTGTATTAATTAAGTAAAAGAAAATTCATTAAGTAATAAGTGAATGATTGAATATTTCATTATCTTATTAGCCTTTGAGATTAAAGAAAATTCAATCAATTTTATTAAACATTTAAGATTTTATTTATGTTCTTAAAATTAATCCTAGATATTGCTGTTGTAACGTAGGCCTCCAAACTAAAACAAATATTCTTTTTAGTTGAAATCTTAAATAATTTCAGGAAATCATTGAAGTTTAATATGACTATAAGATGTAATTTTAAAGATTAAATTGATCATTTAGTATAAAAACTATATCAAACAAGTTATGAACATGATTTACAAAAAAACTACTAGTAAAATCAATATATCTTGAACATTATAAGATCATTTAAGGGTTTATTACCCTTTTTATAAAAATTTTCAAATTTGTATTTTTAGTTTCTAATCCATTTTTTTATGGATTCTAATTTCGTAGCAGTTTCTAACCGGCAGCCACGTGTAATTTGATTTTGTAAACTATATGTTCAATTATTTTTCGATTAGATTGGCATCTTCAACCGCTATAAATAAATAAGTAAATAAGTCATTAAATAAATAAATAAATGAGGATTAGAAACATATTTTATAAAACATCTCTTTTAATTGTCTTATCATATCAAGCTCTTGCATAACGTCGGATAAAATATATTAACAGGAAATATTAAAAAAAATTAATACCAATCAAAAAACTAATAAGTTAAAAATTATAGAGAAAAAAAAATATTAAATCCTTATTTAAAATTATACGATAATATAAAAATTTGCAGCACTAGCATATTTTTGATTGAATTTGTAAAATAATTTGCTAATACTATTAGTTAAGAAAATTTTAAGGCTATCTAAACTTTACAAATAAAATTTACATCATTCAATAGGATTTACATTCATTCGTATATTATATTAAAAAATAAATTTTAAATTCAATTCAATTTTAAAAATCAACTTATAAAATAAAATTTATTTTTAGTTATATACTATAACTTAGTCTTATCTCTTAATATGTGAAACTTTTCAATCATTTATCTAAGAATCTAAAATATGTTTTTCTTGTTGTAAAATATATAAAGTTCAATTTTAGTCACGTACAAAATACTCAAATTTCAGTACCATTCGAACAAATGTCTCATTTATCTCACGAAGTATTTTCTTAAATCATCAACACCGTCGTTCTCGCATTAGTTTGGTCTAGGGTTTTTTTTATGGTAAATATTTAATCTACTCTCTAAAGCATATCCCAATATCATAAAAAGATAATGATACTTTAACCCACTTTTTTTGACCAATTTTTAATCCACTATTTTCATCACCCTTAGATCATCACATCACATCACATCACTACAAAAAATGAAAATAAATGATCTAAAGGTGATAAGAGTGATGGGTTAAAAATGGGTCAAAAAAAGTAGATTAAAATATCATTATCATTATCATAATAATATTTGAAATGAAATAAAATTTAAAAAAGATTTTTTAAAATTTCATTTATGTTACTTAATTTTTTATTATTATTTTATTTCCTGAACATATGCATTATTATCATTTAAGTTTCTAGACTAAGAATTAAAATGACAAAAATAGATTAATTCAACAACTTAAATAAAACTAAAAAAAAAATCGTATGAATTTTTGTTAGTTTCAAATATTATTATCATAGCAATAAAATATTTTAAAATTAATATATATATATATATATATATATATATATATATATATATATATATATATATATATATATATATATATATATATATTATGCATTTATGTGTGTATACAAAGGCATGCAAGTGTATTTCTTAATTTTGTTAAATTTATTATTAAATATCTAAAAATAAATTATTTTTCCTCTCTTATTTTATATATTTTTCCTTCTTTAATTTTGTCCCATAATTTTTTATTTTTACTTTAAATTTTACTTAACTAAGATCGAAATATTTTTTACTAAGTCTTACATCCCTCGCCGTTTTTTATAAACGTGCCATTGTGCATAGCACGCGCCTGCTGATACTGTACGTTTATATATGTTGATGTTTTCAAACATTACTCACCACAAATGCTCCAATGTTTCATCACATTAACTTAATAAAATATTAGCTTGACAAATACTGAAATACATGCTCTGTAAGAATACCTACAAATAATCTTTGGCAATTTTTCTTAGAAAAAAATAAATATATTAAAGAAAAAAAATTGAATTGTCTTAACCTATGCACAATTTAATACTATAGGACGTTTAAATATAATTTAAATAAAAAAACTGCTAGGCAACATTTAGATAAAAAATAAAAGGATTAAATATGTTTTTTTTTTTAGTAAAAATTAGAATTAATCTCTCTTAAAAACCTTGAACCAATTTAGTCCCTTATATTTAAAAATGTGTGGATTTAGTTCTTTAAAGCAATTTATTTTAAGTTTATTTGACGCTTCAAATGTATTTCTCAACTAATATTGAAACAAATATGTGTCAAACGGTGTAAACAAACTAAAATACTATCATAAAATGTGTTTGAAACGTCAAATAAACTTAATAAAATTTGATTAAAATGACTAAATTTACGCATTTACAATGTTGGGAGACTAAATTGGTTCAATATTTTCAAGAAGGACTAAGTCCAAATTTCACTAAAGGTTGAAAGACCAAAAACATAGTTAACCAAAAAAAAAATACTATAGGACGATTAAGGTAAACCAGAAACACTTAGATAACATCTAAATATTGACTAGGTAAACGTCCTACAGTAAAAGTAGTTATGAACTATGTAGACTATCTTCATAAGGAGGTAAGATGGTTAGGGATCACAAAAAGTTTGTATGTGCAGGTAAAATTCACGATGGATACTAAATTGATATCTTTAATGGATACTCACTAGAAACGGGTACGTGTATTTAATTACTCATTTGTTGATGACGAGTACAAGACTGGTAACCGAACAAATTATTTTAAATAAGACAGATAGCGAATAGACACTACCGTACCCAATCCCTTGTCATCCCTATATAAGAACCCAATTGGTAGAAAAAAAAACCTACAACGCCTTGAGGTTTTCTACTACTATGAAAAAAAAGAAACATAAACTACAAGAAAATCCTTAAATAACAACTAATTTTAGCGATAAAAAATAGTTTATCACTATAGTGACTAATTTAGATACTAATTTACAAAATATAAATTATTTGTCTCTAAAATAGTTACTATTATGAATAAAAAATTGTAAATAGTGACCAGTTAGACTCGAAATTAGTCTATCACTAAATATTAATGTTTTGGCTAATAAAGGGAATTTGTTGCTAAATTGGTCACTAGTATTTTAATTAGTAACTAATTTAGACACTAATTCTTTCGGTAGCCAAAACATTGGTAACTAATGTTCATTAACACAAAAAAGGCCTATGACTTCTATAATTTTAGACTTTTGACGTTTCTTGAAGGTTCGATGTCATAACGCCAGATGTTAAATTGATGTTTGTTGTCTCCAACAGACATCAATTAATGTATGTTGCATTTATAACAAATATTAATCAATGTCTATTGTAAGGACAACATACTTTAATTGGCGTCTATCGTAGGGACAACACACGTTAATTGACATCTATGGTAGGGAAAACACACGTTGATTGATGTCTGTTGTGGGGACAATAGACGTTAATTGATGTTTGTTGTGGAGACAACGTAAATCAATTTTTGAGTTAGTCTTTTTCTTTTTTCGTCAACATTTTCCTCCATTGAAACCATGAAAAATGAATATACAATACAAAAATACACCACAAAAATTTCAAGAATTTTCTAAGTACTATGGATATCTTAAATAAAGTTGTAAAGTATGGAAAAAAGGGTGAAAAATACTATGAAAATAAAAAAATATACCTTAAATGATGAATTTTTTGAAATTTCAGAACTCCAATACAACTTTCTTTTTTGGAGCATCTTGATTCGAGGTCCCTAGTTAAAGTTATGACCATTTGAAAATTTTCACCACCAAATCTTGAAAACACTGAAGTTGTGACCAATATCTCCTACATGAACACTCTATAAAACCTTAAAATAGGAGAGAAGATGAGAAAACACCAATCTTAAGGACGTCGCCATTAGGTGACCTTGGAGCCTTAAGAACACACTTTAAATTGCACTTGGGAACACTACACAAAAACCAATCAATGAGAACAAGAAAAAATGTTATAGAGGACAATGAAATAATATTAATGTGTGTGAAAATGAAATTAAAACCACCTTGGACCTCGTCGTCATCGTTGCAATTTTTGGGTGACCTTGGTGGAAGCTCATGCAAAGAGAAGAGTGAAGAAAACATGAGGATCGTGTTGTTTCTTCTACTTTTTTAAAACAACTTAACGTCAGACTAAACAAATGACAAATGTTAAACAACAATTTGACGTCAGAGGTAGGATGGGCAACGTCAAATTTGGTGAATTATTTAGAAGTGTCACTGTGCATTTTTAATATTGGATATCGCTATGCCTAACATCAAAATGGTGGCGTTAAAGATCATTTTTGCACTAGTGGTTAGTGACCAATTTGGAGTCTAAATAATCACTAATTATTATTTTTTATTCATAATACTGACTATTTTATATACTAATACTTTTTAGTTTATAAATTAGTATTTAAATTTGTCATTATAGTGATCAATTAGTTTTTGTCTTTGAAACTAGCAGTTAATTAAATATTTTCTTGTAGTGGTACTAATATATTCTTCATTAATATTGTGAAAATAGAAATTGTTTTTCTTTTTACTAAAAAAGTGAGCAATAATTAATACATTATCACTAACAAATCCTTTTATAACGAACGATTTATTAGTAAAAGGTAATAGGCTTACTTAATCCAGGATCTCTACTCACTGTTTTAACCCTCGGAGACCTCTCTTTCCAGAAAAAAACTGGTGATGAATTTCTTGCTGATTTGTTTTCAAAAGGCTATTTAATACACTCACTTCTTTCTAAGATTCGATTCTCATTATGGTATGAACACCGGATTGCCTAGATGCTACAATAACTATCACTGAATTGACCAACGAACAAAACCTAATTTCCACCACAAATATCAAAGTACACATGTTGGTGCTCTTTGTCATTTAATCACTTTGTATCTAGAAAATTCGACTGAGTAATATGGACAAAAAGAAGCCACATAGAGCATAGGAAAATTTTGTTTGATACACATGTAAGGTTGGAAGTGGTGAGAAACGAAAACGCATAAAATTCCATGGTTTTCGGAGTGCCTACACTACAAGAGGTTATTGTCTAAAAAATGGTGACAAAGCAGTCGAAATGGAAATATCCAGTGTTTGGTTGTTGTCGTGACATTTTTCTGCAATTCCCTCACCAATGGGGTTTTCTTCTCACACCATTGGTTTCTTGTGTTTTATCCATGTGTGCAACAGTAGTAAATGTTGGGTTCATTACTTGTCACTTCCTCTTGGATCCCAGCTTTCTCTTCATTTGGAAGTTTCAGTTCATATTCTGTAATCAAAGTAGCAAATTGAAAACAACAGTGATCGCTGCCACCTTATTCCCAAATTTGGAAGAGAGCATTTCAATTCTTTAATCCATGACAGGAACCTACAACATTAATTTCTAGTTAGTAAGCTTTATGTTAGCCAACAATTTCGAAGTACTTTTCCATTCCTTTCAAAATGTTATCAGTTTTTTTTTTTTTAAAAAGTAGTTTCTATTTAACTATATTTTCAAAGTTGAAAGAACATTAATTATTATTACTAGCATGTATAATATGCATTTTTTAAATAAATGACATTATATTAATATGTAATGATATTGTAATGTTATTAAGATAATATACAAAATGAATTTATATTTATTAAAAACAAAGTGAAATGAATAGAGAAAAGATGAAAAAATAAGTATTAATGAATAGGGAAAAAGAGGAGAGAAGATAGACAATTTTAAAGAAAACATGTAAAAGTAATTGTTAATTTTTAAAAATTTAACAAATAATTTTAGAATTATGAAGTGTGAACATAAAAGAGAGAATCTTTGTGTATATATAGTTAAAGATTACTATTATATATATATATATATATATATATATATATATATATATATGTATGTATGTTGTATTATGGATGTATGTTATCTCTTTTTCAGCTAACTTATCTTGTGTGTTTTGTCGTTATTGTGTTTGTCTTCTTCTTTTTCCAATGATTATCTTATTGGTGTGAGCAAATGAGGATGCATGTGTAGAGAAACCTCTTGTGGATGAGGAGTCAACTTTTTGAGTCGTAGACCATGTTAGGTATAGATTTGGAATAAAACTATAGTAGAGTAGCTTAAGATGATATGTGTTATACATGGTCGGCTCAAAGATAAAGTGAGTAAATTACTTGCTTTAGGTCTCTAGTAAAATAAGGCCTCAATTTTTTTTTTTACTACTAATATTTTTGTATTAAATTAATTATAAAATTATGTTTAAGAAAAAAAACCTCAAATTTTTTTTAGTACTAATATACCTCTATTCAATTAATTACAAAATTATGTTTAAGAAAAAAAAGGTCCCAAAAAAATATTTTATTACTAATATAGCTCTATTAAATTAGTTATAAGTTTATGTTTAAAAATAAAATTTAATTAAATTATTACAATTTTTATTGGTATTAAAAATTATAATTAATGAGTTAAAACTTTTCTTTTAGTAAATTATAATTTTATTTACCAAAATGAGAATGATTAGTGATATCTTTATTCTCAGATAATCAATTTGTATTCTATTTTATTCTTTTACCTTTCATTGACTTCTCTTGTCTCTTCTTTTCTAAGAGTCATTTTCTTAGAGTTTTAGCATATTACATTTCTTAAATTTTCTCATCTTGAATCTCATGTTGTCTGTATGTACCAATATTTTCATCCTCATTTCTAGTTAGTATATTTTTACTTTCTATTTGTGTTGTATTTATTTTTATTTTATTTTGGATTTGTATTAGAATTATAAATATGTTTCTTCTGTTCAGTTTTGTTTTTTAGTACTTTTCGATTTACGGGTTTCAAGAGCTTTTTTTTTCATATATCTTACCCATTCATTGTCGAAGAACAATAATTTTTTTGAATTATTTTTATTAATGATTAATCTTAAAATATCAAGTTGAGACTTCTAGATACTACAAGTCTATTATCAAGTTTACTTCCTTGACAACCAAAACCAAGTTTTATTGTTTTAATACATTCGTTTTATATACTTATCTTGAGTAGTATTTCATATATTATAATTTTTTATTTCACATAAAAATATATAGATATGTCAACTATAAAATTTGAATCAGGCTGTCCAGAAATTCAAAAAAAAGAAAAGAATTGAGACATTAACTGCATCACAAAAATGAACTAAAGATAATAAAAACTTATTTAAGCTCGAAAAATAAATTTTAAATAAGAAGTCTTATTTTTTAAGTTTGCTTTAGGTCTCCCAAATTATTGAGTCGTCCTGGTGTTATATTATCGTAGTCTTCCCATGGATTATCTATTTTTGACTGTTAATTATAAAAATCCTATTTTAGTAGTATTATGTTATTAAAATGGGGAGTCCAGATTCTCTATTGATTTTTTTGGTGTTGTTATCTACTGAGCATTAAAAATACACTGTGTTGGTATTTTAAATATCCTTTTAATATATTTTAAAACCTCAAAATTAGTGATAATCAGTGTATTATGAACACACAGTAGAAGAACAACACAACAAATCCCAGCAGATAATCCAAATTCTAAAATGGGATATTCCACAACACTACTGATGGATTTTTGTAGAGAAGTTTATTAGAGTGAGATTATACATAAATATGAAATGAGTCAAATTAATAACTTATATGATGATTGAGTTTATTGGTCTTTTTTTCCTTATATGATGATTAAATTTATCATTTCTATTCAATGTGGACTTAGATTCACACTTGAAATTATTTCCAACGATATTTAATTTAGTGGACAAACAAAAAGAGAGGAAAAAATTTCTAAATATATGAAATATAAAATATTAATAATTTTTCAATTTTAACTTTCTAAATATAAATACTAATTAAATATATTTTATATAAAATATTAAAAAACTCAAGAATTTTTTAAAAACTAATTAAAGTAAAACGATTTAAATAAATATTTTCATCATTCATCTTCATATTTGAATTTAAAATTTTGGATTTGATTTTCTAGTTTTTTTAATGCATGATTTTCTACTCTCCCATTTTTTTTTCTGAATACTCTTATCTTTTTTTGAATTTTTGAATTTTTTTTCATGACATCACACCTTCATTTAATTTAACATTTTTTACGGTATTTCTTTTTTTATTAATATTATCTTCTTTATTCTATTGTGAATATCATAGCAGAAACATTGAACTATTTATGAATTATATATTGTGATTTTGTATCTACTTTATATTTTTGGACATCGAACTTCTTTAAAATATCAACTTTCTTTTGATTTTTATTTTTCTTTTATATCTTTTTCAACTCTCCTCTCATCAAATGAGCTTTAAATTCTTCTATGTTGTTTGTATTTTTAATCACAAAATTTGTTTTAAGAAAAATAACTTTATTACATTTGTTTAATGAGCTTTAAATTCTTCCATGTTGTTTATATTTTTAATCACGCAAAATTTATTTTAAAAAAGAAGAAAGCTTTATTACATTTGTCTTACAATTGAACAACACCTAAATGCATTTAAATTCTAACTCTTCTCCGTTCCCGAACCTTAAAAATATCAAATTTGTTGAGGTGTTTCAAAACTTCTTGATATAAGCCATGTGATTTGTACAGTCACCATTTATAAACCAATCTTATGTAATTTTTTTTTTAAATATACTTTTTGCAAAAAGTAGTTTTTCTTCTCATTTGTCCTCTACAATCTGGACAACATCTTGAGGATGTTAGGCTTTACATATAATTTTCACATGCTCCAATTGATTATATTTGTGACATTTTATATCTATCAACACTTGTTTTGTTGGTGATTATTTTTCTTACAATATGAACAAGATGAAAAACAAAACTTATGCAATATTATTTTGGTTGTATTTGCTCCTCTTGTACTTCTTAACTTTGAAAGCACATTTGACATAATGAAATAAGGTACAATCAACAACATGATCTTCTTTCGTTAATCTTTGTTAATCTTATGTTTGCAAGATATGTATCATTTTTGTGAGAGTAATTGTTGATAAGTCATTTACGTTTTTCAACAAAACAATAAATGTTTTGTATCTTTGTTAACTGGTTACAAGATTGTTAGTATGATGATGTTTGATTTAGTCTCACATCGTTTAGTATTGTGATATGTGATTCTCTATTTTGGTATATAAACAACCTTATGTAAAGCTTAAGATACACACAGAAATAGAATACTTCCTAGTGTAGTTGTGGACGTAGGCGTACACATTACACTACAAGAAAATTGGCTATTATCTAGGAAAAATTATCTACAAAATATTTTTCGTAGATAATTTTATTTTATCTACGAAGTTTAGTCGTAGATAATGTATACATTTGTGGGTAACAGAAAAGTAAATTAGGTACGAAAAGTTTCATAGGTAACCATGACTCATTTTGGTGAAAAACTTTTCTACAAAGCATTACCTATGAAATTCTATGTAGATAACAAATATCATAAAAAAATATATAAAAATTATATTAAAAAACTTTACCTGTGATCATATTTCATACGTAAAAATCCTATTATTTTTTATTAAAAATAAAATATTTTTAAGTCACACGTCCAGACCATCTGTTTTTTCTAAGTTAGTAAGTTAGCAATTGATACTCGACACCTCCATTCTCACTCACTCGAAACCTCCATTCTCACTCACTCGACAGTTACCGGAAACCTCCATCATCGACATCATTGTAGACGTCGACCCATGCCGACCCACGCAGACCTCCATCCTACGCAGGAACGCCGACCTTCATCGTCGACCCACACAATGTGACTCCATGACAGAAACGCGTCCCGACGAGGTTAAGGTTCTTGTTCCAACTCTGGCCAAAACGAGGTTCATGTTGACAAAGCAAAACCCCTTTCACAAACCAAAACACTGCGCACGAGAAGGATTCAGAAACCCTCCGCGAATTTGGAAAAATTGTAAGTGATGAGTTTAGGGTTAACAATTTATGACAAATTTTCAAATTTTCTTATCTGTCCATTCATTTTATAGGTAAGGAGGATGACTCTAATTTCACGATTGAAATTTTGAGTTTTACAAATATTTCTTTGAAATATAAACATATTATATGAAGGAGGTTATAATTGATTTGATTAATTTACTTTATTTATATATATATATATATATATAATATAATATAATATAATATAATAGGGTATCAAATATTTATCATATCTTAATTTTAATTTTATCGATCTATATAATGATTAAATATATTTTTATCACTATGTAAAAAAATATTTTAAAATTTGAAATTTTTTTAGAAACTAATTTAAATAAATATTAAGTAAATACTTTCGCAATGTAACCCATGAGTTTGGGCCAACTTGATAAAGGAAAATGTCCAGTTATAAGGCTGATATTACTAAAGACAGTAAAACTATAGGATATTAGGAAATTTTCCTAAAAGTAGGCACGAGTAGGGCAAGATCTAGATGATGGACTAAAATCCTTATAAAATAGCATGCATATGCACTGGTATCCAAAAGACAACAAAATACTATATGTTTTGACTAAGTTCCTGAAAATAAGATGGTGTCTATTATTAGTTGCTATTTAATAAAAAAAACAAATTGTATCCTATTTATTATAAACACTATGTTCACCTTCGTATATGAATAACCCAATTTGACGTTCGAGTTTTTTTATAATATATGAAGTTCACACTATAAAAGTTAAACCGGTCAATCAAACTTATGTATATAATTTAATTTGAATGTGGAATGTCGAATTTGAAACGTTCTTGAAGAACTAAGTTTGAGTATTATGAAAAGATTTAGTTTGATATGACTAAACTTTAAAAATGAATAGCTTAATTAATCATTTGAGTTATGTTGCGTAATGCAATTTTTGTTTAGACTTAAATATTACTTCGTATCATGGTTTAAGGAATCCTGTAAATAGATACTTATGTTTGGTATAGCTTGACAAAATGATTTTATATGTGTGTAACATAATTGGATGTTTATGTTTTGTATAGTGTTATGTTATGGTTCAATGTGAGTCTAGATTCTTTATTAACTTTTTTGGTGTTATCTTTTGCTGAACATTAAAAATACACTGTATTGATATTTTAAATATCTTTTTAATATATTTTAAAAGGTTAAAATTAGAGATAATCAATGTATTATGAAGACACAGTAAAAAAATAGTACAAAAAAAGACTAGCAGAGAATCCAAATTCGTTCAATGTCTATTATAATCGAATGCTTAAAATTTGTATAGCTCAAATGTTATGGCATAATGCATAACATTGTTAGATGCTCACACTTGGTACTCAATGTAAAATAATGCTCACACTTGGACTTTTATAGTATAGCATGATGCTATCACTAAGTATAACTCAATATTATTGTTTAATCTTTTTATTATAGTCAAACATGATTCTTACACTCGTAAAATGTATTCTTTTTAAATTTATGTAGTACGATGCGATGTTTATACAATGTATATAGTTTATGACTCGATGTCATTACAATAATTAAGTTCAATGATTATACTTTTATATTCTTACAAATTGATTTGTCAATAAAGAATTTCTTATGAAGTTAAACTAGAAACATTTAAAGCATTACTACAAAAGAAAAAACTCAATTTCGCATAGATAAATAGTCACAAAATAAGGTTTGTATGTGAATTTATTGGCCCCACTGAAATTTTCATGTGTAATGTTATTGACCAGAAGAAAGAGAATGTGCAAGAGAGTGTTAGTAATTTACTTTTACCTTGAGGATGGTGGAAAAATAAAAAGCATAGGTAACATTATTTAATCCATGGGTGAAATTAAAAATAATTAAAGAAAAAAAAAACACATTACATGATCCAAATCCCCAACCGCAGCTTTTTGTTGCCAAATTCACATTCGTCAGCAAATTTTCAACTCGTTTCCCACTGTCGGGAAAGCTACCTTTCATCCCAAATGCAATAACCTTAATGAAATCTAACATTAGTCGCTTTTAGATTTCACAGGAGAGGAGATGCCAAATAAATATGTTCTTATGGGTATTGTTCTATCCTAGTCATGTTTTGACGGAGAACTGGGTATGGATATGGATATCGGTACGAGAAATCTTTGACTTTTTTAATTGGATATGGGGATATAGACGAAGAGATGTACATATCTGGCTTGTCCCCGTCCCCATACCTGTCATAATACATGTTCCCGTCATATCTCCGTCCCGGCTTAAATTATTAAAATATTCATAGTCAATTTAGTAACCTT
>Ga0214544_1003692_pt1 | contig 31325 bp, 26 predicted proteins | sample CNSS3metaG_FD_160074 | JGI IMG/M metagenome (GOLD analysis project Ga0214544, IMG submission 160074) | Root nodule microbial communities from cowpea collected in UCLA plant growth center, Los Angeles, California, USA - CNSS3 | ecosystem: Host-associated > Plants > Roots > Nodule | place: USA...
TTATACAAAATATTTTTTTTTTTTTTTTTTTTTCAGTTCAAAAAAAAAATAAACTTAAACAATTGATCCTTCAAAACCTCATACTCATGTAAATCAAAAGCAAGTGTACTTGCACATCCCAAACACAAAAATAAATAATTTCCACGAATCAAATGTAGAAATACACAATTTAAATAAAGAATAGAAAAAAAGGCCAAATAAAAAAAAATCAACCAAATTGGAAACAACCTTAAGGGTTTTACTCCTTACAAATGAAACAAATAAAATTTAAAACAAAACACAAAACAAGCAGACATTGACAAATTGTAGTTTTTTTTTCATATGACAGAAAAATAACATAGAAGAGGAAATTCAAACCAGAACCTTGCTCTAGATACCAGATGATACGATCCTATCCAGGAAAGAGTATGATCGTTTCTGAACTTGAATCCTCAAGAGGCACGACACGAATAAATCAGATAAGAACGCGGAATAAGACAGAGATGGAGGACGCCACAATCTAGCAGATTGATAAGTCAAGTGAAGATTCGCCACAAAGATGTTAATCTTTGATAAGAACCATAGGCCTAAGCCAAGAACAAAGAGAACCCTCTCTTTAATGAAAATCAAATTCAATATATGACTAAAAGTGTCTACATCAGTTTTTAGTACCTTTATTTATAGGCACATAAGTTTAAGCAAACCTGCAAACCCTACAAGAAGGCCCAAGCCCAAAACATAAAAGTATAAACTAACTATAAAAGAAAGCTCAAAACCCAAAAACATAAAACATAACTAATTTCTAAAAGAAAACCCAAAAGTTCATCTTCAAGTTCTTCTTGTATGGAATCTTGGGATAGTCCTCTATCACCTTATAATAGCAATCCATCATACACATAGACCTTGTTTACTAATTCCCAACACTCGAGTATACATCAAGGTTCATACAAGCAACAACAACAACAACACACACAAAAATCAAAAGGGCAGCAAACTGGAGAACCCAGTTCGCGTCGCTTGGCGAACAGCATCTCACTGACAGGCGGTTCTTCAAGAAACTCAGAATATAGGGTTCTACAGTAGGCGATTTTTGGAAAATTCCAATAACTCGATGAAACTCAAGCAAAATAGCAAGAATTGCATCGTGGTCATCAAACACAACACACAATCATATAATAATATCAACATCATAGATTGGAGCTCCCATAACCTGGATTCCTTGCTTAATTTGATCAATCCTCTTCACATTAATGCCAAAAATTGAATTTAGCAAAAAAGAGTTATTTCGCTTAAGCCAAGGTTCGAACCCACACCCTCCAATATCAAATTAAGTGCACAAGGAATTCAACCAATGCAAGTTTCATGATAATTTCTATAAATTTAGAGTTGTATACCTCCGTATCATGCTCTTATATATATATATATATATATATATATATATATATATATGGGGGTGTGTGTGTAAAAATAATACCATTAAATAACACACAATTGGCATACATAAGACTCAAACTTAAGTCCTTCCAACACAATCAACTACTCTCAACCACTTGAGCTAATACTTTTCCGCATCATGACAGTTAGCATTAATTTCCATAAAGAATTCCACTACCCGCATTTATTAAATAATTATTTATTTAATTATTTAAATTTCTCGGGTTTTACACAACTGGTCTCCTATGAATTTTCTTCTAAGGATCAATTAGTCTCCTAATAATTTTCTTCTAAGGGAGTAATTAGACTCCTATGAATTTTCCTCTAAAAGAACAACTAGAGTCCTATGAATTTTCTTCTAAAGGACCAAGCAGTCTCCTATGAATTTTCTTCTAAGGGGGCAACTAGTCTCCTATGAAATTTCTACTAAAGAAGCAATTAGTCTCCTATGAACTTTCTACTAAAGAAGCAATTAGTCACCTTTGGATTTTCTTCTAAAGGGGTAATTAGTCTCCTATGAATTTTCTTCTAAAGGAGTAATCAAACTCTTGTGAATTTTCTTCTAAGGGAGCAACTAGTCTCTTATGAATTTTCTTCTAAAGGAACAACTAGTCTCTTATGAATTTTCTTCTAAAGGAGCAATCAATCTCCTGTGAATTTTCTTCTAAGGGAGCGACTAGTCTCCTATGAACTTCTACTAAAAGAGCAATTAGTCTCCTATGTGTTTTCTTCTATGGGAGCAACTGGATTGCTATGAATTTTCTTCTAAAGGAGCAATTAGTCTCCTATGAAGCAACAAGTCTCCTATGAACTTTCTTCTAAAGGAATAATTAATCTCTTATGAATTTTTTTCTAAATGAGTAACTAGACTCCTATGAAATTATTTTTAAGGGAGAAACTAGTCCCCTATGAACTTTCTACTAAAGGAGCAATTAGTCTCCTACGAACTTTCTTCTATGGAAGTTATTTGTCTCCTAAAAAATAAGGTGCAACAATCTTCCAAAAGGCAAAAAGGAGCAATAGTCACCCTAAAAAGCAAGTGAGTAACCTCTTAATGTGCCCGAAGGTAACCTTTCGAGGCGCCTAAAGATGGTGCCTTATCAAAGTGCCCAAAAAAATAACTTACATTGTTAAACAAAGGTAAAAGAAAACTAATGATGGAATAAAGATGCAAATTTTGTAGCCTTACACTATTTTAGGCTAAGGCTAAGGGGGTTGTGTGGTGTTAGCCATTTTTCAATTGTGGTGGTGTTCGGAAAAGATCCTTTTAGCCTTACGCTCTTTTAGATTAAGGCTAAAGGGACTATGTAATGATAGGCTTAAGGCCGATTAAATCATCAAGTTAAATGTCGATGTAATAAAGGGATTTGATGTTAATTAAGTGAGTAACCTTTGAATACATGGGAAGATTGCATAATGGAAGAAGAGACACTACAAGAAAATCATCAATTAGAAACCAATTTTAGAAACCAAAAATAGTTGGTCACTATAGTGACCAATTTAGATACCAATTTACAAAATTAAAAATTATTAGTTACTAAAATAGTTCCTATTATAAAGAAAAAATTATAATTGATCACTAAAGTGGTCACTAACTAATTAGAGACTGTTACGACAAAAAACTTAGTGCTCTTACCGAAACAAAAATGAAGAATTAAAGCACTAAGGCCAGAAAATGTTTCCCCTAGCCTTGGGATTTAACCTTTTTTTATAGGCAAAGTAGTTACAAATTTAATAATCGACTGACCAAAATATCTCTCCTATACAAAATATCTTAATTATATATCAACTAATAACAAGATAAACTTAGGCCCAATTCCTGGGCCCATAGACTTTAGGTCAGCTTTGGGATGTCTTATCCATCTTTATGAATCGGGTCAGGCCCCACACGACTAGGACGGTACACAACCCCCTAGCCTTGAGCATTCGTATTTGAGGCATAAAGGCTGAAAAAAGAAGTCTTGGTTTTGTAGGGGATCGTCACTTGAATCGACTCTTCACCACCCCCAAGCCAAGCTCGAGCTTTGTCGTTTTAATGGCTCTCCATAGCTCCCGAGCCGAGCTCGAGGTTTTTCGTTTTAATGACTCTTCATTACCCGAAGCCAAGCTCAAAGTTTGTTGCTTCAACGACTCTTCATCACTCCGAAGCTGAGCACGAGGTTTGTGACTTTAACGACTCTTCAGCACCCCAAACCGAGCTCGAGGTTTGTCAAATTAATCTATAGGATGAACTTTAAATATAGCTACAAAAGTCTTTCAGAAAATATAACTCAAATTATATATAACAATTATAATATTTGTTAAAATAAATTTATTTATTAATCAAGATAAATAGTTGCTATATATAAAAAGTTCATAATATTTTAACTAGGTAAATGACTTTTATAGGTATAATACTTAAAGCTTGTAAAAATAAGAAAATAAGAAAAAGCTTTTATATATAAATATGTTTGTATTCGTAGAAAAGTATACATGCTTATTAATAATTAATAATGGACAGAAACAATATCCAATAAATATTAATGATGAAATTTGTTTTATTCGGGAAATGATTGCAAAATCTTAGTTCCTAATTCCATTTTGAAATATATTTTTTAATAGAACTATTATAGGTTGACAAAGTTTTTTGAACAAAGTTTTGACAAACTTTTTTATTTAGGTAAAAAATATTATTAAAAAAATAAAACTTTAACCTACTTTAATTCCACTTTTAGAAACTTTGTTAAGTTTGGGGGAAAAAAATTGTGAAAAGGTAATTTTTTTTTAATAAAATAATAATGCAACATTTTACCTTTCAAAATTTGGATGATTTTTTTAGTGGAAGAGCTACAACAAGACCACTTTCGCAGTTATAGTTACTGCCTTAATTGTATGGCTCCACTTTTGCAGTTATTGGTACTACCTTGATTGCAGGCACCTTGCGGAAGAGGCATAAACATGGTGAAAGAGTTGAGTTCCTCTCTCCTTACGTCAGGTTGCATGCTGCAGCCATGAGTTCTCGGGCAAAGCTAAAAAAATAAATAACCTGCGATTCCTCTTCAGCAAGCAATGGATGATTGAAACCACAACAGAGGTTCATCTACTGGTGCGATTGGCGCTGTGTGACGGCTCTGACGCTGCTGACATCGGCACCAGGAACTAGTTTTCCCTTGGTGGAGTTAAATCTGACCGGAATCTCTAGCATCTTCATCATCTCCAATTCGTCCTCGTTGCCCTCAGCTTCTCCTCTGTTCTCCTTTTGTTTTTGCTGCCACTCCTTAGTGATACCATCCACGAAGTCTGACACCGCTTGTTTCGTCTTTTTGTGCTCCTCCTCCACGAACTCTCTCTGGTGGCGCATCCTCGGAAGCTCGGGGGTGGGCGTCCGATGGTAGCTTCACGAGTGGGAGCGGTCACTTTTCTCTCGCTCGCGGTCGCGGTCGTCCTTGTCTCGTCTTCGTTATCTTTCTCTGTCCGGAGTTCAGTCACGGTCACGTTCACGCTCACGGTCCGTCATAGTGTAGAGAGGAGGTTGAGGTTCGTTGTTGGCTCTGGCAAAACCTGAACGGTGATCGTGGCCAGTTTATGGTCGGATGCGTAACAGAAGTTTATGGCAGACGCCAATTGTTACGACAAAAAACTTACTGTTGTTACCAAAACAAAAAGGATAATGATATTCCAACAAAATTTTTTGACAAGGATTTGACACAGCTGACGTGGCAGGGGTTTTTTTAATTTTTAAAAACTGAAAATGTATCTTCGCACGTGCAGCCAAGAGAGAAACAACGCTTATGTTAAATGTCCTTTAGAGAGAGAAAGTTAAGAGAAAAAGGGGGGGAATTGAGGCGGTCTGTTGTGCAGTTTGAGAGTGAAGAGAGAGAAGGTCGAAAGTGAGGCAGCGGCAACCATTTCGCCGGTGAGAAAGTGGAGGGTCGTTGTCGAAGAAATTGGATACCGTCCCTACCATCCAGAAGACGTCATTTTTGAAGTGGGTAGTGTATTTGGAATTCTTAATCGACGCTGCTTGGTCGGCGACAGCCGTGTGGTGGTCGTTTGTGTTGCATTGTAAGTTTCTTTTCCTCCCATTTCACATTTGCTTAATGTGTTGGTTGATGATGAAGTTTTTCTCCTTATCGTTAATTTTTTTAATTTTTTTGGGAACAAGTTGCTATTCTACATGTTCGTTTTTGATGTTGTTGGGGAAAAGTGATTTGGTGGTGTTAGGATGAATGTTAGTGTATTTTTGAGGACCCATTTTTGTTGTTGGGTGTTGTCTGTAATAGCGGTTTAGGTACTTCAAAATTTGGAACAAACCACATGTTTTGTAAGTGCGTATGTGTGTTCTCGTTTGTTTTTGTCTGTATTGTTAAATTTTTGGCGGTTTCGTCATTTGTATTTGATTTCTAGGGTTTCCATAGTGGGAGGTTAAAAATGTGAGTCTGATCAACCATGTGATGTATTTCGTGTTGTGTAAGATATACAATCTGCTTTGTGATTACATCCCCATAATGTTGGTTTGGTTACTTTAGAGTTCTCCTTTGTGTGGCAGTTTCATTATTGTCATAAAACTTTTGCAGTAGATAACCATAATTGTTGGTGATTAGCAAAAGAAGAAGAGAAAAATATTATGTGTAACCTTTGAATATCATCTTCTTTTCAGGTTGTTTGAGGGTTAGTGAAAGATCCTTTGTCCATGAAAACGTATTGGCCGGAGTAGTTTGTCATCACAAAGTTATGGCTGGTGAATGTGGATTGAATGAGAAGGTATTTTTATGTTGTACTTTGTAGACTGGATTGACAGGATTTTTTTGTAAAAATGTTAATAAAGTATTAATTTTTTAAAATTTTTTGAATGTTAGGCTCGATTGCGTACTTTTTGTCAGACAAAGTGGATTGGCCAAATGAATGGGATAATCTTAGATAGGCATCGCGAAAGGATTCAGGGTACACCATTCAAATGGTGTTTGGACATGCAAGAACCATTAAAGATATGTAACCCTCTTTTGCTTGAGTTATTGAAGCGTTGACTACCTGCTCAGGAATCTTTTCGTGTCATGCAACGGTCAATCCCGTTTACTTGTGCGGACATTTGCATGTCTTTAGAATTGTCTGTTGTTGGGTTAGATGTAGATTTTGATAAAACTGTTTGTGGGGTAGTGGGTGGACTTTTGCAAGACAAAATAGTAACTGTTAAAACCATTATTGAAATAATTCAGAGTTTGGTAGGTAGTGATTCTAATGAAGTTGATAACGTTTGTCGTTTGTACATATTTGTTTGTTTTGTTGTGTTTTACTTTCCTAGAAATTCAAAAACAATTAGTAACATACCTTGTAGTGTTTTAGATGATATAGATGGGCTGTCCAATTACAATTGGGGTAAGACAGTTCATAGTTTTTTAGTTAAAAGTTTAAGTCGGGCGTTTCTGGCACTTGGGCAGGCAGAGCTTTGCTTAAGTGGTGCATCACCAGTTTTGCAGGTACAGTAAAGTTCATTTACTAAATTATGTTGATCTGTAGAATGTTTAAAATGAAATAATGCATCATGTTGTTTTTTGTAGATTTGGGCTGTAGAAAGACTTTCATTGGGTGGCCCAGAATTGCAGTTAATTTTTCCGAGAATATTGGCGTGGCCGGAAGTTCACTTCAAGTCAAGACGGATTGAGAAGTTGTTCCAGAAGAGCAAAGTATTTTTCCTGTTCAGCGATTTGTTTTTCATACCATTTTTTTTCTGTTGTGAAACAGTAATTTTATTGTGTGCATGTTCATTAGATATGTTTGGAATGAAGGCTAAGAGAAGAAGACAAGCAAAATATTATGATTCGTGAAGCGTTGCAACTTGGTGACGAAGCAAAGTTTGAAAAATCGCATGTGGATATAAAGTTGGCTTCGACAAAAGTTCTGCTGCAGAGGCTGAGAACCCATAGAACACGGCTACGGATGATGAAGGACGAAATGACTTTGATGCGCGAAGAGATATCATTGCGATGTCATGGTGGAATTGACAAGGGTGTGCAACATGGGGAGGGCAACGACAGTTATGAGGTGGAGGTGGAGGTTGGAGAGCGTGACACTGATGAACAACTTCCTGCTGATGATGGAAATGTCGTTGAAGGAAGTAGTCGTGTTGATGTGGGGAAAGGCCTTGATGTCAACCGTGCATCCCATGGAGGCATTTTTGGTGAAGTTGAACCGCTTCAAGCCATAGTTCCCTATGTTCCACAACAGCCACGAATGACTCAATTTAAAGTTGATTACATGAAGTTGTATAGCAGTATAACGGTTTTTGGTGTACCAAACAGGTATTAGTTATATTTTAGTGTATTACAGTTCTTATTTGGTTATTTTTAAAAGTTAGACATTTAATTACGGAACTCTTATTGCAGGGTGGTTTGCAACATCAATGGTCAAATTCTAGGTACGAATGAGTGTTGGGGTTTTGGTCCTGGAAAGAAGGTGGACAATATGGTAAGAAGATTGTTTATAACATTTCAATCCGACAATTAAACGTCAGGATTAGTAATACATACTATTCTTTAGGCTGTTCTATTTGCTGCGAGCACAATGATGTTCTTTGAACGACGTCGATATAGTCATGTCAAGAGAATACATTTCAATCCTTTATATACGGTAAACAAAATGTTTGTTTAATTTGCTATGTTGGTTCAGATTATTTATAATCTAATCATGTATGTTATTATTGTAGACGCATGTACTGACTGACTCACGGAGGATGATTGTTAAGAGACGTCAATGGACATTGAGAGACTACGGTGCCTACTTTCGTGCAGGACTGATTGTGTTAGATGACATTTTGTCTGCTGATTTTGTGAGATTTAATATTTAGGATGTTTTTAATTTTTTGGTCAATGTTTGTAGCTTAATTGATGGTAGTCATATTTTGTTGTAGTTGTTTGCTCCAATTGTGAATGACGATCATTGGTGGTGTTATGTCGTCAATTGTAAAGAGAAGAAGTTGTACGTGCTTGATTCGATAGGCCACTCCAACAAAAGTCGTAGAAAAATAGACAACGCAGTTGTAAGATTACAATATTGTGATATTGGTTTTGTTTAGGTTATCACATATTACTAGTTTGTTAACTTAATGGGTCGTTATTATTCTGACACTGTAGGCTCATAATATGGGATTACTTTTTGGGATGTTGATGAAGTGTTCGGAACATGACTGCCCAAAATTTGAAGTTCACTGCGACATAACTCCCATTCAACCGAACTTGTGAGTTTATCATTTGTTGTTTAATTGCACTGCAGTTTGGTGATGAAGTGTGTTTATTTACATATATTTGTGGTGTTGTTTAGATACGATTGTGGCATTATTGTTCTTCAAATGATGGAGTTGTGGGATGGTCAGAAGCAATTTGATGGCAATAGCATGCCTAATTACACTAATGTAAGTTGTGGTTAGTCCACGAATTTTTATTATAAATGTTGTTCAATATTGATGTATTTTCATTGACATAATTGTGAGTTGTTCTGCAGGAACAACTTCAACTGATTAGACAGCAATACATTTGGCGTTGGATCCTAGATGTTGACAATATCTACAGGCAAGAAGTCCTACAGTACTACAACGCGCTTTTATAGAACATAGGTGTGCATTGAAAAGGATGGGTGGTATAATGTACGCTATGAACTTTTTTAACATTTTTTGGGAAGGCCATTAACTTGTTGTACAAATCAACTTGTAGAGTTAATGACAACACAATCCTACCTTGTTGATTGATAGTTGTATAGTTGTTTTAAAACATTAAGGTCTAGTGTTAACAGTCTTTTTCAATTAATGAATGTTGTGTAGTTGAATGAATAGTGTAAATGAGTATTTAAATTTTGTAATATGTTGTTTATATTGTGGGATGACCACAAGGACCCACGTCAGTCCATTTATATGCTGCAGCTACCAATAATTTTATACTGTGGAATGTGTTGATGAGAATTTTATGTCAGCTTACAACAGCGGGTTCAAATGGTTATGAGTTATTGCACAACAAATAGGAAAAACCGCTGGTTTAGTCTCTAGTTAATGAATGCAATATATATGTGAGGACATTGAATATTATTAACATTAAAAAAGTTTGCCATTACTCCCCACATATGTATGTATAGGTGGCCATATATGCTTCAAATGTTTTTTACCCGTTTCTGCTGTTGACAATGCACAAAATTAATCCAATGCAATGGTTATTACTGTACTGGACTTTGTGATTGACGTTGTGATTGACTTACATGATGGCCATTGCTCGACTAACGCGATTGATGAATACTTTTGATTCAACGTGGAAGTACTATAGAAAAATTTCAACTATACTCCCCACATAGGGGCAAGTTACTCCCCCTTTTTTGTTACAACTTTGTACTTGGGGTCCATCGAGGCTACACACCAATCAGAGATGGGTGATGAGAAATAATTAATTTGTTAACGCATGACAAATGAATAAGGTCTTCAGAATAGTGTTTAGTGAATATTGAAGCAGTATTGGAAAAGGTCAGTTGTACTCCCCATTTAGGTACGGCTAACTCCCCGCTGTTGTATCAGGTTTATCTTTAACCTTCTCTGGGGGTCGAGTCATATGAAATTAAATTATTTTAAAATGTATAACGCTTGTTTGTTAACCAATGAAATAGGAAAAACGGTTGACCAAATTTTTTTTTCGTTGTTGTCCACGTCCTGCACTTCTGTTCAGAAAACTCTGCTTGAACTCCCCAGGTACAGCTTCCTTGCTCCCCACATAGGCGTCTGGTGTTATTGAAATTGTGTGGTCATATTAAGTCCACCCAGTTGCGGACATTGAATTGTGATTGGTGTATTAGACGTCGTGAGTGCGCAAGAACATTGTCAAAGGTCGAAAGAGATTACTTAAGAATAATTTATGTTGAATGTTGAAGCAGTGTTGAAAAAGTTATACTGTACTCCCTAGTTACCCACGGCTAACTCCCCGCTTTTGTACCCGGTTTAAGTTTGGGGTCTTCTGTGGGTCTATTATATGAAATAAATTTATTAGAAAAATTGTAACGCTTTATTGACGCAAAGGAATTTATTTGTTAACCAATGAAATAGGAATAACGGTTGACCAAATTTTTTTTTCGTTGTTGTCCACGTCCTGCACTTCTGTTCAGAAAACTCTGCTTGAACTCCCCAGGTACAGCTTCCTTGCTCCCCACATAGGCGTCTGGTGTTATTGAAATTGTGTGGTCATATTAAGTCCACCCAGTTGCGGACATTGAATTTTGATTGGTGTATTAGACGTCGTGAGTGCGCAAGAACATTGTTAAAGGTCGAAAGAGATTACTTAAGAATAATTTATGTTGAATGTTGAAGCAGTGTTCAAAAAGTTAAACTATACTCCCCACTTACCTACGGCCAACTTCCCGGTTTTGTACCAGGCATAAATTTGGGGTCTTCTGTGGGTCTATTTACATGAAATAAATTTATTTGAAAAATGGTAACGCTTTATTGACGCAAAGGAATTTATTTGTTAACCAATGAAATACGAATAATGCTTAAGTAACAACGACTCCCATCTATCGACTTCAATCACAAATAGGTAACTCTAATAAATCAGTGTCTAAGTGAATGACTTAGGAATGAGGTTTGTAACATAAAGCCAATAACAAAAACAAACAGATCCAATAGGTGGGAACAAATAATTAACTTTCTTGGATAACATAATTGTTCAAACAACATAGTGATAGATGCGACATTATGAAATTAGTCTAAATTGATGGACTTGGCGACATCACAATTGCATCCATTGATGAAAACCTCAATTATGCAATGTTTCTGAACATGGTCAACCTCAAACACAAGTCTGTCTCCTTCCTTCAATTGATTGTCTACACAGAACTGCCTCCACCCTTGTCCAAACTTGGTTGATCTCTTATTCCGGGAAACTAGCAGTTTGCACTCTACTCCGCTTCTTGATGCCAAAAGGTAAACCACATCCATTTGTAGGCTTCTTATGATGTCACCAAAACGAACATTGAGGTCCTGCAAACAATGAAATAACACAAGTACACATGGAGTCAGATGAGGTCACATCCAAATTGCAGTCCCAGTTTTGAAAGCAACAGATAAGAAGTTAAGGAATAGATACTACCAGATGGCTAGCTTGTGCCTGAGATTTCGTCAACTTGACAGCATATAGGGCTGTCCCAGGGTGCGTTGCAGCACCTAACAAAAATGACTCCTTATTCTGTGGTTCGCATAGGCCCACAAAACATGTTATTTGAAAGCGATTGCCTCCAACGTAACGAAGCTGAACATATGAGTCGACTAATTGGTCAGTGTATATGTTCTCTAGGTCTTTCCATCCATTGGTTAATTTTGGGTTCAACGTATCCATGTTGTAGGTGACCACAAAGGTGTTCCCAAAAGTATCAACTAAAGTCCATTGGTCCTGCAGTTCGTTTTCAAATGCCGCAGAAAAATGTCGATCGACATACGCGAAGTTCTACATGCACAAATAAAACTTCGAACCCCATTAGAAAAGAATTTAGAACCCTACAAAGATTGAAGACATGGGCGAATATAACTGAAAGGCATACCTGCCCATGAATGTTGATGGTGGTGAAAGTCCACAATACCGTCGTCTCTGGAAAGGCTTGTGTTCGAACATTGTTTTCCCCCATACTTTCACTCAAATTTGCGGCCATGATCTGGTGGTGCTTAAATTGTCCTTAACTATGAAACGAAATCTCAACTTTGTTGCCATTAGGGTTCGGGTGTCACAATAAATAATGGTGGGTAGGGGGTTATCAAAAGTCGTGTCCGTTTAATGGGAAGACCTGAGGGGTTGGAAACGGATACACATATTCCTTTCAACGGTCAATTATGGATGAGTCATAAATGTATTCAAATCACAATTGTGACCGTGCTGCCCTTGTGTTAAACTATGAACTGCTCTGTTTTTGTGTTTAACATGTAATTAAGGTCAATAATTTAAATTTTCAAATGGGATTTATGAACAACTAAACAATGATACCAACCACTAACTTCATAATCATTTATAATTATGCAATTAATATATTGGTAACATCAAAACCCCAACACAATGAAAATTTTAATGTGGGCACTGTCGGATACCAATTAAGCACATGTAATACCCAAACACAATGAATCCACTGTCATCATGTTTGTGTAGTTCATGCGCATCAAATTGGAAAACAAAAAGGACGCACAAAAAAGAGTTATCCTACCAAAAAACAATTCATCACCACACTTACTAATCCACGGAAACCGAATGACGTCTTCCTTGTCAAATGAGTCTCGTGGTAGATACTTGACTGTTAACAATCTCTGCCTCCATACATGTCAGCAGCGACATGAAACCACTGTTCGGAATGTATGGTCCAATCCTGGCTTCGTCTGTCATTTGGGTACATTGTGAGTCTAAGGGCACATCCACGTCAATAGGTTCCTGGTAATCATCCCAAACACGATTCTTGAATACATAACCAACCAATTTAAAATAAAGTATAATCATACACCTACATGAATACAAACCTGTGAAGTTCTTTGTGACTTGTTTTTGGCCGCACTCGTTTTCCTTTTCTTTGATAGCTTTTCAACTGTTGATTGTAATCTGTTACTTCTCAGTCTCCCCTTCCTCTTAACATGTACTGGGCTGCGAACATTACTACAGTTCGTGACACCTGCATGTTGACCGCTATTGTCTTCAATGTGACCTTGTTGGGTAAGTAAAAAAGGATTAGATTTGGTAGGGACACCTAATCCTTCTGCAATAGAATTCAGCTCATTCCACAACATCGTTGATGAAGCGTCAGAGTCACATGCCACCTCCGCTAAATCGTAAAACCTCTTGCATAAGATTTTATATCTTTGCATCCGTGGGTCGTCATTACTTCTATTGTATCCCGCTATTATCACACTATGCCTCCTCCTAACATTTTTGGACCACCGATGGAGAACATATTTTTTTGGCACGCACTCCATGTCTTCTTGTCCAAGAGTCAACAAGCTGTGACGACACATGATGCCCCTAAACTCAAACAACATACAACTACATTGGATATTTGTTGTTAGTGTGTCAAGCACAACATCATGCATTCTGTGGTATTTTTTTCCCTCCCACAACCACTCTTCCTTTACGGTATACTTCAGCAGACATCCGTCTTCGAACACCCTTTTCACGAAACAATTAATCTTTCCCCTAAATTCGTTTTGGACCTCCGCAAATTTGGCGTGCGTGTACTCTAGTTGAAATTGCCTCTCAATAAGAGATTGTGATCCACATGCAACTGTGGTATTGGATGAAGCAAAGTCAGCTTCAAATTCTTTTTCTGCTTTTTGCCGTAGTGCATTGTCGTATTGCACAACAAATTGTTACAAAGTAGTTCCCGAATTAATGAACCCATCAAAAAAAGCATTCAGGCCTTCACTCCTTTGGGTGGTTGACATGCCAGCCCAAAACTGACTTTTTAGATAGCAAGGAACCCAATGATGTCTCTCGTCAAACAATGTAGTGAGCCAGTCGTTTGTGGTCAAATCATATTGTCCAATAAATGCATGCCATCCCAACTCAAACTCACCCATCGTGATTGAATCATACACTAGTCTTTTCAATTCAGTCTTGATAGATTTGTAATTTGTGTAACCTTGCAATTTTTCCGGCACTTTTTTCATTATGTGCCATAGACACCATCGATGTTTGGTATTTGGGAAAACTTCTCTAATTGCATTAAGCATTGCCTTACATTGGTCGGTAACAATTCCTTCCGGTGGTTTGTTATACATGCACCGAAGCCACAATTCAAAAATCCACACGAACGACCTTGTGTCTTCAGCTGATACTAGACCACAACCTAACAAAATGGAGTGTCCATGGTGATTAACACCTACAAAAGGAGCGAAAGGCATGTCATATTTGTTGGTCAAATATGTGGTGTCAAAAGACACAACATCACCAAAATCCTCAGATGCCGCTCTACTGCGCGCATCGGCCCAAAAAACATTGCATATACGGTTGTCTTCGTCCATGTCAATTTCAAAGAAGAAGTCGTTGTTTAATTCCCGCATTTTTGAAAAATGTCGTAGAAGGGTCTGCCCATCCCCATCCTTACACAATGATCGCCTTTGTTGACCAATGTAGTTGCGAACATCACGTTCAATGAAGTTAACGTGTTCATATCCACCTGCTTCAGACACAAGAGACCGGAAACTTTTGTTAATTCGGACACCAGCGTCATCGTTAGTCTCAACAGTTTGCCTTGAATGCATATCAACTTTACGGTTGCCCCGTATTAGCCTTGACTTCTTCGGACTAATGTCATGACTGTGATCAGTTACAATGCTCCTTATGAACCATTGTCCGTCTTTCTTTGCTGCGGTGATTGAAGCTTTACACTGTTTTGCTTTAGTGGGGACGGTCTTCAATTCTGGAGGAATAGCGGACATATAATTCCCCTCGCGTGAACAGACCAACTTGATGTAGTTGATTTCATTATCTTCGCCCCGTGCTGAAGTACTGGTGCGAATACCAAAGCCGCTTCTAATACTGTAATTTTTATAAAATTGTTTTACATCATCTAAGCTATCAAAACACATGTGTACTTTGGGTGGAATATCATCTCCGGAGTCATTGTGAGGCAGACCACTTTTGACGTGTACTTGTTCAGGCTGCTGATTTGGTATATGGATTTCGAAATGTTCCTCCAAGGCGATGTCATCTGCTGAGTGAAATGGCTCCATCACCTGAATGTTGTGGTAAATTAAATGCCTACAAATGACAGACATTAATATTTCCACCAACTTCACCTCCGAATGTTAGGGCTGTATATATTTTATGTTCCTTCAAAATAAACGTTTTGTAAACTTGAACCCTAAAAACCAAATGACACACGGATGCCATCTTCTACTTATTGTGATACTGCACACATTGTGCTTCATTAATGAGGATATGGAACAGGTCTGAAGGACAAAAAAATTAATTTTTCAACATAATGGTGAATGACTTACTTGCACTGAAGATTGCCACCAATATAGCTTTATGGTGATGTCCGCAGTAATGGCTCATCCGTCTTTAAGTAGCTGGGCTCACCATTATGAGACATCAACACAAAGCACCACTATATTCATTCGTTGCAATTCTAAAGGATCGACGAAATAAGGTTTCGAAATTTCTTTTCCTGTAAGCGTACAAGTGCTTTTTCTCGACCTTGTATTAGTGGGTTCAATATATTTTTTGAATTTGGTCGTACGTTGTTAGGTAATGGAACCCTGGCAAGGACTTGATGTTGAAGAGCAGGATTTGGAGTCATTCGTGAAAAGAGGCAACTCATCAAGAACACTGATTCCAGGACCTGCGGGAAATGTCCAAGCAGCAATGATTAATCAGGACAGTGAACAACCTGAAAGCACTCAAAAATTTGCTCTGGACATTGCCTCCGCAACTTACGAACGAGATTTCAAATCGAATCCATGGTTATGGGCAGAGCAGTTCATAAAATTCCATGGTATTCCGTTACTGATAATTTTAGATTTGTCAAATTTATTAGTTAACGAATGACATTTGGGTGAAAAACCTGATTTCTGCAGGGCTACTGAAGGAAGGCAAAATTGAAAATGCAACCCAGTTAGGAAGTTGCAAATGCACAACCATTCTTCCGTTTGTGGCATGCATTGTCAAACAATGTAAGCCTAATGGGCTAGGAGATATGCAAATATATATAAAGGTAAGCATACAAAACACAAATTTGGTATTTTTGGTTGACGACATACTTCAAATAATATTTTAACTTAACACAACAATAGGATACCAGTGCGACGGTGTGGGCTAGTGTCCATAGGAAGGTGCTGCTCAATCCAGAATTCGGACAAGACCTCACAGTGGGGGCTGTTTTGCTGTTGCACACAGTAAGAACATATGTTGTGAACCTAAAACAGTGAATCATATTGGTGTTTCAACATTCTATAACAACATTTGTGTAAGTTTAATACTTGTTGTAATAGGTTGCCGCATTCAGTCCCCGTCCGCGACTTTGCTATGTCAACATTACAGTACGCAACATTGTGAAGGTGTGAATCACAATCTAAAACATTGTCAACGAGATACTGTCATTTGTTACGCACACCTTGACTTTATATACATTTTTTTACTCTGTGGTACTAGATCTTCAAGGCAGATATATGTTAACCAACGGATGAGCTTATCCATGCCACTAAAAGGCCTGACATTGTCCTCCCCCCATGCATGGATCCCAATATTGATGAGTTATTGCGAAAACTTGTAAAACCCTCCATAGTGACCAAGAAGACTGACCATGGCCAAGGTTCCTCTGGCATTGATGGTACCTCCTCAAGCACTAACGCTGCGCAAACAAATGATTCATGAAAATATGTGACAAATAACATGGTTGTGGTGCTTAGTATCTAATTTGCTTTATTTCCAGTACGATTTTCTTTGTTTCGTAGTCTGTGCGTTATATTTTGTGTGTGTAATTTTGCTGCTTAGTATTCATCGTATTGTAGGTCGTTTCAAGAGTTGAAGTGATTTATTCAGAACTATGTTAATCATCATTCTACATAGTAGCGCAAACGTATGTGGGGATATGCAATACACTTAATGTATTAAAAGTTCCAGTCAACTATTTTCTTCTATTGAACACTCATTTTCTACTTTCGAATATAATTAGGTGTTCATCCCTGATTCAAGTGAAGTTAATTTATAAACTCAATTCCAATGATTTTTTCACTCAATAAAGGCAATCCAGAGTTCTCTCCTATTGACGCAATGGGATGTTTCGCAAACACAAACGAGATATCACATGTCACTACTAAGTGGGGAGTAAGGAAAGGATATGTGGGGAGTTACGTGTACTTTTTTGTGTACACATCCCTGATTCAAGTGAAGTTCATTTGTATAATAATTTTCCATAAATATTTCAGTCAATAAAGGCAATCCCAAGTTTTGTCCAGTGACGCAATGGGATGTTTCGTAAACAAAAACGAAATATCACATATCACAACTAAGTGGGGAGTAAGGACAACATATGTGGGGAGTCAGGTGTACATTTTTTTCTGTTCATCCCTGATTCAAGTGAAGTTAATTTGTAAACTCAATTCCAATGAATTTTTCACTCAATAAAGGCAATCCAGAGTTCTCTCCCATTGACGTAATGGGATGTTTCGCAAACCCAAACGAAATATCACGTGTCACTACTAAGTGGGGAGTAAGGACAACATATATGGGGAGTCAGGTGTACATTTTTTTCTGTTCATCCCTGATTCAAGTCAAGTTAATTTATAAACTCAATTCCAATGAATTTTTCACTCAATAAAGGCAATCCAGAGTTCTCTCCCATTGACGCAATGGGATGTTTCGCAAACCAAAACGAAATATCACATGTCACTACTAAGTGGGGAGTAAGGACAACATATGTGGGGAGTCACGTGTATATTTTTTTCTGTTCATCTCTGATTCAAGTGAAGTTAATTTATAAACTCAATTCCAATGAATTTTTCACTCAATAAAGGCAATCTAGAGTTCTCTCCCATTGACGCAATGTGATGTTTCGCAAACCCAAACGAAACATCACATGTCACAACTAAGTGGGGAGTAAGGAAATGATATGTGGGGAGTTACGTGTACTTTTTTGTGTACACATCCCTGATTCAAGTGTTCATTTGTATAATAATTTTCCATAAATATTTCAGTCAATAAAGGCAATCCCAAGTTTTCTCCATGGACGCAATGGGATGTTTCGCAAACACAAACGAAATATCACATATCACAACTCAGTGGGGAGTAAGGAAATGATATGTGCGGAGTTACGTGTACTTTTTTGTGTACACATCCCTGATTCAAGTGAAGTTCATTTGTATAATAATTTTCCATAAATATTTCAGTCAATAAAGGCAATCCCAAGTTTTGTCCAGTGACGCAATGGGATGTTTCGCAAACAAAAACGAAATATCACACATATCACAACTAAGTAGGGAGTAAGGAAAACCTATGTGGCGAGTGACGTGTATATTTTAATCTATTCATCACTGAATCAAGTGAAGTTAATTTATAAACTCAATTCCCATAAATTTTTAAATCATTAAATGCAATCCAAAGTATTGTCCATGCACGCAACCACCATGAACTGGATTGTGATGTTTTTCAAACAACACACAAAAAATATCACATCAAACAACCAATTGGGGAGTAACGACAACCTATGTGGGGAGTTACGTTTATTTTTTCGTCTGTACATGGCTGACTTAAGTGAAGTTCATGTATATACTGAATTTCAAAAGTTTTTTTCAATCAGTAAAAGCAAGACAAAGTATTCTCCATGCACGCAACCTCCATGAACTGGATTATGTTGTTAAACAACACAAATTTTCAATTTTCACAAATAAATGGGGAGTAAGGAAAACGTATGTGGGGACTTATACTAACTTTTTTCTATAGGCAGTGCAGACCTCATGGAAAGGTCGTTTATAATGATATATGGATTACTGCACTATAATCATTATCCTTAATTCAATGAATCACAAATTCTGCATCGTAACCCAATCTCCAGGAATAAATCAAAAAAATAACTGGGCAGTGAAGACCAACTAAGTGGGGAGTTACATGGAAACTATACTCCGAAAATGCAGACTAAATGAAACAACTAACTTACAAATAACATACATTGCGGATTGTTCAAACCTAATAAATAAACAAAATACAAGTCACACATCCTATTGCATTAATAACTTTGTCACCAACTTTGTCATTCATCCAATGCAAAAGTCGAGGAAACTTGTTCATCCGAGATGTGAACTTTGTGTTGCACACAAGTAAATGATCAAATGACCATAACTGCAACAAAGTAAATAAATTACAACGGCATGTTCACCACAATCGACATCAGTATTTCAGCACAACAAAAAACAATATTGTAATTACCTGAAACAAATAAACACAGCCCACAACATCAAAATGCTTTGCGGCTGACTCGTTCTTCAATCCCAATGAAGCAATGCACAAGCTACTAACCAAATACTCATACACTAATGTTCCCCAATTATATTTGCCGATGTTGTCAATATCATCAACTAGCTTAAAAATTATGGGGAAAACAATACCCTTTTTATTGGGCAATAAGAATTCTGATATCCCTAACAAAATGTAAATCCTGCAAAAGAGTTCTACACCACCAACATCATCATCGTATTTCAAAAGATAGTAGTATATCAACTCCACAGTAACTGTTTGACCACCAAAAATATTCAAAGTGTCACTATCCGAAATGGTCTCATTTAAATCAATTCTTTCACCCAAAACCCTCAAACCTAACCCTAAACAAACATCTAATAGATTAAATTCTACGACTTGCCCACCAATACGAAAACCGCCCCTTCTCTCAACCCAGTTGTAACATAACAGACTCAAAAGTTTCCTACTAATCTTCACCGAATCGGTTAGCATGGGAAACCACCAAAATGGAGTGCCTTCAATATAGTTCTTCTGTTGCACACTTAGTCTATTGTTTATAACACCTACAAACTTCGTCTTGCAGAAATGACAAAATAAAATCTGGATAACATAACAAACAACTCAATGTCATTCATTATAATTGCACAAGTATAACAACATCAATCCAGATTAACAAAATGTAAATCCTGCAAAAGAGTTCTACACCACCAACATCATCATCGTATTTCAAAAGATAGTCGTATATCAACTCCACAGTAACTGTTTGACCACCAAAAATATTCAAAGTGTCACTATCCGAAATGGTCTCATTTAAATCAATTCTTTCACCCAAAACCCTCAAACCTAACCCTAAACAAACATCTAATAGATTAAATTCTACGACTTGCCCACCAATACGAAAACCGCCCCTTCTCTCAACCCAGTTGTAACATAACAGACTCAAAAGTTTCCTACTAATCTTCACCGAATCGGTTAGCATGGGAAACCACCAAAATGGAGTGCCTTCAATATAGTTCTTCTGTTGCACACTTAGTCTATTGTTTATAGCACCTACAAACTTCGTCTTGCAGAAATGACCAAATAAAATCTGGATAACATAACAAACAACTCAATGTCATTCATTATAATTGCACAAGTATAACAACATCAATCCAGATTAACATACCTTGTTCTCCTCCGACAAATAAACATGTCCATCACGATTGTCGTCCATCTTGTAATCCTACAACGCCATACACATTACACAGACCACATGCATCACAAAATATTAAATGTCAACGCAACAATAAATTTACCAAACTTGAACACCGTATACACAAATCGGACAACCAAACACAAACATAAAATGCTCATTAACCAACCATATCTCTGAAAAGAACAAAAATCACCAACAACCACATGCACAACCAACTATACACATCCTCTGGGTAATACGACCGAAAAACGTTACCTTTCGCTTAAGTAAATTAAATGGGGTCCGACAAAGGTTCGATTGTACGCTTGGACTGACGATTTCCTTGTCGTCGACGACTTCTTCTACGACCTCTCTCCGGTAGCCCACCACTGATTTGCAGAACTATGCCTCATCTCCCTGTCGCATTACCTGATAATGACCCACCACCCCCACCAACCCAAATGGTTGCCGGAATCTCACTTTCCCCCTTCTCTTTCTTGACTTTCTCACTTCGAAACCACCCCGGCCTCAGTGTCCCCCTATTGTCTCTTCACTTTCTGACTTCGTCGGCCTCAATTTCCCCTTCTCTTTCTCTCTCTAAAGTTCAGTTTCTCACCGGCGAAATGGTTGCCGGAATCTCTGTCCCACTGCACCAAGAACACCACCGCCTCACTTTCGACCTTCTCTCTCTTCACTCTCAAACTGCACAACGGACCGCCTCAATTCCCCCCGTTTTTCTCTTAACTTTCTCTCTCTAAAGGACATTTAACATAAGCGTTGTTTCTCTCTCGGCTGCACGTGCGAAGATACATTTTCAGTTTTTAAAAATTAAAAAAACCCCTGCCACGTCAGCTGTGTCAAATCCTTGTCAAAAAATTTTGTTGGAATATCATTATCCAAACAAAAATAAGCACTAAAGCCCGAAAATAGTTTCTCTAAACGTGAGAGTTAACCTTTATTGTATAGGCAAAGTAGTTACAAATTTAATAACCAACACCAAAATATCTCTTATACAAAATATCTTAATAAAATATCAACTAGTAATAAGATAAATTTAGGCCCAATTACTGACCCATATTCTTTAGCTCAGCTTTGGAACGTCTTATCCACCTTGATGAATCAGGTTAGGTTCCAGACGAACAGATGGTACAGAGACTAATTTAGAAACTAAATCATTTTGGTAGCTAAAACCTACATAGCTAATTTCTAGTGACCAATTTTCCTTTGTAGTCAAAATCACGGTAGCTAATTTTAAAGACCAATTTAATGACCAATTATAATTTTTTATTCATAATAGTAACTATTTTAGAAATAGTTCCCGCTAGCTCGTCCATTGGGAGAGCTTCCCATAACTAGACAAACTGGTCAATTGGGGGAGTAGAAGATAAATTCTGACTTTCATAATTAAGTGGGATCTTAGCCCCGAAAAAGTCTATCCTCCCTTTTGGGAGATACCTTCGTATTTATAAGCAGGAAAAAGGTCGTTCACATCCCGAATTCCCACCTCTCCTTAAAACTCGGGGGTGGGTGGATTCTTGTTGCAATTGATAGTATGACTAGCTAGTGGGTAGAAAATTAACGATTTAGACACTTAAAGATCTGTAGAATAAATAAACAGAATGTCATCACCCTATATCCTTTTGATATCGTTGTTGTTAGGCGATCAAATTACCACTACTTAACTTTAGCAACTTCAATATTGCCAAGTTAGTAGTGAACAAACTAGTTAGGGTTAAGATAACCCTGAGTCGTCTCACAACAAATACGGAATTGATCTCAAATATTTGATTCTTATAAAAATGCAATTAAAACTAGTAAAAATAAAAATATGGGGGTTTCGATATCCAAAGAATGAATGTCACACAAATAAAAGATTGTAAACACAATAATAGAAAATAGGTCAATTCCACTACTTTTTCAAAATAGGATTCTTCATCTGTTATCTAGAGATTATTGTTACATTAATTATTGTTGTTGATTTACAAATCAATCAATGTAAAGTCTCAATTCATTTGTTGGCATTCTCACTTTTAATCAAAGTACAGTCTCAATTAAAAGGGAGAATTATTAGATTATCCATAGTAAATTCAACCAAAGTACAGTCTCAATTAAATTTTACTATGCCTAATCATGTCTATTCCTTTGTTTCCTCACCAAATAGAAAACTTAATTAATCAAAGTAAAGTCTTGACTAATTTTAGTTAAAGTGATTACATTTAATCAAAGTAAAGTCTCAATTATTGGCAAAAACTTATTTAATCAAATGAAAGTTTCTAAATAAAATCAAAGTAAAGTCTCAATTGAATTTAAAAACCCTTTCACTCATACGATTAGCATGCGTGTAGATTTAAAATCATTATTTTTTATTCAATTAAGAAGCAAAGGACATAGATAAATAAAAAACCACAACAATAATCAAAATAACAAATAAATTAATTCATCTAACCTCAGAATCCAATTAAGAAATTACAATGGAATCAACTCTAAAAGCTTAGCCTTCCATGGCTTTGATGGAATACTTGATAATATATGATGAAGGAAAGAAATATAAAAAGAAAGGAAGAATGAGAGATGTGGTGGATGACGGCCAAAATCAGAGAGTTGCTAAGTGTCTTTCTTCTGCTCCCCTAGGTCTCTTTATTTAGGCTTCGACTGGGCTTGGACTTTATTTGTCGGTTGCTATAATAATTTATCTTTATTTAATTAATTAGCAACTTAATTTCTATCAAATTTCCAATTTTGAACCCTCTTATTTGATCGTTTGTGCACTTTTGACCAGAGTTGACTGCTTCATTGACTAGTTGACCAGATTTGACAAGCTTTGACCCGTTGAATGCCTATCAGATACTGACACGTGACAGTGCATTTTCTATCTCCAGAATTAAGGTTTCTGCCTCCGTGGTTTTTGTCTCCCTTGGCTGCTGCGGCAAATCTGGTGGTGGCCGAAATTTCTCTGGCATGATGGCTGAATGTTACTACTGGTTCTTCTCTGGCGAGCGCGGTGGTGATGGTCTACGTTCGAATCTGGCTTGCAGGTGGCGACGGTTGCGGCACTACAAGTGGTGCGTGAAGGAAGATGACTGAACTGTGGTGGTTCGTTCATGGTGAAACGCAGCTGCAATGGTTATCCACTTTTGCTCAGGCGCGGTGGTGATGGTGGCTGGTGCAAGTTCCATGCCTGAATGCGTTGCAGGTTCACGAGCTTGGTGTAGGAACGGTGTGGTGAAAGTGGTACTGCCATGGCTTCCTGATTTGATGTGCGAGGTTCTGTTGCGTTTTCGTGGTTGAACACTATGCGATGTTGATGGGTGCGAACTGGTGCAGGTTCCATGGTGGTGCGGTGGTGCTCACGCTGATAGAGGTGCTTCCATTGCCGTGGGGGTTGAAACCTACAGTTGTTGTGCGGACAGGTGCGTAGAGGCTGCCATGGAGGTACGCGAAGATGGTGGTGCTTGACGCAGTGGTGCAGAAGGTTGAAGATGGTGGTTGTTTCGAGGTGCTGTACTAGCTCGCGGGGGTCGAAAAGTTTGTTGCCGGCAAGGATGGCGGCTGCCATGGTGATGGAAAGAGATGATGAAAATTAGGGTTAAGGTTTCATTTTGGAAGATGGTGACGTGTCAAGCTTTGATTGGTTTACATGCAAGTGCAAGAATTATGCCCACGTGGCTTCTTCTGGTTGGTCAACTCAATTAGTGGAGGATTGCCACATGGCAACATCTAAGTGAATCGAGTTTAAGTGGTAAGAGGGGTGTAACTTAGTAAAAATTGAGGGTGCAGAATAGGTTTTTGTGGTCCACTTGCAAGATGAGTGTGTAAATAAAAACAGGGGGTGCATTTAGCTCTTGAATTATTCTTTTCCAAAATTTCTTGATTTTGAACTTATTTTGTAATCTTTGAATATTTCAAATCCACACTTTTAATGACCCAAATTAAACTTCAGCTGCATTAACAAACGTTAGAATATCCAATAATATTTTATGCAATTAAAATAATTTTTTATGCCATTTTTACCTTACGTACTCAATAAATCCAATAATCACAAATCCTAATTAAATCAATTATTAAGCACAAAAATTGTATTAAATCCCCAAATTTAAATATTAAATGAGGGCAAAATTTTGAACTTATCACACACCCACACTTATCCTTTTGCACTCCTAGGCAAAATTGAACAATTTCAAAACTTTATTCTGAGGTATTTTGTTCCATATATTCACTGGATTAAAGGAATGAATACAAATGGAAACAAATCAATCTTCTAGAATTCATGTTGTCATGCACATACAAATGGAAAGATTCTGTTTTTCACACATGAGTTAATCTTTTGAATTTACAAGATAATCAAATATGAAAGAGAAACACTCAAGTTAAATGTATATTTTCTCACCAAAATTCACTCAAGTGTTTTGGCTTGTGTTTCCACTCAAAATACCCATGCAAGTAAACACTCTCAATGCTTAGCAAGACTCTAATATTCACAGCTTTCAGAAAACATGCATTCAAAAATCATGAGGACTTTTCATAGGTTATAACGGGGCCAAGGCAAAGGTAGGAATTTTTTTTTAGGATTTTAGTGTTTTTGAAATAGTGAGGTAGAAAGAATTATGGAGCATAGTTTAAAAACAATCCCTTTTTGTCTTTTTTTTTCTCTTTTATCCTTTGCTCTTGTTTAGAAAGCAATCATTTTTCATCTCAACACTCTGTCATCAACAATTTTTTCCTTTGGCCAATTTTATAATTTTGTGGGGGAAATACTCACCCCCACAATTTATTTCTCAATCAATCTTAACATATTCCACTAGCTCCTTCTTTCTTCCTAAGGTAAGGAAAAACTTGGTCTTTCTCTTTTTAAGGTTTAGCAATATGCTCAAAATAAGAAAAAGAGGTTTAAACCTCAAAGGGTCTACCAATGGATCAATGTCATGGTTAAATTATTTGGCCAAGTAGATAAAAACAAGAAATTCCTTAATCATATCAAATCATGCATATTCACTTAAGATGCAAAACAAAAGAATCAACCTAAACATTCGAGTATAAACAAGAGATGAACAAGTCACACAAGAAAAATAGGAATGACACATGGTAGTCCATCCTTTACAATAAAGCTCAAAACTCTTTCATAAAAGATTTATTGCAGAAACTCACAAATCAACTCAATTAGTAAATCATAAACAACAATCCACTCATAGCACATGACTCTTATTTTCTCGGAATTATGATCATTCCAATTAGTGAATCAAATCCCCAAATCCCAAAATCCAATGTCAATATGTTTTATTGAAAAAGTCCTTTCTTTTTCAAAAGAAAACAAACAGAAAGAAAATTAGAAAAGAAAAAACAAAACAAATAGAAAACAAAATCAGAAAAGGGGGAAAATAAATTTTCTCCCCACACCCCCACACTTTATCCATGCATTGTCCTCAATGTATTCAATATATAATGCAAAGAAAAAGTATGAAGTGTACTAACCTCATCAAGGCGGAAGGTATGCGGGAGAAGTCAAGTTCATCCCATCCATGGTCTTATTCACCATATCTTGATTTTCATTAAATATTCGAAGACGATGCCTATTAACTTTAAAAGTTCTTTCTGAGGATTCTTCCTTGATCTCCACTGCTCCATAAGGGAAGACTTCTTTCACAATAGTCAACGCTAGGATGACTTCATCAGGAAAGTCATCTTGAATAGGAATGTTATCTTCTCCCTTTTCAATCCTGCTAAGATGGTCAACTACTAAGTTATGTGCCCCACTTCTGTCTAAAATCTCAATGTCAAACTCTTGGAGCAGTAACATCCATATCATCAACCTTGGCTTGTAATCTACTTTCTTCAGAAGGAATTTTAATGCTACATGATCAGTGTAAACAATTACCTTGGAACCAAGTATATACGGTCTGAATTTGTCCAAGGCAAACACAATAGCCAATAATTCCTTCTCAGTTGTGGTGTAGTTAGCCTGCGTTGTGTCCAATGTTCTGGAAGCATAATATATCACATGTGGTAGCTTCCCATCTCTTTGTGCAAGCACCGCTCCTACTGCAAAGTTTGATGCATCACACATCAAGTCGAATGGTAATGTCCAGTCAAGTGGCTGGATGATAGGAGTGGTGGTAAGCGCCTTTTTCAAAGTATCAAAAGCATCTTTGCACCTTTCTCCAAAGTCAAATGGTATATCCTTTTACAGCAAGTTGGAGAAAGGGTTGTCTATCTTGCTGAAGTCCTTGATAAACCTTCTGTAATCCTGCATGTCCAAGAAAAGATCGAACCTCTTTCACAGAAGAGGGGTAAGGTAATTATGAAATAATATTAATTTTAGTAGGATCTACAAATATACCATTCTTGGAAACAACGTGACCTAAAACTATACCTTGTTCCACCATAAAATGACATTTTTCAAAATTTAAAACAAGGTTAGTTTCTTTACATCTCTCCAAGACTCTAGCAAGATTAGACAAGCAATGATCAAAAGATGAACCATATACACTAAAATCATCCATAAAAACCTCAATACAATGCTCCAACAAATCTGTAAAAATACTCATCATACATCACTGAAATGTTCCAAAAGCATTGCAAAGGCCAAATGGCATCTTTCAATAAGCATATGTACCGAATGAACAAGTAAAGGTAGTCTTATGTTGATCCTCAAGGGCAATACAAATCTGAAAATACCCAGAGAATCCATCAAGAAAACAGTAATGAGACTTACCTGCCAGTCGGTCTAACATCTGGTCCATGAATGGTAAAGGAAAGTGGTCCTTTCTGGTGGCCTGGTTTAGCCTTCTATAATCAATACAAACCCTCCATATATCCTAAATATGAGTAGGAATCAACTCGTTCTTCTCATTCTTGACCACGGTGATCCCAAATTTCTTGGGGACCACATGTACAGGGCTCCAACTGCTGTCAGAAATAGGATATATAATACCTTCTTGTAGCAACTTGGTGACTTCCTTCTTCACAACCTCCATCAGCTGAGGATTCAGTCTCCTCTGAGGTTGTCTTGCTGGCTTAACATCCTCCTCCAAGAGTATTATGTGCATGCAGAAAGAAGGACTAATACCAGGAATATCTGCCAAACTACAGCCTATTGCTCTCTTGTGATCTTTGATAACGTGCAATAGCTTTTGTTCCTGCTCATCAGTAAGCAAGGTTGTCGCAACTGAGATCACGGAAGGACGGCGAGAATAATTTAAAAAATATAGAGGATTCGCCACCATAGTTTATTATGGAAAACTATAGAAAAACCTTAAAAAAATGGTCTTCGAACCCAAATTTGGATTCGGGAGTCGGTTACGTGTGGGGACGGTATTAGCACCCCACAACGTCCGTCTTAAGACGGTTCCCTCTTTAATTAAGCGTGCAAAGTAAAATGTGATGCTTAAAATATTTGTTATTCCCCCAAAAATCAAACAAAATAAAAAACACATACAAAATATTAAAGATTAAAACAAAATTATTTTTTTATTTTTCGGGCCCGACGAGGATTGTTCCTCGCTCCTACGAAGAAGTGTTTTGATTATCAAGCAAGTCCGAGACTTGACTTGGTATGCAATACTTATATCAAAGAAATAATATAATTTTTTTATTTTTTATTTTTTTGTTTAGAGAGAATTAAAACCTTTTGTATTTATCAAGATTAAAATAGAGGGAAAGAGAAAGGTTGAGCACATCAACGACAAACCCAAAATTATCTAACATGAGAACCCCAAACACATTTAAACATACAATAGTTCAAAACGATCATACATTTGATATTATAAGAGAATCATACATAACATTAGGAGCAAAGAGAATTTACCTTAAGGTGACCCCTTTTGCGTGTGCTCTGGTAATAAAAATGGAGAGGGGTTTTTTCGTGTCTTGCATTGAAGAAATTTTGTGCTTATATGGACCCCTTGGGGTACCATTGAGATCCTAGTCTTTAATTATAATAAAATATATGGGGAAGGAATTGGTCTTATTAAATCGTTGCATAATATCCACGATATTGATGATAATTATTAACGAAATATTGCCTATAATTACTAGAATCATATTTTCTGTCACATAAAGATCGACCATGATCAAATCATAACATATTATTCATATAATTGATTCTAATTATTAGCAGGAATATTTTCTTCTAAATATTAAAATCGTACCATTCTCTAAAAGCATTATTATCGAGAATATTTGCTTCTAATTAAAATAATACCTTCCTAGATTAACAACACAAAAAGACACATAAGTGTAAATGCCAGATATTTATTCAAATTATTATAAAAAAAATATTGCTCCTAATATTATACCCTTCTCTAAAAACAAACATTATGAAGCGTCCTTTTCTGACATATCATGTGGAAAGTGTAAATAGCAAACAGTGGGGGTGAAAATATGTAAAACATTTGGGCTCATGAAAGGAGTGTGATAATTAAAAATAAATTAGATTCTCCATCTCTTGGTTTTTTCTTTTTTTTTTCTTTTTTCCCATGGTAGAATTAAAGTTAAAAAAACCTACCATCAATCAAAATATATTTTTTTATTTTATTTATTTATTTATTATTATTATTATATTATATATTATTTTTATTATTATTATTATTTTACCAAACAAATGCATTTACCTGGACGAAATTGGGTGTTTATAAAGGAAGATATAATAATAGGGAGTTTCCTATCCCTCTCAAGATAAGCATATTTCAAATGAGATGGTAAAGGTTTCAACTCCAAATTGGGTGGTTGTTCCACAGATGACAATATTTTACTGTCTAAGGTAATTTCACCCACCTCAACATCACACTCGGACGCCACAGAGGTATCAAATGGTGACACCGCGTCCTCAATATCACCTGTTTTATACTTTTCCATTTCGTCTAAAATCGAGCCCAAAATATTCGAAAAAGAAAAATCCAACGAAGAAGAAAAACTAGAAAAAACGTCCAAAAATCCAAAAACAAAATTGTTCACTACATTACTCAACAAATCAATACAAAACAAAGAATGGTCTTCGACCGGGTGCTTCATGGCATCTATCACATTGAAATGCACCTTCTAATCTCCTATCTCCATAGTCAAGGATCCTGCATGAACGTCTATCTTGGTACGTGCTGTCATCATGAATGGTCTTCTCAAGATAATTGTGGTTGGACTCATTCCTTCATCATCCTTCATGTCCAAGATGTAGAAATCTGCAGGAAAAATTAACTTGTCCACACGGACAAGCACATCTTCTAGCACACCTGCAAGGTTAACTGTGCTACGGTTGGCCAATTGAATGACCACACCAGTAGGCTTAAGAGGTCCAAGATGAAGTGAAGTAAAAACTGATAAAGGCATTACATTAGTGGAAGCTCCTAAATCTAACATAGCATTGTCAAACTTAGTACTTCCTATAATGCAGGGAACAAGAAACATACATGGATCCTTACACTTTTGCGGCATTCTGACTGCAGGCTTCTTAACTAAGCTAGACATGTTTCTTCCATGTTCACTACCTCTTTGTCCATAATACGCCTTTTATGTGTACATAATTCTTTGAGAAACTTGGCGTATTTAGGAATTTATCTTACAACATCCAACAAAGGGATGTTTATCTCCACTTTCTTGAAAGTATTCAAGATTTCTTTGTCTAACTCCTCCATCGTTTTAGTTTTTGGTTTTGATTGGTTTGGATAGGGAGGAAGAGGAGAATAAGGTTAAGAATTTTTAGAGGAAGTATTAGGGGATACTAACCTAGAGTTATCACTTGGTATAGGCGTTTCAGATGTTGCTTATGTTGTTTCATCTAATCCTCCACTTTCTTTATCAGGTACAACTTCATTGTCCTTATTTTCATCTTCTTGGGCATCCCTAAGGCATTGTATTTGCTTACCCGATATTAAAGTAATAACACTTACATTTTGCGGGTTGATTACAGTTTGTGCAGGCAATTTGCTCGAGCCTTGTTGAGACTTCATCTGGTTCAACTCATTTGCCATTTGTCCAATTTGGTTATGCAAATTTTGATTAGTTGTTTCCATCGTCTATTTCAACTCATTGATTTGTCCTTTCATCATGTCAGCCATCATTTTCATCATTGTTTCCATGTTTGAGTCACCAAAGGTTGCAACTGGTTGTGGTTGTTGCCTCTGTTGAGGTGGAACATAGACTTATTGGTGTTGAGACTGCTGATTTCCCCATTTTTGGTTGGGATGTTCCTTCCAATCTGGGTTGTACTTGTTGGAGGACAAATCATGATTATATTGTTGCTGAGGTGGTCTATTATTGCCATAGATGTTTGCAGCATATGCCTGAGGTTATTCACTGTCTAACGTCCCTATCTCTTTTAACATAGAACAAGCCTCGGTAGGAAGATTAGTAGAAGCACAAATTCCACATAAGGTAGAAGGGATAGGCTTTTTCTGTAAGTCTGCCAAGTTTCGTACCATGGCCGCTAAGTAGGAATGGCAACGGGGCGGGGTGGGGACGGGTTTCACTATCCCATACCCATCCCCGTAAAAAAAATTCATCCCCATCCCCATTCCCAAACCCAACGGGTATCAAACTTTTGTCCCATCCCCATCCCCACCGGGTAACGGGTATAATCTCGTACCCATACCCATACCCATTTACTTACTACTTTAATATTAATTTTAACTAATTTTTATAAAATAATAAAAATTACGGTAAAGGAAACATAATATTATCAAATATTCAATATTAGGAATATGGTTGTTTCTTTGATATCAAATACTTTGAAATAAATTATAATTGTTTACATTTTAGATTAGAATACCAAATAAAATTTAATGAGAACCAAAACATTTATTAAATTTGCAAACATTAATGAAACC
>Ga0214544_1003695_pt1 | contig 31319 bp, 32 predicted proteins | sample CNSS3metaG_FD_160074 | JGI IMG/M metagenome (GOLD analysis project Ga0214544, IMG submission 160074) | Root nodule microbial communities from cowpea collected in UCLA plant growth center, Los Angeles, California, USA - CNSS3 | ecosystem: Host-associated > Plants > Roots > Nodule | place: USA...
GTTTTCAGATTTCATAAGTTAGGGTTCTTGGTTCTGTTTTTGTGATTCCAGTTTTGAAGTGTTTAATTGCTCATTTCCATGTCTAGCTAAATTCGTGTATTGACTCTTTGATGAAGAACATTAAGACCTCCACCACCTCCTTATCCGCCGCCGACAACTCGTCGGTACCCATATCCTTATATCGAGAAGGGCTACCTGTCCAACTAAACGGAAATTTTGTACTCCTATCTGCATTAAGGAAATGTGACCTACCATCCTCCTTCACCACAACCTTAAAATAGCCATCCTTGAAATGCTTGAAGGACTGTGAAAACGCATCCAGTCTGCTAATACTAGGACGGCTTACCAAGGATAACCAGGTAGTCGGCTGCCGAGGCCTCGTGTCATAAAAATATAGAAACGCAGGAGGAGAAGGCCGTAGATACAGTGAATGACACAAAACACGAAAAGCCTGCAAGTATGCCCAATTGTTCGGATGTAACTGGGTAGGTGGCACGTTGAGCTCATGGAGTACCCCCGTGGTGAAGTCATCTAGTGGCAACCTCATATGCAGTTGGGAGAAATGACACATATACATATAAAAGAACTTCTCGGTAGCCCTTTCTAGGCCGTGACAGACGCGCTCAATAGCGTTCACCCGCTCCGGTGAAATGATACCGCGGTCCACGCCTTTCGCGATAACAGGGGTACAATTCAACCAAAAATTCAGCAAACGGGACCACCAGAACAAGGACGTCTAGTTACGAACATCAGCCGCTAACCATTCATAACCGGCCTTGGCCGGCCAGTTACTCTCTACTATTTCTTTAGGAGGGTCTTCCCTTACCTCGGTCACCGTCTCCATTGGAATTCTACCCACCACAGCCACCAGGCTAGTACTCTCCTCCTCAACACGCCTACCTACACCCCTCCCGGACTCCATACTCCCACTACTGGAAGAAGACAACGACACAATATCACTACTACTAGACATACCTTTTTTGAAAAGATGTCGGCAGAAACAAGGAACTAGTCGGACAGATATAACGCACGCAAGTCTTTGATTACGAAATTCTCGCAAATGAACTAACAAACGCAAACCCTTCGCGAAATCCACATTTATAAGCATGAATTCCAAACGATACAACTTCTTCCCGCCAAAAGTCACAACCCATACCAATTGACACAAAACACACCAAAGGTCATGAATATCAGGAACGACGGCGCAAAACCCTTTTTAATTAGACCCCTGACACCCCCTTACCTGCCACAAACCTTTTCCTATCTTTAGCCTTAACACTGTTTATCACAGCTAAAGGTTGGGGGACTGGTGTACCGCACCTAGTCGGCCTAAGCTGAATAATAGTAAGCATCAGAAATATGCTAAAGGTATTCAGACTAAAACCACTAAGAAGCGACATTGATTTAACAAGCCGAAAATAACTATAGCAGCCTAAGTCGTTAAAGGGTGACCAACTCAGGCCGACAACTCTATACAAACAACCAAGGACTTAGTAAAAAACAGAACACTCCAATACAAGTCACCAGTCTCCAACAATCGAACTAAGGGCCTATGCTAAGGCCCAGACCCACCTACGCCCCAAGCAAGGGCCCAACCCATGACATGGCTAGACATAATTAATGTTCAATAAATGCGCATGGACCCCACGAATTAAAGGTACGCATTCATTACTTCCTTAATCACCTAATTTGACTTTCTAAGAGCCTTCGCTGACTTGAGCTTCGGAGTACCTTCTGCAGGTAACCCGTCCCGGGTCCAAGCAGACATATGCCAACCGAGAAGAGGCCTACTGAGGAGATAGCGAATTATATGGGTAAGGTGACACTTGTGCCTAACTTATCTTATTTGTTCTCTGCAGAAACAGGAGTGTATGAAAGCTTCCATGAAGGAAAAATGGAAAAATTCTATAAAAAAATAACATGGTAAGCTTATTACCTTTCTTTAATAATTTAATTTGTTTTAGATTGATTAAGTGTTGTTATTACCTAAATAATTTGTATGGAAGTGTAGGACGAAAAGTTCTTAGGATATTCAATGTCACGCTATATTTTCTTCATTAAAAAAATCAGGAATGTTATTGTATGTAAGGAAAAATATTTCAATACTTTCACGTATATCGATTCTTTCATACCAAGAATCCTTCTTCTAATGAAAATAACTATTTAATAACTTGAAGCTAAATATGGTTGCTAATTGTTCCGCTTAATTTAGGTAAAAAGTTATGGAACTTGTTTCATTTGCAACCTAAAGGGGATCAGAAGGTACATTTTTTTATAGTCATCTGAAGGTGTTGCATATTAATGTCCTGCCATATAACTTTTGTTTTTTGCAGTTAATCATGTCTAATTTACCAAATCTTTGAGCATAAACAAAGGTTTACTTGATAGTAGTCAACACATGGGAGTTCAACTTGTTGAAAACGAATAGATACAATACCTTATTAGAATTCAACTTGATAGTAGTCAACACATAGAGCCTTTTCACAATCGCATTGCATAAAAGCTGCAAAAGTGGGAGACAGTTGGTTTGGTTTCTATCCAAGTGTTTTATTAGTTTAACATATATTAAAATCTCCAATTTTCTGTTGGGTTCTCAACATCATTATATATCCAAATACAGGCTTTTAATTTAGAATTTTATAAAATCCTTTGATTCCTTCATTATGACCAAAGAGAAAGTTTTGTATATAATTTGCCTAATAGTAAGTAACTTTGTTCATTTCATTGTGCTTGGTTTGTTCAAAGTTATAACAAATTTATTTGAAATTCAACCTCAGGTAAAGGAAATTGTTGAAAATGTTGATGATGCTTTGAAAGAACTTTGAGATGCTAATATGGTAACATATTCTACTCATCAGTGTATTCTTTTGAAAATATCTTGCATTATATTTTATCAAGATGGTAGTTGATCCTAACTGCTTAATACTGTTTGATGCTTTGTAGAAATCCAAAGTAAATTTGGTAAATACAAATTATTGCATGCCAAGAATTACAGGCTATGAGCTACTGAAGAAAATTAAGTTACTACTACTTTGTATTCTTTTTGGCACATAGATACATTCACTAATGTAATATCAATAGTGATGTGATCCCAACAAGACTTATAGCTTAGACCATTGGCTATGTCAATTTTCTATTATTATTTTTTAAATAAATGTTGTTCTAATTGGGTTTGTTTTATTAAATGCAGCCATTTTCATGTCTGGGCCTTTGTTTGTTGCGGTCCAATTCCAAAAACACCAGCAGTACCCTTTATGCAGACCACTTTCACGCATGGAGGACTCCCTTTTAGTATCATCAATATTGGGCCTGCATTGACATCACAAAGCTAGCATTCAGCGCTCCTTCTTATGGGCTTCCAATTAAGTCTACAGCCCATTTCCATTGCATCCACGACAAAAATTTTCTAACAGCTTCCATAATTGGGCCTAACACATACAACCCAATTACTTCAACAAAGCCTGTTGCGATTTGCTTCACTACAACAACCACTAAATGTCGTGCAGAAACAAACGCATGCAATTTCCTTCATCACGCGTGCCAAACCTCTACTAGGGTTCTTCTCGCTTCTAGGCTTTCGTTTAATCTTCACACGTTCAGCCCTTTGTAAAGTTAGGGTTTATTCCTCCTGTCACTGTGTTGTTTCCTTAGCTGTTAGGGTTGCTAGCCAAACCATTCTTCCTTTTTTGCCTGTTAGGAACCTTTGTTAGACGGTGTTCACTTTCTTTGCTTCTGTTTGCTTTCAGCTGCCCTTCATCTATAAAAGGTGCAAGTCATTTCTTTGTAAGCTAGCTTGATGAATTTATAAGACCCCCATTTTCGTCTTGCTCAACCTTAACCCTAGATTAGGTTTTCACCTCATCGGGTTATACCGAAATAGTGAGAGTTACCCACTGGAACTCGTACGAGTCTTCTACTGCATCTTCAGTCGATTTCACCAAACAAGTCAACATTTGAAGGTCGTTCAGGTGATTCACCACTGATTAGAGAAAGATCCTGCCAATTAACGACGATGTCAGCCTCATCAAATAGCCCTCACCACCTCATTTGAATAACACATACAAACATATAAATGATATGATATGATATGTTTTATGTGTATTTTGTTTAATTTCATTTTATAATTACTAGTATAATCAAGATAAAAAAAATCCAAATATGAATAAAAATAATTATGTGTGTATGTATTTATTATTCAAACAAGGTCATGTACGAAATACCATATCATATCCAAAAATATTCCGATAGCTAGTGCACTTATTTATTATGTCACTATCTATAACACTTTCTTCCTTCAAAGTGGACATTAAATGTAAGCTATTATGGAACAACAAAATTAGTGTTCAGTATAAAACTGCAACCATTTAGGTGTGAAGAGAATAATCACACCAGAAGAGTTGATCATGAACCATGATTATCAGGGGTCAAGCTATCAGACACTAAACTAGCGCTCATTGGGAGGCAACCCAGCATTTAAAATTATGAGAATTTAATTTTGAGTTAAAAAATAGAAAGAAAATAAAAGCAACAACATCACTCGCTAGGCGAGTCCAATAGCCCAACAAAGAACATCATTTCACCCAGCAAGGGATACATGGCAGAGTTATTTTTCGAATTTGAAAGATTTAAGGCAGTTCACCTGCGAGGCATCTCTTCTCGCCCAACGAAGAACAAGGAGTTTTCTTGATTTGTATTGTTTCTTTGAGTCATTTAAATTATTGTCTTTTCCTTTTCCATTTTAATTCTATGTGCGTGTGTATGTCATTATCTTAAGCTTCATCTTAAATTACTATTTTATGTCTTGATTTTAAGCTTTCATGAGGACATGAAAATGTTTAAGTTTGGGGTATTTAGATAATTGACATTATCATGTTTTTATTTTATTTACTTTTATATCTTATTGTTATTTTATTTTTTGATTTTATTTGATATTTTAGGTTTTATTCAATAAAAGTGGAGAAGATAAATGTGAAGATTATATTTTGCAAATAAGTGGAAATATCAGAGATTTGGAAATATTATTGTACTATACCTAGGCATACCCATATAACTACCCGGTCTAAACCACCTACGTATAGTCCAAGTATAAAATAGAGTAAACAATTGGTTAATCAGACAACATAACATACATGACGGCTCAGGCTGCCTACTTTAAAGCATAACGCGTAATGAAGAGCCGCTAACTCAAAACCTAGGAAATTGTAAGCGAAGCCCCTAAAATCTAAAAATTGGCCCAGCGCAAATAAGGGGGCCCAACCCATAAGAAGGGACAAAAATAATTAATAACTCTATAAATACATGTGGACCCCAACAATTAAGAGGTACACTTTCATTAATTCCCTTATCTGATATTTGACTTTTAAGAGCCTTTTGCTGACTTGATCATCTGAGCCCTTTCTGTAGGTAACCTTTTAAGGGTCCAAACCGTCTACGTAAGGATTGGGGTAAGGCATTACTTGTGTTCCCTAACATCTCTTGTTTGTTTCCGTAGGAACAATTGGCACCCACCGTGGGGCACAAATTGATACCTTACCAAGCAATCTGAACACTGTCGAGAATGGTTTCTACTCGCAACAAGGCTGGAGTTGTGAAGGACCCGGAGGCAGGCCCAACCATACCTGTAAGCAACACCTTGAACTTGGCCACTATCCTCGAGGGGCAGGCCAAAATGCAACAAGAACTCGTTGATCTGGAAAAGCGCAGTGCTGATGAGATGGAAGCGCTTAGACAGGAGAACTCTAGATTGATAAGGAAAATTGAAGTTGATCTTACTCAGAAGGGGAAGGGCAAAGAGCTCCTAGAGGACCCCAAGTCCTCGGTATACCAACCTAGTCAAGAAGAAAGTGAGTACAACCCTACCCCACACGCTTTCACCACCACTTAACAAACAACCATAATCCCTGGACAACCTGCAGCCACTCATCTTGCTGCTACCCTTCCCACCACTCATATACCCCCTCACCACTACACCACCACATTCCCTACCATCGTCCGACATCCCATACCACCACATCCCTTGCCACCACACCAGCCCAAATGCCGCCATCCCTTCATCGATGTCATCACCACCACACCCCTTCCTAGCCAGTGGGAACCTTTCCCACTAGACCGCCATGCTGGTGACACGAACCCTAATGAGCACCTCAAAGTGTACATCACCCATGTGTCCCTATACACATCTAAAGACTTGTATTCTGTAAAGCCTTCCCCACCACCCTTAGAGGCCCAACCCTGGAATGGTTCATTTCTCTCCCTCCATACTCCATTGACTACTTTGACACCCTCTACCACCTTTTCACCACCCACTTTGTCGGCAGCCGCCCTCATCAGGTCACCTTTATCCCTCCTCAGCGTCAGACAAGAAAGAGATGAGACGCTCAAGGCCTTTATAGATCATTTCAGCAAGGCCGCCCTTCGGATGCCAAACCTCACTCAAGAGATGATCCTGCAATGTATAGCCCTTACATTGAAACCTGATCTGTTTGCTGACAACATCTATCTTTAATCTCCAGCCTCCATGCACGAACTTAACCTGCGTGTTGCAGATTACATCCGCATGGAGAAGATCAAGACCTTACGCATCAAGTTCTACACTGACTACACACCCTCAGCCGCTAAGACAGACAAACCACCATCAAGCTCTAAATTTGGGCCCAAAGAGCCTAGACCACCATGCTCGACGAAGCGCTCCAAGCATACCTTATCCCACCACCACGCAAAACCTTGAATCCCCCCAATACAGATATGACCATATACTACAAGTATCACCACAACAACAGCCACACCATAGATGAATGCAAGGCGCTTCAAGACAAAATAGAAGAATTGAACCGCGTCGGCCACTTTTGTCGATTCGTCAAAAGAGATGGACCATCCCACCCCAGACAATCCGACAACTGCTCCCCCATGTGAAACCTGCCATACTATCCGACAACACACCAATGACCGCACAGACCACCTGCTAACCCACATTGATGCCAACCAAGTTGATCCCCCATACGCCATTAACACTATATATGGCGGCTTCGCCGAAGGTGGCTCCACCTCGTCCGCTAGAAAGAAAAACCTTTGCAACATTCAGTCCATCAACCACATAACTCGTTCCCATCATAGACGCTAAATGCCCCCTATCGCGTTCATTAACTCTAACTTCCATGGTGTCGATCAACAGCAAGATGATCCAATGGTCATCACTATCGAACTTGAGAACTTTGCGGTAAAAAATGTGCTCATAGACCAAGGTAGTTCAGTTGACATCCTATATTGGACCACCTACCAAAAACTTCAACACCCTACTACTACAATGGTTCCCTACGACGAACCCATCTACTGTTTCTCTGGAGAAAAAGGTGTCAACTCGCGGATATGTTGATCTCCACGCCATGTTCCATGAAGGATCTCAAACTAAAACCATAACAGTCCACTTCCTTGCCATGGAAGCACCCACATCATACAATGTTTTGGTAGGACACCCATCCCTTAACACTCTCGGGGCCGTTGTTTCCATACACTACCTAGCCATGAAGTTCCCCTCCCCATCCGGCGACATCATTACCATTCATGGAGACCAGCGGCTCGCACGAGAATGCTATATGGCGAGCCTACAACCCCAGCTACCCATCCTCCAAAACCACAATATCTAACGCCAACCCGGCTTTGATATAGCTCTATCTGGCGATGACCTTAACCCCATAATAGGATGCGACTCGCGCATCGAACCAGTAGAAAATACTATAAGTTTGGAGCTCTCCCCTGGCCGCATCCTCAAACTAGGAGTGGGTCTGGAACAAGAACATCGTGATATACTAGCACCCATTTTACCCACCAACGCCGACCTCTTCGCTTGGTCAGCCGCAGACTTACCTGGCGATATAAGTAGTCTTCCATAAGCTATGAATATACAAAGAAGCCAAGTACATCTCAGAAAAGAAAAGGAAATTGGGGGAAGTACAACGATTGGCAGCAAAAGTAGAAGTCGAAAAATTACTAGATGATGGATTCACCGCTGAAGCACACTACACAACATGACTTTCTAATGTTGTCCTTGTCGAAAAAGCTAATGGTAAATGGCGGATGTGTGTTGACTACACAGATCTTAACAAAGCTTGCCTTAGAGACACCTACCCCTACCCAACATTGACTGGCTAGTAGATGCTGCAATTGGGAAAAAGATCCTTAGTTTTTTGGACACATATTCCGGATATAATCAGATACCAATGGTCATAATGACATGAACAAAATCGCGTTCATTACTAACGACGCAAAATACTTCTATAAGGTTATGCCCTTTGGACTAAAAAATGCAGGCACTTGATGGACAAAGTGTTCAACCACTTGATGGGCAAGTGTGTCGAAGTGTACGTTGATGACATGGTTGTCAAATCACCCAGCCACCTGCAACATGCACAAGACTTGTCCGAAGTATTTTCCGTGCTACAAAAAATGTGTTTTCGGTGTCGATAGTAGAAAATGCCTAGGTTTCATGCTCACACAACGCGAAGTTAAGGCTAACCTTGAAAAATGCAAAGCTATAATCGAAATGCGCAGCCCAACCAATGTCAAAGAAGTACAGGGACTAGTAGGCCACCTCACCGCCATATCCAGATTTCTTCCCAAACTTGTCGAACAAACCCAACCTATTATCCAACTTCTCAAAAAATACGCAAAGTTCTCTTGGAATGACGATTGTGAAAAAAAATTTCCAACACCTCCAAACTACCCTTACATCCCCTCCAATCCTCCACAAACCATACGTAAACCTCCCACTACTAGTATATATCACTGCAATAGACTACACGGTCAATGCCACCGTGGTCCAAAATTTGTCGAGATCCAACATCCAGTGTACTTCGTTAGTCGAACCTTGCAAGACCCTAAAATCAAATACCAAATGGTAGAAAAACTAGCCCTTTCCTCGGTACTAGGGATGGCAACGGGGCGGGAACGGGTTTCGCTATCCCATACCCATCCCCATAGAAAAAATTCATCCCCATCCCCATACCCAAACCCAACGGGTATCAAACTTTTGTCCCATCCCCATCCCCACCGGGTAACGAGTATAATCTCGTACCCATACCCATACCCGTTTTCTTACTACTTCAATATTAACTTTAATTAATTTTTATAAAATAATAAAAACTTATGGTAAAGGAAATATAATATTATCAAATATTCAATATTAGAAGGATGGTTGTTTGTTTCTTCGATATCAAATAATTTAAAATAAATTATAATTGTTTACATTCTAAATTATAATACCAAATAAAATTTCATGAGAACCAAAATATTTATTAAATTTACAAATATTAATGAAACATAGTTGATAAAATTTAAAAATATTTTTTAAAAATATAAAAGGAGAATAATATTCAAATTAAAATATATTTTAAATGTTTGTTTACTTCAATCTTTTACACTCTAATGAAACTCTTTTTTATACACTAATAAAAGTTATAATACATAATTTGATCAAAATGATACCAAGAACAAATAATAATCATAATAAAAGTTTAAAATAAATTATAATTATTTACATTTTAGAATATATTCTATGAGAACCAAAACATTTATTAAATTTGCAAACATTAATGAAACCTAGTTGATAAAATTTAAAAATAATTGTTTAAAAATATAAAAGGAAAACTAATATTCAAATTAAAATATATTTTAAATGTTTGTTTACTTCAATCTTTTAAATTCTAATGAATCTATTTTTTATGCACTAATAAAAGTTATAATACATCGCTTGATCAAAATGATACAACGAATAAATAATAATCATAATGATACAATTTTAACATATATTTTGTATCTTTTGAACTACAATTATGTTGGATAGTGATAAAAAAATATTCATGATAATTACATTAAATTCTTATATTGCAGAAAAAAAATAAAGTTATTTATATAATTATAGTGAAAAAATTACAGTATGATTGATAATGAGTTAGAAAATAGAAATAATTAGATAAAATATATCGAAATAGTATTCTACATAATGAAAACAAACAACAAATAAAAATATTAAAAAATTAACAAATGTTTAGAAACAATTTGATAGACTATTGAAAGAAATCGCACAAAGGAAAGCAAATGTATAATTAAAGGTATGATAAGATGAAAAATACCTTAGAGATCTAAGAAAACTTTTCAAATATCAACATATATACTCAATGGTTGGGAAATAACAAAAATTGTTTTAGCAAAACAAAAGAGTTCTTCAAATGAAACAAAAACTAATAATAATAAGATATTTTTTTATATTACCTAGTAAACGAAATGTTTGTGCCATTAAATACTTAAATTGAGAGTATTAAACTTTCTCATATGAAAGGAAAATATACAATAAATAAAAATATTAAAAAATAATATAAATATTCAAATTTGAGACATAAAATTATTTTAATTGACGTACATCTTTTTAACATAATTACATAAAGGTTATGATAAGATGAAAAATATAATGGAGTTGCGAATGAGTTTCATGACAAACCAAATAATTAGAAGAAATAAATAATAGTAAGCATATATATATATATATGTGTGTGTGTGTGTGTGTGTGTGTGTGTGTATGTGTGTGTGTGTGGTTACTTAATTAATTGTGAATATTTTAATAATTTAAACGGGGACGGGTATTATGGCGGGGATAAGTACATCCCCATACCCATCCCCATACCTAATTGAAAAAGTCGGGGATTCTCCATACCCATACCCATACTCATACCCAGTTAATGTGGGGATTCCCCGTCAAAACGGGGACGGGTTTGGGTAATACCCATGGGGATGGGTTTATTTGCCATCTCTACTTGGTACATGCAGCGAGACGACTTCACCCGTACTTTCAAAACCACCATATCATTGTCAAAACTGACTACCCCATCTAGAAAATCCTCCAAAAACCTGACCTTGTCGAACGAATGCATCTTGGGCAGTTGAACTTTTCGAATTTAACATACATTACGAACCACACGGCCCCATTAAAGTCCAGTGCCTACTTGACTTTGTTAATGACCTTCAACACACCCCCGAAGAGGACCAGTGGACATTATACGTTGATTGTACCTGCAATCCCAGAGGCATAGGTGCCGGTATCGTCCTAGAAGGCCCCAACCGCATCCTCATCCAAAAAATCCCTACACTTCGCCTTTAAAATCTTCAACAACTAGGTCGAGTACGAAGTCATTCTCGCTGGCCTATCACTAGCGTACGAAGTCAACATACGCTCACTAGTATGCAAAATAGATTCCAAGTTCATTGTTAGTCATCTCAATGACGAGTTTCAAATTAAAGATGTTACTCTTCTCCATTACTATCACTTGGTCCGAAACATCATGCAATCTGATTTTGATAGGGTGCACATCCAGCACATCACGATATGAGAGAATGTATGAGCAAACGTATTGTCCAAACTTGCAAGTACTTAACTCAAAGACAGCCATAAGCCCCTCTTGCAATAGACGTTATCTGCACCATCAACAACAAACATCTCCCTTAACATGGGCCACACCGATAATTGGACAACCCCGCACATCCAACACCTCAAAACATGTAACCTTCCACCTAATACCGACAAGGGATGGCTGGCAAAAGCAGCACGATACATGATGATAGGCGACGAGCTATACAAGCAGGGATATGGACAACCCTTACTTAAATATATTACAAGGGAGCAAGCAGAATACATACTTAGAGAAATACATGAAGGAATATGTGGCTACCATTCAAGTGCACGGACCATGACTTCCAGAATACTTAGAGTCGGCTACTTTTGGGCAACCATGGAGGGAGATTGTCAAGCCTTCGTCAAGAAATGCATACTATGTCAGAAACACAGCCATCTCATTCACCAAAAACAAGAACAGTTGCACTCCATACTCTCCCCGTGGCCATTCGCAAAGTGGGGAATGGATATCCTAGGACCGTTCACCTTAGGCAAGGGACAAGTAAAGTTCATCATCGTTGGAATTGATTATTTCACAAAATGGATAGAGGTTAAACCATTGGCCACAATCATAACACAACAAGTCCAACAGTTTGTATGGAAAGATATCATATGTCGATACAAAGTCTCGCACACTATCATAACTAACAATGGCCGCCAATTCATAGATAAGGAACTTGCAAAATTTTACACCATACTTGGAATCAAGCACATCACCAACTCAGTGGAGCATCCACAAACCAACGGACAAGCTGAGACCACTCACAAGGTCATATTGGTCGAGTTCCAGAAAAGGTTAGATGGCGCAAAAGTTCGATGGCAAGAGGATTTGTTGGAAGTACTATGGGCTTTCAGATGCACCCCACAATCTGCCACCAACGAATCCCCCTTCAGCTTGGTTTACGAGGCAGAAGCAATGATACCGGCCGAGATTGGAGAACATTCTTTACGCCGGCAAGTATACGACCATGATAAGAACGAATAGAACTTACGCACCCACCTAGACCTGTTAACTGAGTTGCGAGAGAAAGCGCAAATACGAAACATAGCGGTAAAACCGCAGGCGGCCAGAAAATGCAACTCGAACCTATGCCAACAGATGTTCGTCAAAGGGGACCTAGTTTGGAGAATGTTCAGTAGTGCAAGAAAGAATGATGGCAAGTTCCCAGCCAATTGGGATAGGCCATATCGAATACGAGAGGATGCGAGAGGAGACGCCTACAAACTCGAGCAACTATCAAGAGAAGAGATATCGAACACATGGAATGTATCTCACTTAAAGTTCTACTTTAGTTAATCCTGCAAATGTAATGAACACAAAGTCTGTAACCCTAGGTGTACTCTTTTTCCTCACTTAACATTTTTTCCCTAATGAGGGTTTTAGCCAAAGAGTTTTTAACGAGGCACCCCAACTTCATGAATAAAAGCAAAGGGTTTTTTCCTCTACTCAACAAATTCGTAGTTTGTTCCCTAAGTTCCCCACCACTTACCAAGTAAGCGACCTGGGTTGAACACAAATCACTAAAGTTTATTCCCTAAGTTCCCCACCACTTACCAAAGTGGGCGGCCTAGGTCGAACATAAATTATTTAGTTTATTTTGTTAAGTTCGACATCACTTACCAAATTAAGCGGCATGGGTCGAACACAAATCGTCAAGTTTATTTTGTTAAGTTCCCCACCATCTACTAAAGTAGGCGACCTAGGTCAAACACAAATTATTAAGTTTATTTTGCTAAGTTTTCCACTACTACTAAAGCAGGCGGCCTAGGTCAAACGCAAATTGTTAATTTAATTCTTAAAGTTACCCACCACCTACTACAGTAGGCAGCCTATATCGAACATCAAAATTATTGCGTTGTTTTCTCAAAGATTATTAAGAGATTTTCTAAAAACTTCCCCACCACCTACTATAGTAGGCAGTCTGGGTCGAATATCAAAACTATTGCGTTGTTTTCTCAAAAATCATTTAGTGATTTTCTAAATTCCCCACCACCTACCAAAGTAGGCGGCCTGGGTCGAACATCAAAGAGTGCTACGTCGCTTTCTTAAATTCTTGTTATTTTCTAAAAACTTTCCCACCAATTAGCAAAATACAAGGTCTATGACACCAATATGAAACAACTATAATAAGTCCAAATCAACAAGATCATCAAACAACGCGCACCTATAACACAAGCTAGCGGCATTATACAACACGATAGGTACATAAAGCGCATTCATTCGACAAATATATATAAAGCATTCATCATATTAAAAGAGCAAAAGAAAAAATGTACGGGTTATTACTGACTTAGGATGAAAAAAGCATATCAAATGTTCAAGTCCCAAACTCCTAAATCTCTGTTTGCTCCATATTCACCTCGACGGCCACGACTTCATCAGGGTTTGCATTAGGTTCCTCCACCACCTTCTTAGACTCCTCTTCCAGGCTTGATTTCGTTTCATTCACAAGCTACCCATTAACCACGTCTTTGTTCACGTCAAATTTGGCATCAGACGCGTCTACATCTTTGTAAAAGAAGGCTACTTGTCACAAACCCTTTTGAAAGTCGTTGATATGCTATTGAATAATATGACCTTTCAGGTCTTTCAATTCGCTCTCAAGCCCATCATGTTTCTCTTTCAGTTCATCGTAGTCGGTCTGAAGGTCGGTAATCTTTTCATTAATTTTTTTCTCAAAGTCCAAACATCTGACCCTCCATGACCCTAACCTTTTCCTCTCCTCTAACCATACCTCTTTCTCCTTCTTCCAAGCTGCCTTCTCCTTAACGTGTTTGTCGGCTTGGATCTTCAACTCCTCTACCTTAGACCAGCTAACCTCTTTCAACTCTCTATGGTACAAGCTACCCACTCTGCATCCCAAGATCAAGGCTTTGCTGCTAAAATCTAGCATAGCCTTGACTATGCCATTGGGTTCGATGTTGTTAATAGAGTTAACTAGACAATCCGTCAGATTAATCTCAATATCACGTCGGACTGTTGTCTCCGGCAACTTGATCAACCCAGCCTCGGGCTTCTTGGCACTAGAAGAGGATCCTGACCCCAATAAGGTAGCCCTTACCCTCTTAACAACTTTGCCACCACCCTACGTGGTGGGCACCTCCACCTTCCTCTTCGTACCTCCATGGACATGCACCTCCACCAAAGGATCTTGCAAGTTAGGAACCTTAGTGTTCCCACCACTTTGGGCTTTTGCGGCCTTCTCTTTCCCCAGTGCTTGAAACAAATTCAAATTTTTCTTCCCCAGTTGAGCCATATGACTTGTAGTAGCGGTAAACACCAGTTAGTTTCCTAAAAAATAACATAACAATTAAAACACAAAAAGATACCTTCTAAATTAACAATGGGATGCATGGATAAGTAAACTCTAACTAAGCCCTTAGTAAGCATCTTATCATTAAACTTCATCAAGGTCTCCACCATCTCCCTATCAACTACTAACAACTTCTCCCTTTTCAAATCCTTATAACGCTGAGGGTTGTCGGTCCAGTTGAATGGGAACTTCGTGCTCCTATCATCGTTATAAAAGTAGGAACACCCCAGCTCCTTTACTACCACTTTAAAGAAACCATCTTTAAAGTGCTTAAACGACTGAGTAAAAGCCTCCAGTCTACTTATTCCTAGCCGGCTTATCAACGACAACCAAGTAGTTGGATACTTGGGTTGAGTATCATAAAAATATAAGAAAGATTGAGGAGACGGCTGCAAATACAATGAGTGGCACGACACCCAAAAAACCTGCAGATACGCCCAACTGTTGGGATGCAACTAAGTAGGGGCAACATTCAACAAGCGCAATACCCTCATTGTGAAATCAATAAAGGGAAACCTCACGTATAATTGTGAGAAATGGCACATATACATGTAGAAAAACCCCTCTGAAGCCCCCTCCTGGCTGTGACATACGCAGTCAATCGCGCTTACTCTGTCTAAGGCCACAGTATCCGCCTGATATTCCTTTCAAAAATAGGTATGCAATTTAGCCAAGATTTTAGCAACCAGGACCATTTGAACAAATAATGTTGGGTTCGCTCATACCCGGCCACCCATCCGTATCTGGCTCTTGCCGATAAGCTACTTTCCGCTATCTCTTCTTGCGGATCCTCCCTTGTTTTAGTAGTCACCTCCATTAGAATCCTCCCTTCACCGACTAACTAACCACTAACCTCACTCCCTGACCGACCACCACCCTCTCCCTATGAATATCCACTCCAACTACCCAAACTAGATGTTGACACGCCACCACTAACAGTAGACATACCTTTTTAAATTTAAGATGACGATAGAAAGGATGAATGTATCAGACAGATCTCACGCACATAAATCACTCTTCTCAAACTCTAGCAAATGAGGCAACATGAACACATGCTTATATCCACATCTATTTATAATCAACATTTGTACAATCAAAAAGTTTTCCCGCCCAAAACAATGAGAAGAGAAAATGCCACGACGAAGGCAAAATGTCGCAAGTTCAAAATGGCTGCACAAATCCCTCTGATAGGACCCGTGGCAATTGACACCCCTTCACCTACCTCCATCACTTATGACATAGTCTTAGCAATATTCATCACATCTCAAGACTGGGGGACTGCCATACCACCATACCAAGAAGTAATTTTTTTTTGACGAAAAACCAAAAACCGTCAATGTAAACACGCAGATTGCTACGTAACCCACATCGCCAAATATCAACAGACCAGTATGTTCAACATATGTCGCTAACATTGATACAACTCATCACTTACTCCAAACTGATAACATCCAAACCTTCGACGTGATATATCTCGCCAAAGGCTGGGGACTGATGTACTATACCTATGCATACCCAAATAACTACCCAGTATAAACCGCCTACGTATAGTCCAAGTATAAAATAGAGTAAACGAATGGTTAACCAAACAACATAACATACATGACGGCTCAGGCTGCCTACTTTAAAGGATAACACGTAATGAAGAGTCGTTAACTCAAAACCTAGGAAATTGCAAGCAAAGCCCTTAGCGTCTACTCGCTAACACAGGACTTGGGCTTAGCCCAGGCCCATCCAGAATCTGAAAATTGGCCCAACGCAAATAAGGGGGCCCAGCCCATAAGAAAGGGCAAACATAATTAATAAGTCTATAAATACACATGGACCCCAACAATTAAGAGGTACGCTTTCATTAATTCCCTAATATGAGATTTAACTTTTGAGAGTCTTTTGCTGACTTGATCATCGAAGCTCTTTCCGCAGGTAACCCCTTAAGGGTCCAAACCGTCTACGTAAGGAGACGACATGTACAAGTCAAAAAGGAGCCAGCTCGAGAGGTTAAGGATTGGGGTAAGGCATTACTTGTGCTCCCTGACATCTCTTGTTTGTTTCCACAGGAACAATAATCAACATAATGAGTGGAATGATAATATCTGAAGAATATATCAAAGGTATGAAATCTTCAAAGAATAAAAGTTATATATCAAGGATTATCTATTACAATTTATTCAAGTAGAAAATCAAGTCCATGAAAGTCTATAAATAGAGGGTCTGACATAGGTTAAAAACACACGTGGAGAGAAAGAAACTTGATATCTCTACATTTGAAGGTAGAAGAGCATTTTGAAGAATGGAAGCATTCAATTTCAACATCTTTCTAGTCTTCTTTATGCCTAGGATTAGCTAACTCCCTCATTTATGGGGTTAGCTATAATGTATTCTTAATTCTTTGTGAATTTTTCATTCAATATAATTTTTTTCCATAATATCATATGTTTTATTCTTGTTTTAACTGCATAGTCTATGAATTTTGCCCATGCGAGTGTCCATATTGATCCGAAAGATAGTTTGGAAACCTAATTTATGATCTTTAATTGCATATTCTAGATATGGCACATATGTTGGAGTACCAACTGGTCCGAAAGATTTCACATGCTAAACATAGATGTGATCATTGGTCATTCTTAAGCATCAACATATTGGTCATTAATGCAAACATAATAACAAAAATTGTAATACATAGGGTTTTTATTATTTTTGTTTAGGCTTGTCTATGACGAAATCGAGGCATGTTACAAACGATGTGAGTGTGAGAGACGAAAATTGTATTATATTGTTTGTTGATTTTTACTTTGAATGGAATCGTGAAACCTAATCCTTGTAAAGCTTTTATATTATATTTTTCTAGATCAGGCCTTTTTTCCATTGTGGCAATTTCTATTTATTATTTAAATAGAATAATATTTTGTAATATAATATTTTGTTGCATGTTCACCTTTAGTTTTCTTTATCTTTTCTTTGAAAAACTTGTTAAAATACTTTTCTGAAAAAGAATTATAACTTAATTTTGTGAAAATCTCTAAGTGGTCATACTCATTAATCTAGTGTGCATCATAGTGTTAAGGACCGATATAAAGAGTTCAACCTTAGAGATGAATTAAGAAATTGAGAAAAAAGAATTACAAGAAAATAAAATAAAGAAAAACAAATTATAATATTTTGTTGCGTGTTCGCCTCTATTCGTTCTTAGAGAAACTTCTAACCCAATTGTGTAGTGTGACAGTGCATGTTTAGGTAGGTTCTGGCTAGGAATTTACAAGAAAATAGAAGAGAAAAGGAAAATAGAAAATTTGAGGAGGAATTAAGAGAATGGTTGCTAAAGTAATGAAGGAAAAGGAAGATAACCCAATGAGAAAACATGGATAGGAATCTCCACCCGAGGAGAAGACATTATGAGGATTGTAACATCTCAGTAGGATATTACTTAAAACAATAAATAAAATAACAATTTATATAATAATACCTCGTTTATAATAAATCCATTTCCCAAAAACACGGGAAAATTTCAACACTTTAAAGTCCAATAATACACTAGTTAGTAGACAAAATATCCATAATTCACCTTTACAATTTAAAGATCAAAAATAGTAAAAGTCGATAATTCAAATTACATGAAAATTAAATAGCAGTCTTTATAAAATTCCCATGTAACTGGTCCCCACTCTCCGCCACTATGCAGCTCTTGGCTCACCTGTAACATCATCTGCTCCCGGATAACAAGTTACCTGATCATCGCCACACACAAACAAATAGGGTGAGCTATGCACAAAGATATAAATAAATATGAAATACTCTCACCCGGCAATTCATAATAAATCATTCATTTAGAATAAGATTTCCCACTTTCCCCACTCATAACCATTATGAGTCCATGCATGCACTCTAAATCTTGGGATTTCATGTGCTTCCACGACCCTCCTCGCTCGTTGTCCAACCTACGAGCCTATCTCGCTTGTAGTCCTGCTTCAAGGGCTCTCACACCCATAATCCGAACTCCTCGCTCGGACCCGGACACGCATACCCACCTTTCCTACTATGAACTCCTTCGCTCATAGCATTCTCAAGTTGAGCATGAGATGAACTCCCTTGCTCACTCATCCCAACGAGAGTACCTCCGGTGAACTAATTTGTTCACATTCTGCATGCGGTCCACCCATCACGAACTCCTCGCTCGCAACTCAAACCAAGCACATCCCAACGTCCTATGGACTTAGTCATCCAAGCCCAAACACCACAAACACAAGCATATAATACCTATAATTTAGGAAATGATAATCAAACCATCTCAAACAGCACACACAAGCATAGAATTCTCAAAATACTCGCTTAAGCCAAGGGTCTTTGCCCAAGCTAGTCCATCAGCCTCACTTAAGCTAAACCACCTCGCCTGAGCGAGTATCAAACAGTGGCTTCACCATATCATCTCGCTTAGGCGAGCCCGTCTCGCTGAGCGAGACCTTCGTTCGCTCAAACCACACAGCCCCTCACTTGGACGAGAATTCGACGTAAACTGCATCAGGTCTCATTGCGACCTCGCTGAGGCGAGCCATGCTCGCCTGAGCGAGAGAACCTATCTCTCAACACTGACACTAGCCGCCTAAGCGAAACGCGCGAACCGAAACTGGGAACGAGATTCTGCAACTCTTGCTTAGGCGAGAGTAACTCGCTTGAGCAAAAATTGCAGAAGTTCTTCCTTGTTCGCTCCTGAAATCAACCACAACCAAGCCAATATACAATTCAACCAATTTTCATTCAATCTATATCAACTATCATACCATATTAGCAAGGTGTCATTGTAAGACCCATGAAATTTAAATAATTAAATAAATAATTATTTAATAAATGCGGGTAGGAGAAGCCTTTATGGCATTAAATACTAACCTTCATGACATGGAAAAGTACTAGCTCAAATGGTTGAGAGTACTTTGATTGTGTGAGAGGACTTGGGTTCGAGTCCTATGTATGTCAATTGTGTGTTATTTAATTTTTAGTAATTTTTTTTTAGATGCTTGGGTGTGATAGGTAAGGATATAATGTTTTATGTGTGAATATTATCATGTAATATGACTTGGTTGAATTGGTTGTACATTTGAATGGAATTGTGTGGTGATGGGTTCAAACCTTGGTTTGAACAAAGTATTTTCTTTTTGCTAAAATTTACTATAGCATGCACATGAAGAGGCACGTAAACCCTAGGGTGTATGCCAGCAAGGGGTGGCTGGAAAACAGAAGGTAATAGGTCATTAAGGGAGGTTAATGAGAGATTTATGGCAAAATTCGTTTTATAGCAATTTAACCTTAAGTAAGTCCATATTTAAAAGGCTAATTGTGTGAGAGAGAAGGGTTTTGGAGTCTGCACAATTGGGGTATTAAGGGTTGTACGAATTCAGAGAGAAATAGTGAGTGGGGAGTGGGATTGAAGGGCTAGACAGCGGGAGAGCTTGAGGAATTGTTGGAATTCAAGGAAGGAACGCAAGCGTTTCATTTTAAGCGAAGGAATTCCAAGTTAGGGGAGTTCCCATTGCTTTGTTTGATGTTAATTTATTTACCATTGATTGAATCGTGATGTATGCGGGGTTGGGTTACACTTACATGGAAAAAAATCAGAGATGGAATCGGGTTTCTGGAAATTTTCCAGAAACCGCCTGGCGGGTCGCGTCTGACTGCCAGGCGACACAAGGTGCAGACCCAGTTTCTGGGTTTTTCTTCATGAACCGCCGGGCGACAGAGTATGAATCGCCAGGCGACGCGAGCATGATTTCGGGATTTTTCGCTGTTTTGAGTATTTTGTGATAAATGTGATTTTGCTGTGATGATCTCATACTGGAATACAAATCTTGATGATTATATTTGGTTGTGCAGTTATGGTTATGTTGAATGCATCAATTTTATACAAATTAAGGGTTAGGGTTTATGTTGGGGACTGGATGGAGTTCAGTTTATTTGATGACTATGATGAATATTACTGTTTGCGTGATGAATTGTTGTATTCTTGGATGAAATGGGGGAATTTCGGATTATGTTAGTGTTGGGGGGTTAGTAAGCATCAAACTGATGAATTTCTGGCATAGGGTATATATGAATAATGTTTTAATGAATGCAGTTAATTTTTGTATGATGAGTATAATGGTGTTACTGCAACATGATAGTATGTACTGGAATTGGGAGTGCTTGGTCATGCCTGGGGTACTGGTATTATCTTTAATTGTAAATTGTAAATTGTAAACAAGACATTATAATATGAAATGGATGACTTTGGGTTTGGTCAAAGAGGTAAAAATGATGAGCATGAAATAGAATGTGACATTCAATTGGGAAAACATGGTTAGATGTCTGAAAGTGATATTGGTATGATTTGGATTGCATGTACAATATTTGAGTCCTCTAAGGTATGAGATACATTGCAAATTTTGTTGTTTGACTTTTGTGAATTTGGTAAGCTAGTTATAGAATTAAACCTGAAGTGCCATAAGCGTACTATAATTTTATGGATTGAATGTTTTGTAAATTAGTATAGAATTGTGAATGGAGTGCAATAATTGTACTACAAGTTTGTATGTGGTGTGATTTGGATTCTTTAAGGGAAAACTGTTAAAGTGCCAATAAACCAGTAGCAGTGCACTACTGGTATAGCGCTTGGCGGCGTGTGAGAGCCGCCAGGCGGACGGAACACAAATCAGTGGCAGTGGCCACTGTTGACGCGTGGCGCCTGATGGTAGAGAGGGTTCCGATAGGCGGACTAGAACAATAGAAGGGCTAGAAGGAGACTAGCGCTTGGTGGCGTGAGACAGGTGCGCCAGGCGGTGGCGACGAGTGGCGCATGGCGGTAGGGCGCAGTCCACCAGGCGGTGACGATGTAGAGGGATTCTGCAGGCGTTTGGCACCTGGCGGTGTGTGATACCCGCCAAGCGGTCTAGAGCAAAGTTTCGCCTAGCGGCGTGTGATGCGCGCTAAGCGGTTTTGGTCCAGTGATGGTGCGCGAGGAAAGTTTTCTACACCGCTTTAAGGGATGTTCATAATGCGATGCTTTGGCTGGGGGCCCAGTTACGAGTGTATCTTGTATTGGGGTAACACGTGACCACTCTAGGTTGTAGCCTGGTGGTTTAGGAAGTCCAGTGGAGTGTGCGAGTTGTGGCTCGTACGGCGAGGTTTGGGTGATTGCCCTCTTCAGAGTGATTCTGATAGAGTTTTGGTAGTCTGGAACAGCTACAAACTTTATGTTTGTTTCGAGGAGCTCCACTTGGTGTCACGGTGAGATGCTGGGGCAAGGTTATTCCCACGTGTGGACTGTCAGGTGGTGGTCTGTAGTCGGAGGGGCGAGTGGACACTCGTGCGGCGAAGATCGATCATTGTTCTCACTTAAAGGGTATAGAATGGATAGACGTCTAAAGGCAAGTGTTGGAAGTAAAATTGTGAAAGGAAAAAGGGGAAAGTGCACTATTCTGGGTTTACATTTGTTAATATGGTATTAAATATTATATTGTTGATTTTACTTAAATGAGCTCACCCTATCTGTGTGTGTGTGGCGATGATCATGTAACTTGTTACATAGGAGCAGATGTTGATGCAGGTGAGTAGGCAGATGCTTAGAGACGGAGTGGGAATATCTCTGGGATTTTATTACTAGTTACTATGTTGCCTATGGATTTAATTGTAATAATTTTTAGACACTTTTGTTAGTAATATGAATGATGCGACTCATCTTTGTATTAATTGTAATGACGCGTTGGTTATCTAAATTTAAATTTTCCGGCGTTTTTGGGACTTGATGATAAATAAATGAGGTTGTTATTTTATTTATATCCTTATTTATTTTAATAAGTAATTTTCGGCTAGGACGTTACATTCATCACAGTTGAATCACCAAAATTAGAGGTTGGACCATAACCAACCAATACACTACCAAAACCCTCATCTCATTCATATAAAACACAAAAAGGCTTTACACCCAACATCAAACCAACCAATTCTCAATCATAGTACATATATTACGAAATTCATGTCATACAGAATTTAATTGAGAATAGAGAACTCAGATTCACAAAGCATAATTTATATACACATAAGGACATCTTCCCCTAACTTGGGATCCTTGCACAAATTGATAGCCTTTGAGGGTTCTTCTCCAATTTCCCAAATAGCCTAGTCCTTTCTCTCAAGTCTTCTCCCAATAGCACTCACTTCTCTTCTCACAGTCTCAAAATTCGTTCTCCTCTCAAAAGCCAATTAACAACACTGCCAAAACCCTTTCTTTTCCCCTAAAATAGCCTTTTAGCAAAAAAATATAAAGTCTACTTCATGCCATCAAAGTTTGAACCTGTGACCATCCACTCAGGAGGCCAAAGCACAACCATCATGCCAATTCATATTTATTGATAATTATTATAATCATATGATTATACTATCACTCACTAGGCACAAATATATTATCAAAATAATAATAATCCAAACAACACATAAATGGCATACATAGGACTTGAACCCAAGTCCTCTCACACAAACAAAGTACTCTCAACCACTTGAACTAGTACTTTTCCACATCATACCAATTAACATTTAATGACATCAAAGTTCCCACCACCCTCATTTATTAATTAATTAATTTCCACGGGTCTTACAAGGACTCTCACTCTCAAAGTGAAGTTGGAATGTATAATATTCATCACCATGATAATTACTATAAACAACCCCTACCTAAGCATCATAATAGGTCCTAGAGAACATTAACCTCATAACCTAAAGTAGAACTTCCTCTCTTTCATTGAAAATACAATATAGAAGACTATATAGATTTGGAGATGAAGGTTGAATAGGTCTATGAATGCCACCATATCGGTTAAGAAAAAAGGTACACATGGCACCTTAAGCTTTTAGGGGCATGCAATGTACTAATTGACTTCCTTGTTTAAGGACCCAAGATTGTGTAATAGTCTTTTGATTAGATAGTGGAATGAGTTTAAGATCGTCCTGATGAGAAGACATGTGCCCTTCTATTATGATAGGCAGTTGATGGATAAGCTCGATCGACTATAACACAAGAAAGCATGGTTGTAGAAGAATATAGACAACAAATAAAAGTATTCATGTTGATATAACAAAATACTATATTAGACAAAGTAAATCTTTGGTTAGAAGTGATGTTGTGTTAGACGAATAAGAGAGAATGTCTAACAGATATAGTAAAGTTAAGGAATTATTCAATATGGCTTGAAGATCAAAATATATGATATATATTATTGTTTGCAGGTGCTTCAATGATTAATATTAATACATGATGTGTGTCAACGAAAGCAAGAAGTTTGGTAAACTCAAAAGCCAAGTCTTAGCATTAGACTAGTCAAGGTGTTAGAAGAGTCTAACAGTAGTAATCATCAGGTTTAAAGCATTGGATGACCAAGTCTTTAGACAACCTAAGTCATTATGTTAGATGACTAAGGTATTAGATGACCAAGGTATTAGACAACCCAAAGGGTTAGAAGACCTAAGGCAGCTTCAGTTATTAGACGACCAAGGTAGTAAAAGATCTAAACATATAAATGGTTTTAATGTCCTTTTATGGTCTGATATATATTTTTATCTTTGATTAATCATTTTGATATTCTAATCTAAGTGTCTCTAACATAGATTAAATGATATGAATTGTAACGTTCAAGAAAATTATCTTATGATAATTGCATTCTCAAAGAAGAAAGTTTTCAAAATCAAATAGTCTAACAATATGAGCATTAAGGGAATATTTTATGTAATTGATGAATGAATTATTTGATTGATTGAACAATATTATTATTCTAAAAATTCAAATGTGGAATCCAGTTGCATAAAGTTTCCTTAGATGATCCCATGAAAGTAGTAACAACAAGCTCAAAGATCATTAAACAATGATATCTAAAATTGAGCCTAGACCAATTTGAAAAGAATGACGTCTGGAAACTTTTGAGTCCTATCCGAAATAAAAATATCATTGGAGAAAAATGGGCATATAGAAACAAGCTTAACGAGCAAGGTAAAGTTGTTAAAAATAATGCTAGACTAGTAGCTAAAGGTTACTCTTAACAGGAAGGTATTAACTATACTAAAACCAATGCTCTTATTGATAGATTAGAAGTTATATGCATATTACTTTCATTTGTTGCAACAACAATACAAAACTATAACAAATGATGTAAAAAGTTTATTCTTAAATGGAATTATCAAGGAAGAAGTGTATGTAGAATAACTCCCTGGTTTGGAGGATTCAGAACATCCAGATCATGTTTATAAGCTCAATAAATCCTTATATTGTTTGAAACAAGCTCTTAGAACTTGGTATGATATATTAAGTATTTTCCTAACTTAGAATGAATTTACTAAAGATCACATAGACATCACATTATTTAGAAAAGATTACTCTAATGAATTCATATTGGTGCAAATATACGTAGATAGCATCATTTTCGGTGCTACAAAAGAACCACTATGTGAGTATGATGGGAGAGTTAATGTTTTTCCTCGATTTTCAAATTAAATAAGCTAAGAATCATATATTCATTCATCAAACTAAGTACGTTAGAGAACTCCTTAAAAAGTTCAACATGGAAGATGCAAAGAAGTAGCGATGGATCTTGACCAAAATTTTTTAGGAAGCCAAAATAATATACTCAATTTATATATTTAATTATTTCCACTGATTATATAAAAATAAATACATAATTTGCCCACTGTTTTTTCATATCTTGAACACATCAATAATTGAGTCATAACTAAGTTTTTCAACTATTTTTTTTCCAATATAAATAACCATATTATCTGCAAAATATCCATCTTCCATTTTATTCATATGCATAAATTGATTCAAAAGTCTTTACAAACTTTCATTTCATTATTATGCGACTAGAAACCATATTGTCCTGTTTTCATCTTCATCGGTAGTTTCTCTTTATCACTTCTAAAATTAATTTGTTCTTTTGTTTTTCATATATACATATTTAAAAAAGAAGTTTAAGACAAAAAAATAATTTATCATAATCTAATCAAGAACTGAGACATTATTACTAAAATAAAGTTATGACAATCAAGTCACAATTAAAACTCAACTATGAAAAATCATATAATACATTATTTTCTTCTTTTATATTCATAAAACAAAATATATAAAAGGGTGGGTCATGATATAAAAAATAGTATTAAATATTAAACAAATATTTCACTATCAAGTGAGACAAGAGTGACTTACTTTTTTTTCTTTAACAATGAAAGATAATATATGAAAAATGAGGATAGAAATAATGAGTTCATGTCTAACTTTTTTTTTCTTCAATAACAAAAGAAAATATGTAAGCATGAAAGATTAGTACAATATGTGAGAAACTCAAAAGACAATGGGAGCTGAAAAAAAATATCATAATAAATTATTGTTATTATTATATTTAATTTTATGTTTTATTATTTAACATTAAATGTTGTACTTTATAAAAGAAATAAAAGAATACCTAATTTAACTTCAATTAATTTTCAATATACTACTACCTAATTTAATAAGATACATATAATTTAAAGAAATTAAAAATACATATATAATTTAAAACAATTTCAAAAAGTTTAGGGGACCCCCACTTGCCCCTTATATGCTCCGCCACTACAAAGAAAATGAAGACTTCAATGCATCCTAACACATCCTTAGGATTAGAAAAGGAGTCTAAATTAGTAGAGCACATTAAATATAGGCAGATGATTGGTTCATTATTATATCCCACTACATCTAGACCTGATATAATATTTACTGTTTGTCTATGTGCTCGTGTTCAGTCAAGTCCCAAAAGAAGTACATTTCAACATTGTGAAAAGAATATTTAGATATCTTAAAGGTACTACAAATCTTGGTCTACTACAAACAACAAGAAAGTTATACATTGTAGGGATATTGTGATGCTGATTATGTTAGAGACAGGGTATATCGAAAAGGCACTAGTGGAGGATGTCATTTCATTGGTCAAAATTTAGTCTCATGGTGTAGCAAAAATCTAGGAACTATTGCATTATTGACTGTTGAAACATAATACATATCAATTGATCCATGTTGATCACAAATACTCTGGATAAAAAATCAATTAGAGGACTATAGTATAAATGAGAGTAACATTCCTATACTCTATGACAAGTGTGATGTTGTAAATTTAGCTAAGAATATTGTGTTGCATTCTAGGGCAAAACACATTGAATTAAACATCATTTCATTAGATATTATGTTCATAAAGGTATTATTGACCTAAAGTTTGTCTTTACAGATGATCAATTGGCTTATATACTTACAAAACCTCTTATTGAAGAGTGATTTAATCATCTAAGAACCCTTTTAGGCATGACTTATGTTAATGAATGATTAATGCAATATGGTAAGCGGTAGCAGCATTTAATCTGCTAGGCACATTTAGCATCCTTAGTGCAGAATGGCATTTTTACCTCCCTTATATGCCTCGGTTGGCAAGGAACCAAAGCATATAATGGCATGGTGGCATTTTTGCAATTCCAGCAACTTTTATGCCTCGGTTCAGCAAAAACTCGAAGCCAAAAAGGGTTATAGGCTTCGGTTCACAGAAAATTGGTGCCAAAGGTAGCTTATATGCTTCGGTTGAACAAACCCGAAGCAAAAAATGTGGCTAGAAATTTCAAAAAAGCCAATAGCTGTTACGTCTTTGGCCTCGAGTGGCACTGAACCGGGGCCAAATAGGGCTATATGCCTCGATTATTAATTGAACCGAGGCCATATAGTTTAATTAGGGCACAAAACAACGAACCTCTCTTCTTCTTCCTCGCGTGTGCTGCATCTCCTCCCTCTCTCTCTGCAACTGTTCTGGTGACTCTCCACCACCACGCGAGCCCCTCTTCTTCTTCCACTAATGTTGTGCTGTCACCTTTGCGTCTCGCCTCCGGCCACGCTGCTCCGGCCAGTCGTCGCTCCGATTGGACAGTGTCCTTCTCTCTCTCTGCAACTGTTCCAACGACCCTCCACCACCATGTGAGCCCCTCTTCTTCTTCCACCAATGTTGTATTGCCACTGTTGCATCTCGCCTCCGGCCACCCTACTCTGACCATTTCTTACACAACCATTTCGCGAACATCCTTCCCCGTTTTCCCACAACTGTCACGTCGCGGTTCCTCCAAGGTAAATTTCCAACGCGTTTTTGTTTGGTTTTCCGTTTTATATATGTTAATTTTCAATTTTAGTTATTGTGAGTGTTAATTTTCATTGAGATTGAAATTGTTTGAAGTGTTTTGATTAATTTTGTGAGAGAATTGAGTCTCAATTTAAGAGCATTGAGTCTTGAACTATAGAGCATTAAGTCTGAATTTAAGAGAATTGTAAGAACACTATAATTAAATAGGTAATATATGATGTTAAGAAAATTGTTGTTTTTGCTTTTATTTGTTACTTATGACTTTCTCTTGTGTTTTTTATTATCTCTTATAGCTCTCGAACGCGTTGAATTGTATTATCTTCCATTGTTATCTCATTTTTACGCTCCTAGGTTCCCAATTCTACTATTTTCCTATGATGCCAATATGTTGTTTGCTTTATATATGTGATTAATTATTTGTTAAAATATGTTGTTTGATTTTCTTATATATGAGTTAACCTTAGTTTCCTGTTTGAAACTCAATACGAAAGTTATGTATTATCCCCAAGTTTTTATTTTGAAGAAGTTATATTTTTTTAAAAATTAATATAAGGGGATACAATACTAATAATTTAAATATATTGAATCTTGAATTGTCTGATTGGACAGTTTAAGAAGATTAATCAATTTCTAATAGTTTATTAGTGCTTATATATTTTAAAATATATATCTTAAAATTCATGAATATTTGTCAATTGTGTTTTGTATTAATCTTCGGATGCATATTTGATTGTGGTTTATAATCACTTTCATTTCGTGTATCCTAAAGGCCAATGTGAAATGCTGGCAAAATTTCGTGAAATTTAAGATATGTATTTTAAAAGTAATATGTACCAATAAAATAAAGAAAGTGAATCTTCTTAAATGGGATAGGGTCACACCTTGATTACGACGTGAGCATTGATTCAAAGATTACTGAAATTGTTCACGCAATTTCAGTATGGATCGAGATTGGATTAATTTACCACGTATTAGCGCTGAGTATGAGAATGGAGTAGAAGAATTTATAAAATTTGCGCAACGTTATGAGGGGAGAAGTGATGATGAGGTGAAGTTCAGATGTCCGTGTGTCAACTGTTTGAATGGAAGAAAATTGAATGCAACTCAAGTTAGGGAACATCTTATTTGTGATGGTTTCCTTAAAAGTTATACAATATGGACATGGCACGGCGAATTAATACACATTCCAACTGTTTCTCGATCTGAATATCTTGCCAATTCCTCCATGAAAGAGCGACGAGAAGAGCGACGGGAAGAGCGATGTGAAGAGCGATGTGAAGAGCGAGTAGAAGAAGACAATATAGAGGACATGATACGGGATGTTGGCGCAGAAGCTTTTGCACAAGCGCATGTGTATGAGACGATGTCTGCTGATGCGGAAACTCCGTTGTATGTTGGTTCAACTAAGTTCACGCGATTATCAGCGGTTTTAAGACTTATGAATTTGAAAGCGACCAATGGTTGGACAGATAAAAGCTTCACAGAATTGCTCGTGCTCTTGAATGAAATTCTTCCCGAAGGAAATACTCTACCCACTCGAAACTATGACGCCAAGAAAATTCTTTGTCCGATGGGTATGGAGTATAAAAGGATACACGCATGTCCTAATGATTGCATATTATACAGAAAAGAATTTGAAGATTTGAAAAAATGTCCAAAGTGTGGGTCATCACGGTACAAGCAGAAAAGAAACAGTGAAGATAATGGTCAAATAGAGAAGGAAGGATCTGCTTTGAAAGTAGTCTGGTACCTTCCAATCGTGCCTAGACTTAAGCGTTTGTTTGCAAATCCTAAAGACGCTAAAAACCTTAGATGGCATGCAACTGAGAGAAGATGTGACGGACTCCTTCGTCATCCAGCTGATTCAATGCAATGGAAAAATATTGATCAGGAATTTCCCAAGTTCGGTGAAGAATGTAGAAATATTCGTTTTGGCTTAGCTACCGATGGAATGAATCCATTTGGTAATTTAAGTACAAACCACAGTTGTTGGCCTGTTATATTATTCATTTACAACTTATCTCCTAGACTCTGCATGAAGAGAAAATACATGATGTTGTCTATGATGATATCTGGTCCAAAGCAGCCTGGAAATGACATAGATGTATATCTCAATCCTCTAGTTGAAGACTTGAAGTTGTTGTGAGTTGATGGTGTTGAAGTATTTGATTCTATTGCTTCTGAAACTTTCATGATGCATGCAATGTTATTTTGCACCATTAATGACTTTCCAGCTTATGGTAATTTGTCAGGGTACAATGTCAAGGGTCATAAAGCATGTCCTATATGTGAAGAAAACACTGCATCTCATCAATTGAAAAATGGAAGGAAGACTGTGTATCTGCGCCATCGAAGGTTTTTACAAGCTAATCATCCTTATCGAAGGTTAAAGAAAGCATTCAATGGACATCAAGAGAATGACAAAGCACTAACTCCATTAACTGGCATTCAAATTCATGAAAAAGTTAATAAAGTACATCATGTATTTGGTAAAACGTCCAAGAAGTCATCTGCATCGAGCCCTTGGAAGAAAAAATCAATATTCTTTGACCTTCCATATTGGTCGAAGTTAGAAGTTAGGCATTGCATAGATGTCATGCATGTAGAGAAGAATGTGTGTGATAGCTTGATTGGTACACTACTCAACATTCAGGGAAAGACAAAAGATGGAGTAAATGCTCGTTTGGATTTGGTTGAAATGAAGATCCGAGAAGACTTGGCACCAAGGGAGGTTGGTAGGCGCACTTATTTGCCCCCTGCATGTTACACTATGTCCAGACAAGAGAAGATAAGTTTTTGCTTATGTTTAAAGAGTGTCAAGGTACCTCAAGGATACTCTTCAAATATTCAGAGTTTAGTGTCCATGCAAGACTTGAAGCTTGTTGGCCTCAAGTCTCACGATTGCCACATCTTAATGCAACAATTGTTACCTGTAGCTATTCGTGGAATTTTACCCAAAAATGTTAGACAAACTATAACGCGTTTGTGTGCATTCTTCTCTTCAATTTGTAGCAAAGTCATTGATCCTTTAAAGTTAGATGAACTTCAAGCCGAAATTGTTATCATCTTGTGTCAGCTAGAGATGTTTTTCCCTCCATCATTTTTTGACATCATGGTACATTTACTTGTTCATGTGGTGAGAGAAATCAAGTTTTGTGGACCAGTATACTTAAGATGGATGTATCCCATTGAACGTTACATGAAGATTTTGAAAGGGTATGTGAAAAATCAATATCGTCCAGAAGCTTCAATGATCGAAAGATATATTGCTGAAGAAAGTGTCGAGTTCTGTTCAGATTACATGGCAAAAGCAAAACCGATAGGAGTTCCTCACAGATCATGGTTGAACAGGTGTTCTATAAGTAACAGCATACGAGGTGTGAGTGTGGTTACCAAAAATCGCGAAGAGTT